>Ga0326513_10004207_pt1 | contig 10343 bp, 8 predicted proteins | sample 2_2465_0518_D_FD_203654 | JGI IMG/M metagenome (GOLD analysis project Ga0326513, IMG submission 203654) | Bovine rumen microbial communities from UC Davis, California, United States - 2_2465_0518 | ecosystem: Host-associated > Mammals > Digestive system > Stomach > Rumen | place: USA: California...
TGCAACCTTTTTGCAAGCCTCAAATAAAATATCTCTCTGTTGTTCATAAATGCTCATAATTTCACCTCACTAAAATGTTTTCAAAACTTCGTGTTCAGATGTATATCCTTCCATACCTATCTTTCTTTGTACTTGTGACTTAAGTTTTTCGTTATCGTGAACACTTATTTCAATAGCGGCTCTTAAATTTGATATAATTTCATCAGTTTCTTCATTGTATAAAGCACCATTCATTTCATACTTTTGGCCGTCATTGTTCATTATATATTCAGCATCATTGTCGGTTTCTATTGACATACCATCAAGCATATTATTTTCGTCATATTTGTAATTTATTATATTTCCATTACCATCAGCAAAACTAATTGTAACTGCTTTACTTGTATCATCAATATTTAAGCCACCAAGGATAGCATCTGTTGCCATTGAAGCTAAACTTGGTTGTTCAGCCTTAAATGCTTTAATGAAAGCTCTTCTCTTCAATTTGAAATATTGATAACATTTATTCTTTTTCCAGAAATTACCTTCTTTAATATCTTTCCACGAAGCACCACCTGGGAAGATATTAGCTGCTAAATTGAAAGCATTGTTAGCTGCTTTGACTTGAGAAGGTGCGAGCATACTATCAATCAATTTTTGAAGTTCTTGTTTAGAATTATTTAACTGGTTAATGCGGCTATCAAAAGCATTCATAAAATATGCTGATTTACCACTATCAAGTCTATAACCATCACCAGCCTCTTCTATACACATTTTAGACAACATATCATTATAGAATGAGTTAGCAGTCTTAATGTTTGAACAAATATCAGTATCAATAAGCACACAATCAAAGAACTTCTTTAGCTTATCTAACATATCAAATGTACCAATGTTAATAAGCAAATCAAGATATTTTTGTAAAAATCTTCTAATACGTTCTTTGTTTCGTTCAAGCATATCAAGGAACTCACCACACATAGCTTCATAAGCATTTAGAAGTGACTTGATACCACTCAAACCGAAATTATAAGTAAAACCGAAATTACAAATAGTGTCTTTGAATTTTCTAAAATCACCAACAACGGCATATAATTCTTCTTGTGGTGCTGAATTATAGTTTGTATATTTTTTAAGTGTACGACTCAAAAGAGAATTAGGGTCTAATACTTCTTCCAAAAGAGCAGTACATTTAAACATACCATCACACAAAGCAGAAAAATCAAAGTTCAGCAGCTGGTCTACCAGCCATTTTTGGAACACTCGTATAGCATCCAGAACTGTTTTAATACCAATATCAATAACAAATCTGCATAGAGAAACAAGAGTATTAAACAGAGTGTCTAATGCTTTTAAAAGAGCTTTTGAAGTTTTCTGTGCTACTTCTAACGCAGCTTTTATTAACAAAAAGCTACCGTAGATGTATTCACATATCATATCACCTATACCCATTTATTCCTCGTTTTGTTTCTTTTCAGATTCTGGTTCTATTGTTTCTATATACCAATCATCATAATGTATGCCAAGATTAAATTTGACTTTATCTTCACTTTCATAGCTCATTGAGCCAAGTTCAATCTTTGTTGGAATACAGTTAATGAAAATATATGAATAAATTTTATTATCGGTTCTGTTATACAATGATACAGTTATTTTATCAAAAACAGTATCAAATTCTTTTCTCTGGTAAGAACCATTACCATAAAGGAATACACCAGTCCATTCCTTTATGAAATTTTTAATGATAAATTCATTTTCTTTTTGACAACAGTAAGCATTAAATTCTAAGGTAGTTTCACCACTGTGTTTTCTACCAATCACGAATGATTTTTCTGTACCAAAGAACTTTTGAGTTACTGTTTGTGTTTCAAAAGAAGGCAAATCAATCTTTACAGGAATAGCACTTAAATCTTCCTGTAGATTTATTATTTTAACAGCATCAAGACCTGAATAAAATTCTACTGTGAAAATCCAACTTGCTAATGGAGCAGATGGAGGCATTTGATAAATTCTTTTAGTGAGTTCGAAAGCCATAAATTACCCCATGTGTACTTTACAATCATCGTTTACAGTAATACCGGCAGGTAAATCACCTTTTACTGTCATATAATCATAACTGAATGTAGCAGTATGAGAAATAACACCATCTTCTTCCTCATAGGACAAATCATTCTGTTCTATCTTGTACATAATACAGTTATGATAAACTATTTCACACAATACTTCTTTTTTATAAAATTTTGAATTTGAGTTATGAGCCATTTGAACGCCTGGCTTATGAATTTTCAAAGTAATTGTTCTATTTACTTTATTAAAATTTTTATTGAAAGCGTACCCTTCCTTGTTATCAAAGTATGAATCACAAGTAATTTCAGCGTGATAAAGTTCTTCTAATACTTTAGTAACCATCAAATTAGAATTTTCATTGAATTTAATAGTCAAGTCACCAGCGGTTGAAGAACGGCCTGGTAATTTGGCTTCAATTCCAGCATAATATACAGATATTAAATTACCTGTTCTTGCTCCCCATTGACACGATACAGCTGCTTTGTTAAGAGTATTGTTATAAGACGCAGTTTTTGCTTCATCACCATATACAACGAAATCAAAAGACAATTCCCAAGACCACTTAGGAATTGGAGGAGCATTGTAAAAATCATTGTTCCATATAGAAGTTATTGATGGATGTTCTTTTTTATCTGCCATATTAAACCTTCACTATATTTATTTTCGTTTCTTTTCTTCATTATATGCAGAATTAAACTTGTTTCGTTCACTGGCATCAGTTCCTAACTGACCAAGAACAACATTCTTGTACATATCACCACCACCATTCTGTTTATCATATCTGGCAGCGGCTGTTCCTAATTCGCTTGCAGTCAATCCACCTGCATAAGTCTTTTCCTTAGTTTGTTTTTTCTCTTCTTTTGGTGGTGTAGTTGTATTAGCCTTTTCTTGTGCTTTATTTGCAGCACTAGCAGCAGCATTAGCCGCAGCACTTCCACCTGTTTCGCTGTGACCATCAGAACCACCGCCAAGAGCAGGTTGTTTATCACCACCAGTTGTAGCACCTTTATTTTCTACTGGAGTTACCAATTCTGGTTTTCTATCTTCAGTATTTTGTTTCATCTTTTCAGTACCAGTATCATCAATATCTTCCAATTCAGCAATTTCTGGTCGCATAAGTTCATTATTGTTCATTTCTAAGTCTTGTTTGTTAGTTTCTTGTTTCCACATTTCAGTAGTAATTTCAGGTGATGTATCACTTTCATCATCAAGGTCTGGTACTTCACCATATAAAGGATTAATTAGTTCTTCATTTCTAATCATATCCAAATCATCTTCGTTCATTTGACCACGCCAGTTAGCTTCAATTTGTTTAGGTTCAATTGGAGCGACTTCTACTTTACCATTAGGCACATATTCTGTTTTAGTTGGTGGTTGAGGTGTAGATTCTGTTTGTTTCTTATTTTGTATAATATCTTCATCAAGAACATATTTTTCAAAACTTTCAAAAGCAAAATTAACAGTAATCTGACAAGGAGCATCTGTTTGGTTATCAAGATTATAAAGAGAATAATTGATAACTTTTAGATTTTTGAACTCATAAGCATAAACGAATTTATGCAAGACATTGTTCGCAACTTTAATCAAGATGGTATCAATCATATTATATTGATATGAACCAAGATTAGCAGCTAAACCACCACCATCAAATTTCTGTGTCAAGTTATACGAAGCATTATTTTTAATAAAGTCTAATTTACTGTTACCATCAAAGAGTGTTTCATAGAAAGTCAAAGACATTTCACGGCAACTGTCATATTTTGGAATAAGGAAAGTTTGTGAAGTATTACCATAAACCATAGTATCTTCTTCTTGTTCAAACTTAGGAATGGTGAAAGAAGTACATTCTGGATATTCAGACATTTGTTCTTTTCCACCATTCTTTAGCTTAATATAGACTGCAAAAGCATCTGAAAGCTTTATGCTCTTATAAGTAAAATAATTTCCAATAACATTTAAAGCCATTATTTAGCACCTTCCCAAACAGTAAAGGTAGAATCTTTTAATACACTAGGATTATAAGTTTGCCAGCTATTTTGTTCAAAATCAGATGTAATAATTGTTTCACCTGTATTAGACTTTGAAATAGTTAATACGTGTCCAGCCAAATCACCTTTATCAATCGTAACAGTCATTGTATCACCTGGACTCATACCTCTAACCTTTTTATCTACATCTTGTTGCTTCATATCTTTAGTGTGTTTAGAATAATAAGCGGAACCATCCCAGTCTTTACCATTACCTTTTCTTCCATTCTTATTATAATCATCCACATCATAAGCCAAAGCATGAACTACACTATTACCTGTAGCACAAAGACCTTGTGACTCACGAGTAATAACACCTTTTTCCTTTAACCATTTTTGTGTAGCTTGTATCTTTTGAGCAGAAGTCATACCATCTTTAATTACACCTGATTTCTTAAAATCATCGTGTAAAGCATCATAAGTTTCATTTCTACCTGACTTATCATTAATAATTTGTTTTAATACAGAATTACCAAATTGAGTAGTATCAACTGGTATTCTCAAGTTACCAAATTTAAATTCTACATTTTGGTCGTCAATAACAAGTGTATTAATGTTTGTGTTATATTCACCAGCTTGTCTAACATTGACATTTCCTGACACAGCTTTATCAGCAGTAAACGAGTCAATTACTGTATCTACAATAAATGAAGCACTTACAGTAATTGCTTGTGCTTGACCATCACGCTTGAATTGTGGTTCTTCGTAGGAAGCCAAGTGACAAATATAACCTTTAGTAATTCCTTTATGGAAGTGCTCATTGAATTGTGTAATTGCGATAGTTATGTAATAAGGTTTATTTGAGTAACTTCTTTTAACAAGTTCATCAATGGTTTGTGAAACAAGCATATAATCAGTTTCTTCAAAAGTTATTTCAAGTTTTCTAGTACCAGGACTGAATGTAGGCATATTGATAAAACCATTACCAAAGTAAGAAAAACCATTATTGTTTTCAATTTCAATTTTTGGGAGTGTAACAGATGTTACTGCATAAGATAAAATTTCTTTTTGCTTAGCATCCCAAAATCCCAAAAACCATTCAGTCTTATATCTGAATGGCAAGTGTGGTTTTAAAGAATAAAATTGAACAACACTCAATGACATATTACTATATTTATAGCATAAATAGAATATAGAGGTTAGTAAAGATGGCTTTATCCCAACATTCAAAGAACTTAGCAAAACAAGCATTAAATAAAGATAATTTTACCAATGAACACCTTATAGAAGCGTATGGTGTAAATCAGGACCAGTTGTTACAACTTATTGAGCAGAAATCACCACAAGAATTATATGACGCTACTTATTCAATGTATTTAAATGCTTATGGTGATGAAGCTACTGCACAGAATTATGCTGATTATATCAAGAATTTTGCAGATGCTATGCAAGAGCAATCTAAACTTGACGATGCAGCATTAGAAGTCAAAAAACAAGCTGATGCAGGTGCTGCCGAAAGACGAAGAGAAGAATTTTCTAAATTACCTCAAATTGAAAAACCAAAGCCAGTTGAAAATCAAGCTGTTGTTGAAGGTGGCTTAAGCCCAAATCTATTACGAGAATATGGAAATAACTTATTTGAATTGATTACATACGACCCATCAGTAAATAATGGTAAAAATGGTGGCCGTATTAAATTAGCAGGTGTTTTGAAACAATTACCTTCATTCTCAATGGGTTCAACTTGGGAATCAGGACCAGCTGCTTCATTGTCAGACATTGTAAAGAATTATATGTGTTCTGATATGATGGAAAAGATTATGGCAATAGGTGGTAGTGATAGAGCTTGGACTACAATTGATGAAGGTTCTGACAGAACATATAAAGAATGTACAGTACCATCTTTTAATCTTGAATTTAGATTATATCCTGGACAAGCAATAGGTACAACAGAATTGACAAGTTATGACACTTGGATAACAGCACTTTCTTTGTTCGCACAACCAAGTATTGCTTCAAAGATTAATATCAATGCGATAGGTAACAATCTTGTAAATGGTGCTTTACAAGGTCTTGATAATGTTAAAACAGTTGGTACAAATATATTAGGAACTATGGCTGGCGGTGATGCAAGTAAAAATGAACAAGCTGATTCTAATATGTTAACTGATTTAGGAAATGCTGTCGGTAAGATTGTTGATGATGCTGCCATACTTGTTACTTCCAGAGACGATAAAAACAGAGTTGAAGGTAGTTGTAACAAAAAGAATTTTTATGGTGGTAAACTTTGGAAATTAAGAATATTACCAGGACTCATTCAAAAACCAATCATTGTTTACATAGCAGGTTGGAGTGTAACTTATTCAAAAGAAATAAATTTTCAAACTGGAAAACCAATCTATGTAGACTTTACAATAAATTGTAATTTAGACCAAGTACCAGATGCTGGTCTATGGATGTATTATATGGATAAAAACGCAAGTGAAGACGGTGTATTTACCGCATACGAAAAAACAGGCTGTGAACCAAAACAACCTGCTAAAGAGCTTACCGAAGATATTGTTGAAACACAACAAACAACTTTTGATAATGGTACAACACAAACCATTACAACAACTAAGCACAAAGATGGAACAACAGAGAATTTTGTTGCTTATACAAAGGCTGATGGAACAAAGAATATCGTTCACATGGGTACTGCTAAACCAGGTGAAGAATATACCAAACAAGGTATGGAAACCCATTCAGTACCACCTGGTTATCATTGGGAAAAGAAAATGTATGCCGAAGTTTGGTATTTGGAAGAAAATTTCTTCCATTAAACTGGTTCGGTTTTCAAATTCAAGATATCTTTGTGTAACAAATCATAAACATATTTGTTTGACAAAGTAAGTCTAGTTTCAAGACTAACCTTAAAATCACACCATAAAGGCATAGGTAATTTTTTATCATCATCCCATTCAAACTGTGTTGAAGGTGTGAAAGTGAAGTTGGTTACAATCCAGTCAATATTTCCATTAACTGTGTTTGATGAAGTATCCATTTGCATAGAATTGTGAGAATAAATCTTTTCACCAAACGAAAGTAATACAGTAAAATTACCATTGTTTCTTCCCAAGATAGCTTGGGAAGATGCTTGATTGTAAATATCATTTGCTGCGTTTACAAGGGTAGCAGCACCACCTGCGAAAGTACTCATATCACTATTCATCATAGCTTTACCAGAGTTCATTACTTTAGTTGCGATATTGTAAACACCATCACCAACACGCTTAATTAAGTCAACAGAATCTGTACCTAATTTAACTCTCTTTGGTGGAGCACAAATATGTGTCAAAAACAAAATTGCTTCCTGATAACCAGAACCAGCTAAAGATTTATCCTTATAGAGTTTGAAGGTCAAATCAATTTTAATAGGACTTGAACCGTTCATTTTCTTTTGAGTCCATTCATCTGATAAAATCATAGGTTGGAAACCTTTATCACTTTGTGAAGCGGCTGCTTTGAAAAGAGTACCATTTAAATAACCAGTAACCATCTTTCCAAGTTTAGCACCACCTGTTTCGGTCCAGTCAGTACTAAAACTTATATTCAAATTTTCAGTAGAAACACCACGAATGCTTTTGATATTGGCTTGATTTAAACGCCAGCATTCTTTATTTGTATTATAGTATTCATTTTCATAGAGCTGAATAATAAACCCATTACTAGCACCAAGTGCTGTAGAATTGGGTTTACCATCTAATACAATAGGATTATTTCTAATAATTTGTAACATTATTCAATAGACCAAGTGACTGAATTTTTCTTAACTTCACCACTATCAGTCAAAGCAGTGTTCTTAACAATACTCTTAATATCTGTACTAATTGTATTCATAATAGTTTCAATGTTCTTAGTATCGGTTTTAGCAACAACTTGTAATTGTTGTGTCATTTGTTTTGTATCTGAAGCATTAGCAGAACCTGGAGTATTTAATCTATTCACACTTAGTTTACTAGCCGAAATTTCAATAACAGCCTTGTTAATTGAATTTAACAAACTAAGTGTTTCTACTTTCATTTCGTTAAATGAAGAAACCATTTCAGAGAATGGATTACCTGTATTGATAGCTTGTTTACCTGGTTCAGCTTTAGGTCCACCAGTTAATTTATTCCAAACTTCTTTTACACCGCCACGCAAATCTTTATAAATGTTTTTTGCGCTTTCAAAGGTCTTACTCATTACCTTTTTGGCTGTGTCAGCAAATTCTTCCATTACCTTACCAGACATTCTATTGTCATTGTAATTTTTCATTTCAAAGAATGAAATAGCTTTAGAAGATAATTCTCTAAAATCTTTTGTAAATGGTTTTAAGTATCCTAATTCCATTCCTTTATAAATGGCAGTCATTCTACTCAATATAGGTTCGTATGTAGGAGTTTCAGGTGTTGTTTCCTTTTTATTAACCAACTGAGCCAAATCACTCTTAATAGGATTTAAGAAAGTTGCTGTCCAGTCCTGATAGATACGGAATATCATAGTATTTAATTCTTGACCTTCGTGTGCTTTACCATCGTCTTTTAACCAAGCACCAACTTTATTGACAGCACCTTTTACCCCATTAGCAATCGTGGATATTGGACTATCAATCAAAGACAATATTCTATCAAGAATTGCACCAATTTTTGACCCTATATCTGTCAAAACATTTACAATAGGCGTACCAAGTTTTTCAATCGTCTGTGTAATTAAATAAGCTGTTAGAGCAAGTGCACCACTCAATAGGAGAATACCTGGAGTGACACCAATAGCAATAGCAAGGCCGATACCAATAGGATTAAGAAGTGTTTTTAATGCTGTACCAATACCTTTAACTTCTTTAATTAGAGCACCAAATACTTGTCCTAATGTAGCTTCAGGACCTTTTACCTTTTGTACTTTTTTATTTTTCTCAAATTCATTAGCCCAGATTTTTGCTACCTTTGCTGGTTTATTCCAAGCACGGTAGTAATTCATTTGCATTTCGTAATTGGTAGGACCGCGGAATATACTTAATTTATTTGATTTATTCATACGGCGTTCTTTAGCTTGGTCTTGTCTAAATTTTCTTTCCCAGAGTTTTTGATTTAGTTTCCACTGCATAGTTAAGACCTTTCGTGGGTCTGCCCAATTACCAAAAAACTTTTTCTGCAGAGACTCCAAGTCCCTTCCTAAAAATTGTTGTACTTTCTCTTTAGTTTTATTAAATTTATCTTTAATAGCACCAATGGCTTTAATAGGTGATAAATTTGTTAAAAATCCTTTTAATCTACCTATACTACTTGTAAAAGCGGTTCCAATGGCTTTAAATGGTGCTGTAAAAGCTTTAGCACTTCTTGTGAAAGCACTTGTTAAGCTAGATTGTAAATTTTTGATACTAAGTGAATTTTTTATGCTGTTAAAAATTCCTTTATTTTGTTGATTTGATTTTAAGAGTTCTTTGGAATTAGCATATAACTTGTTAATGGCAATAACACTTTTACCAGTGTTATTTGCTGTTTCACCAGTATTTACAACTATAACTTTTTGTAATTCTACAGAATCGTTTGCCATTTAAACCTCTAAGTTATTTATAGCCAGAATACATCATTAAAACTTTGTTCATCGTTATCTGTAATTGTTTGTGCTTCGGCAGAATAGTTCTGCCCATCAATATAGGTCATTGAATTATCAGTAAGTAAATTATTTTTATCATTTGACCTTCTAGTTCTCGTTCCACCTGCCCAAGTATTTCGTTCACCTTCCCAGTCAAATTGATGTACTCTATCTTTCAGCTCTTGTATATAATTATTTACACGCTCTTCTTTAGCTTCCTGGTCAAGTCTGATTTCCTCTCTATGTGCGTATTCCTCTGCCAATTCTCTGGTCTTAACGCTATTTGCTGCGCAGAGAGGACCACAATACTTGTTATATCCGACCCAAAGTGTATTAAAATTGGTTGGCTTGTGACAAATTGGGCAAATTCCTTCACCAGGTTTCTTCATATATTTGTCATAGTAATCTTTTTTCTCTACATTGTGAGATTTCAAATGTATGGCAAATTTATGCTGTAAACTATTTTTTGATTTTCCTTTGATAGGATATCCACAAATTTCACACTTAATTTCACAAGGTCCATCATCGTGTTCTGCAGACCATTTTTTAGAACAACCATTACTACAAAACTTACGATAACCTTCACGAATGCTTAAAAATGTAGTATCTTTTCCACAATAAATGCACTTGCCTTCGTCTTCATTTTTAATGTGTTTATCGTAATAATCTTTATCTTGAATAGCGTGTACATTAAATAAATGTGTAGATAATCCA
>Ga0326513_10004210_pt1 | contig 10339 bp, 11 predicted proteins | sample 2_2465_0518_D_FD_203654 | JGI IMG/M metagenome (GOLD analysis project Ga0326513, IMG submission 203654) | Bovine rumen microbial communities from UC Davis, California, United States - 2_2465_0518 | ecosystem: Host-associated > Mammals > Digestive system > Stomach > Rumen | place: USA...
ATCAAAAAACTTGATATAGAAGAAGTTGCTAAAAGTATTATGATGCCAAAATCCGCTAATATGGTACTTTTGGGTATGGCTGCAAAATATATAGAAATTCTTAGTGTTGAACAATTGAAAGAAGCAATCAAAACTGTTTTTGCTCGCAAAGGTGAAGTAATTGTCAACGCAAACCTCAAGGCGTTTGAAGAAGGAATGAAAAACTAATTTTTTTTAATCTACAAAGAAACGGCTGCTAAGCATTAGGTAGCCGTTTTTTTGTTTCAAAGTTTTACACATTAAAAATTGTTCTATCCAAAAACTTTTTCTAACTTTACACCGAAAAAAGCAGAAAACAAAGATGGTACGTGTTTTTAATCCTATATATGATACTGTCTTCAAATATTTGGTTGAAGACGAAAGAGTTGCGAAAATATTGTTAGGCGGCATTTTAGACAAAAAAATCGAAAGTGTCAGCATGAAAAGCAACGACCACATAATCACTACACCTGATGATTTAAAATTACTACGAATAGATTTTGCCGCAACCATTATCAATGATGACGGTTCAAAAGAGGTTGCAACCATAGAACTTCAGAAAGCCTTTGAAGAAGAGGAGGTTATGCGGTTCAGAAAGTATATGGGTCTACAAATCAGTAGTGAAAATAATGCCGTAAAATTTATTAAAACAAAAAGGGAAAAGAAAACATTTGAAATTTTAAAACCACTGCCAATTTATTGTATTTACATTTTGGGACACAAATTAGGCGAAGGTTATGAAAAAGCACTTATCAAAACAAAAATTGCATTAATAGACCAAAACGGTGATGAAGTAAAAAATAATGGCAAAAATGATTTTTTGAACGCAATGTTAATAAATATTGCGATAGTTCAAATACCATTTTTACCTCTAAAACCCAAAGTTCATATTGAAAAGTTATTGAGCATTTTTGACCAACGCTACAAAGATAAGAATCAAAAAATTTACATAGAGTTGAACGACAATGCTTCATACGGTGAAGAATATGAAGTTTTGATAAATCGCTTATTAAAAGGTACTATTAATGACCAACTTAGAGGCGATCTTGACTTTGAAGAAGAAATGCTTCGACAAATACAACGCGACCGCATTAATTTAGAAGATACACAATTAGAACTCAAAGAAGTTAAAGAAGAATTGGCAGAATCGAAAAGTCAATTGGCAGAATCTATAAAAATGTTGGCTTCTTTCGGAATTTCTGAAAAACAGATTGCTGAACGACTGAAAATATCAATAGAAAAAGTAAAAGAACTTACTTCTTAAAAAACAAAAAATAAAGAACACAATGACCAACTTAACAAAAATGATTTAAATTAAACTATAATAATGGATAACAATTCAGAATATTTACACCCCGAATTTGAAACTTTAAGTGTTTCTCAAATTCGAGATTTGCAGTTGAAACGGTTGAAAGAAACAGTAAAACACTGCATGAACTCAGAATTTTACAAAAAACGTTTTCAAGAGGTAGGAATAAGCCCTGAAGACATACAAACGTTGGACGATTTAAGGAAAATACCTTTTACAACAAAGCAGGATTTAAGAGACAATTATCCTTTCGGACTTCGGAGCATTGAACTTGAAAAATGCGTGCGTTTACATTCTTCAAGCGGTACAACTGGCAATCCGACCGTTATTTTACACTCACAAAAGGATTTGGACGAATGGGCAAAAGCCGTTGCTCGATGTCTTTGGATGGTTGGTCTGCGTCCTAACGATGTTTTCCAAAATTCCTCTGGGTATGGAATGTTTACAGGTGGATTAGGATTTCAGTACGGCGCAGAAAAATTAGGTATGTTGACAGTACCCGCTGCTGCCGGAAACACTCTTAGACAGATAAAATTTATAAAAGATTTCGGTACAACAGCGATTCACGCCGTTCCCTCGTATGTAACTCGTATCAAAGAGGTTATGGATCAGGAAGGCGTTGACCCAAGAAAAGATACAAAACTAAAAGTATTGGCTATCGGTGCTGAACCTCATTCAGAGGCTCAACGCAAACGAATTGAAGAAATGCTCGGCGTTAAGGCCTATAATTCGTTTGGAATGTCAGAAATGTGCGGTCCGGGTGTAGCATTTGAATGTAAAGAACAAAATGGTCTTCATATTTGGGAAGATTATTACATTGTCGAAATCGTTGACCCCGAAACACTTGAGCCCGTAAAAGAGGGTGAAATCGGTGAGATGGTTTTAACAACTTTAAACAGAGAAGCAATGCCGCTTCTAAGGTACAGAACTCGCGATTTAACGCGAATATTAGGACATGATTGCCCATGCGGACGTCACCATGTAAGGCTTGACAGAATGAAAGGTCGCTCGGACGATATGATGGTTTTGAGAGGTGTAAATATTTTCCCGATTCAAATCGAAAAAATATTGCTTGACTTTAAAGAATTGTCAACCAACTATTTAATCACGTTAACAACCGATGGCGACAACGACAATATGACCGTTGAAGTAGAATTGGAAGAACTGTTCACCGATGATTATTCAAGACTTGAAAAACTTACAAAAGATATAACCCGAAAATTAAAAGACGAAATTTTGTTGACACCGAAAGTAAAACTTGTTGCAAAAGGTACTTTACCTGTCAGCGAGGGAAAAGCGGTTAGAGTTGTGGACAAAAGAAAAGTTTACGAATAAAAAAATAACAAAAATGACAATAAATCAATTATCAATTTTTATAGAAAACAAGTCTGGCACACTGACAAAAGTATTGGATTTGTTAAGCAAAGATGGCGTTCAAATTATCGCTTCAACAATTGCCGATACCTCGGAGTTCGGTATTTACAGAGTTATTTGTAACGAACCTATTAAAGCATATAACGTCTTAAAAAACAACAATATAAACGTCCAATTAACCGATGTTCTTGCGGTTGAAATAGAAGACGAACCCGGCAAAGCGGCTCATGTAATTGACCTATTTACAAAAGCAGGCGTTGATGTGGCGTATATGTATAGTTTTCTTTTCAAAGGGAAAGGCATTTTGATTCTCAAAGTCAATCCTTTAGACAAAGCAAAAGAAATCATGATATTGAACAAAATTAGTTTTATAACCGTTGAAGATTTACGCTAAAAATGGACAGAAAAGTTATAGAACAAACAATTAAAGAAATGGGGCTTGAAGATTTTTCAAGCGTAACAATTCGCGACATCGCCAAACTTTCCAAGAAATTGGAAACAATTTTAGGTGAAAAATTTGTACATTTAGAAATGGGCGTTCCCGGTTTGAAACCTTCTCAAATAGGAGTTGACGCTGAAATAAATGCTCTTAAAAACAACTGTGCTCAGTCTTATCCGCCAAACGACGGTATACCCGAAATCAAAAACGCCGCTTCAAGATTTGTCAAGGCTTTTATTGACTTGGACATCGACCCTCTGTGCTGTATGCCGACAACGGGGTCTATGCAAGGAACGTTTGCCGTCTTCACCACCCTAAAACATGCTGACCCGAAAAAAGATACAGTCTTGTTTATTCATCCGGGATTTCCTGTGCAGACAACTCAATGCGAGGTGATTGGACTAAAAACGTTAGGCATTGATATTTACGGTTTTAGAGGCGAAAAACTAATTTCAAAACTGCGTGAAATACTCTCAAAGGGAAATATTTGCTCAATTGTATATTCAAACCCTAACAATCCGTCATGGGTTTGTTTCACAGACGAAGAATTGCAAGGAATTGGCAAATTAGCAACCGAATTTGACGTTGTTGTTTTGGAAGATTTGGCATATTTTGCAATGGATTTCCGTAATGATTTGTCAAAACCGTTTGAAGCACCGTTTCAACCGTCAGTTGGAAAATACACGAAAAATTATGTAGTTAGCATTTCTGGCTCAAAGGCTTTTTCGTATGCTGGTCAACGAATTGGCGTTAGTTGCATTTCCAACGATTTGTATCACAGAAAATTCAAAAACTTAGAAGAAAAATTTGGCGTTGCTGAATTTGGTAACTTTATGGCTAACAGAGTTTTATATACTCTTTCGAGCGGTGTTACGCACTCTGTACAATTTGCAATGTCAGCAATGATGAACGCCGCAAGCGATGGCAAATTCAATTTTCTTAACGAAGTGAAAGAATACGGTCGAAGAGCAAAATTTTTGAAAGACGTTTTACTGAACAACGGATTTTATTTGGTTTACGACAACGATATGGGAAAACCTTTAGCAGATGGTTTTTATTTCACCGTTCAATATCCAAATATGACGGCTGTTGAACTTACAAAAGAATTAATGTTTTACGGAATTGCCGTTTTTCCACTCAACACAATGGGGTCTCTCGAACAAGGCGTGAGAATTTGCACTTCATTTTTCCACAAAGATTTGGAAAACGTTTTCAAAGAAAGAATCGAAAAATTTGCAAAAGATTTTCCTGTCAAATAAATAAAAAAAAGGGTTGTCAATTTTGTTTTGACAACCTCTTTTTTTTATTTTAAAATGTCAGCAGCATATTTTCCCATTGCTTCATAACCTTTTGGATTAAGATGCAGATAATCATCGCTGAACTCCTCTTTTAATTTTGCATGGTCTTTAGGATCACGAACAATTAAATCAAAATCAATTATGCCGTCAGAATCCTTGTTGTTGCGAATCCACTCGTTAACATACTGACGAGCCGCTTCATGAAAAATCGTAAAATAACTGTTACCTTTGAAAGGTGTTATTGTTGCAAGATAAACTTTGATTCCTTTGCTGTGCGCTTTTGAAATCATTTCACGATAAGCCTCAATAAGATTGTTTGCACATTCTTCTGAATTGTTTTTTGCTCCGCCAATATCATTGACACCCTCAAATATTACAAGCGTTGATACGCCTTTTTGTCCCAAAATATCTCTGTCAAAACGTTTTAAAGCCGGTTCGCTTAATCCACCTTTGATAACGCAGTTTCCTCCGATACCAAGATTCAAAACACCGACTTTGCCTTCAAGCGACTCTGCTAAAAAATCTGTCCAACGATTTTGCTTGTTAGTGGTAGTGCCTCGTCCATCGGTTATACTATTGCCCAAAGCGGCAATTACTTCAAATTGTTGTGTGGTTTTGATGTCAATCGAAGCAATATTATACCAATGGTCAACCCGCTCTGAAGCCTCAAAATCACTTTTTGGTTTGCTTTCACCTTTTATAATGTAAGAGGTTGTACGCGAGCCTCGGTGCGAAGTTGCGTTTTCAGGGGTTTTGTCGCCATAATTGATGGTGATACTAAGAAGTTGCAACGGTTTTAAATTATAAGCAATTTCATCGGAATAAAGACTTTCGCCTTTGGGAATTGTCACATTTTTCTTGCCGTCAAAAGTCAAATATTTTGCCGATTTAACATCAATAAAATGTCCTTCAGTTGCATCGGCAATGTAAATAGAACGAATTTCAGTATCAGACGAACCAAAAACGTTGGACAACTGAAGTCGCAACGTATTGCCGCCTGCTGAGACATGTATAATTTGACGTATTGCCCTATTAGAAAGGCTTTCTTTGGGCATATCACCTTGACCTGTCCATTCCACAGCCGTAGCCCAAGAACCCTCCCATTTTTCTGATTGTTGAGCAGAAACAACTCCAACGGTCATACACAAACTAAAAACCGCTGATAAAAAAATTTTTTTCTTCATCGTATTAAGTTATTAAAAAAAATTAGCACACAAAATTAGCAAAAAATAAAGAACAAAAACAAATTCAACACCATTTTCTACCTACTTTTAAGTATTTTTTAGCACAAAAATACCTAAACAAAGGGATTGTTTGTTGTTGTTTTTAACGATAATTTTGAAACACAAAATTCTTTTTAAAAAAAACATTATAAAAAAATGAAAAAAACAATTATCATTTATGGCTCTACAACGGGCAATGCCGCTTCTGCTGCTCAAACAATCAGCGAAAAATTAGGCGGAGTAGAAGTAAAAGAAGTAAGTGCTGCTTCAAAAGACGACTTATTAAATTATGACAACCTTATTCTTGGCTCGTCAACTTGGGGCGACGGCGAACTTCAAGACGATTGGTTCGGATTTTTGCCCGTAATAGCAGAAACAAACCTTAGCGGCAAAACAGTAGCCGTTTTTGGCGTTGGCGATCAATTTGGATATTCTGACACTTACGTAAACTCTATGGGCGAACTTTTTAATGCAGCAAAAAAGGCTGGCGCAAAAATCATAGGCGAGACCTCAACTGACGGATATTCGTTTAACGAATCCACAGCCGTTGAAAATGGCAAATTTGTTGGTCTTGCTCTTGACTATGATAATCAAGCCGATTTATCGGAAGATAGAATCGCTGCTTGGACAACACAACTTTCTTCTGAATTGTAAAAATTGTCTTTTGGTTAAAAAAAAATGAAGGTACTTGCACATCATATTTACGAATACAAAAAAGGACTCAGACAACTAATACTTCACACTCTGCCAGCCAAAAATAGATTTGAGGCAGAAACAAGACTAAAACTTGCAGGAATTAACTTTTTAACTCGTGAAGTTTCAGCAGAAAAAATAAACATTTTTTTCGGAGCCAAAGAGTGCATAGAAGTTATCAAACGCTTTGGCGACAAACCTTTCAACGAATATTCACCCGAAGAAGACTTTATTTTGGGAGTGCTTTTGGGATACGATAAAATACAACAATGCAATCGTTACCTTCATTTTTGTGGACGTAAAAATATAATTGGGAAAATTGCATAAATTTTCCCTTTTTTTGTTGAAAAAAGGGCATAAAAAAAACGGTTAAAAAAACCGTTTTGGAAACTTTAATTAACTAAAACCTAATAAATAAACATCAATAATGAATAAAAATGAGCGGGAGACGAGGCTCGAACTCGCGACCTCAACCTTGGCAAGGTTGCGCTCTACCAACTGAGCTACTCCCGCAAGAAATATTCCATCAAAAAATCAATGAACCGTTTCCTTTTTTGACGGCGCAAAGGTAGAAACTATTTTCGTTAGAAAAAAATTTTATTTAACTTTTTTTCAATGTTTTTTATAACATTTTAAGAATCAGAATCTATCACTACAAAACATTATCAATTGTTTGCAATTCATTTTTAGAAAAAATAAATTCTGGAAGCAAAACATAAATAAAACCCTGTGGCGAATTTATCACTCCTTTTATATATGGAGCCGGCGACATTGCATCTTGAATATCGTCAACAACCTTTACCGAAGAAGTATTCAACTCTCCAACCGACAAAACTTTATCAATCAACGCTCCAAAACGTTTTGTTTCTGAGGAAACTTTTATCTCAAAAACCACGATATATTTGTTTGGCTTGTCAGAAGTTTCTTGTTTTTCGATTTCCAACTTTTCGATTGTGTTGACAATAGGAATCACTCCATCACGAAATTTTTTTATTCCAGATACGTATTCTGGAGCACCGGGCAAAGGACTTAATTCCTTATTTTCGGTAACTTCAAGCACATTGGAAACCGAGGTCGCAAAATTTCTGCCTCCAACCCTAAAAATTATGAAAGATTCTTTGTAATCCATAGAAAAAATTTTTGGCTAAATTAATGTTTTTTTTTCAAGTTTTTTTTATGTCAACAAACAAAAATAATAATTAACATTTTTTAACTATATAAATATTAAAAGAATTGCTCAATTATGTCTTATCTTTGCATTATAAGTAATCACAAAAAAATAAAAAAAATAGTTATGGCAACTACAAACGTTTATCAACGTTATTTTGAAGCCGAACTTGATTATAACGGTACAAAACGCAATGCCGCCTCGGTATGGCTGATTTCGGACTCTGAAAACGGAAATATTAAATACGAGGCTGCAATAAGTTTTTTTCAGAAAAAAACGCCTGAAGATTTTTCTGTTTCTTTTGACGCGTATTTTACGCAAACACTTTTTGAAGGCAAAGGACGAAGGTCTAAAAAAAGGGAGCAATTTTTTTTGGAAAACCTATTTGAAACAATTTCGCAAATAGCAGAAAAAAATTCAGGCAAAGTTTTTTTTGACAAACCTCTTACGCAAGCAAAAATTGCGTAACAAAAAAGTCAGAAAAAACAAAATATATAAGTTAAATAATAAACTAAAAATCTTAAAAAAATGGCAGAAGAAAACAAAGAGGGTCAACAGGCTCAAAAAGAAGGCGAAAATATCAACGACCTTCTTAAAAAAATACTCTATCAAGGTGTCGGAATGGCAGCAGGAGCAAAAGAAAGAGTTGAAAAAGCGGTTAAAGAGTTAATCGGTGAAAAGAAAATTACAAACGACGAAGGCAAAAAAATAGTTGACGAATTTTCTTCTAATCTCGACAACAAAGCCAAAGACCTTGAAACAAAGATTCGTAGCGCAATCAACGAAGCACTTTTGAAAGTAAGACCGGCTACAAAATCAGAGGTAGAGGAATTGAAAAAAAGAATTGAAGACTTGGAAAAAAGAGTCGCAAGTTTAGATTAATTTTTTTTTGAAAAAAGGAAATTATGATTAATTCGTTATCAACAGTTTCAAACCTTATTATCGACGAGACTGTTTCTGCCGTAAAAAAAACGGTTGACAGTCTTGTCAATGATAATAAAATATCTTTCAGTCAAGGCAGGACGATTTTTGACAATATCAAAAATTCAATGTTTGATAAATCGTCAGAATTAGAAAATTCGATTACGGATTTGATAAGGAAAATTTATCAAAAAATGGACATTGCCACTCCTGAAGAACTCGAGACACTAAAAAGAAGAGTTACACTTTTGGAAAAACTAACGAGATAAAAAAAGAAAATGTTTAAAGAAACTCCGAAAAATCCTAAAATTTTTGACAAGTTGAACAATGCTCTTTCGGTATTGTTTAAATATTCAATCGCACCTTTTACCTCTGACAGCAGACTAAAACGTTTCTTAAAAAACAAAACTAACATAAAGCCAGAAACAACTGTTGTTGAGAAACTTAACAAGTGGGAAAGAATACGACTTGCAACTCAGGAACTCGGTTTTACGGCAGTATATTTTGCAAGATTTTTGTGCGCAAGACCAGATATATTGCCTCATGAACTAATTTCGGAATTTTCTTTATTGGAGGTTAAAAAAAACACGATTTCAAAAGCCGTAGCGTTAGAGATTTTTGAAAAACAAACCCGCAGAAAAGCAGACAAAACGTTTTCGTATTTTGACAATCATTGCAGTTTTCAAAACGGTTATGCGGCTGTTTTTAGAGCAAAACTATTAACAGGCGAAGATGTGTCGGTAAAAATTATTTTGCCTCAGGCATACGAAGACACAATGATTGATATAAAAATAATAAGACGGCTTGCTTCATTGTCGGATTATTTTTTGGAAAAACACGGCATTTTAGACCCGTTGGAAATTATTGACGCATTTTCACAAACCATTGTGCCTCAATTGGATTTAAGAAACGAAGCAGAGACAATAAAAAGATTTTCAAAGGCATACCGCGATATGAAAGATTTTGTGGTCCCGCAAGTTTTTTCTCAATATAGTACCGAGGCTACTTTGGTAACAACGTATTACAATACTGTCAACATTACAAACGCTAAGGAATTTACCTCTTGGGGACTTGACCACAGAAAAGTTTCAGACACGTTTTTAAGCACATTTATAACCGGAATGTTGACAACGGGACTTTTTATCGGAACACTTTCTGACGGAATTGTCAGAATAATGCCAAATGGAAAAGTTGTGTTTGCAGACTTTGGGTCGTCGTATCTTTTGAGTTCGTTGCAGAGAAATCTAATTAGCGATGTGGTAGCCGCTGTTACAACTCAAAATTCCAAAGTGTTGGCAAATAGTTTAAGGAAAATTGCTTTTAATTCGGAATTTCAAAATTATCAGGAGTTCAAAAACGATGTGCAACTTTTGACTGATAATCTGTATTTTATGGAATCATCGGAACACTATATGAGAGAATTTTCTTTTGGCGTAATGCGTATTTGTTTCAAACACAAAATAGCACTTCCGGCTGAAATACTTTATGCTTTTTCGGCTCTTTCGGCTGCTGAAAATATCGCTTTGTCAATTACACCAACGTGTTTGATTTCGGATTTTTTTAAGCCCTACGGCAAAAAACTGCAATTTGAAAGAATCTCGCCTGAAAGATTCAAAACCAATATCAATCAGAATCTTTCGCAAGCAAGCGATTTTTTGGAAAATTCTCCGCTTGAACTTTCGGTGATTCTAAACAAAATCCGTAAAGGTCAACTTCTTACAAACATAAACATTACGGATTTTAATTTGTTTTTAAGACGGATTGACATTGTTACCAACAAATTATCTGCATGTTTTTTAATTGGCATTTTAATTTTATCCGCAACAATTGCCGCAACTTTTTCAAAAGACTCGTTTATGTTTTTGGGCTTGCCGATAATAAGCATTATAGGCTATG
>Ga0326513_10004211_pt1 | contig 10339 bp, 10 predicted proteins | sample 2_2465_0518_D_FD_203654 | JGI IMG/M metagenome (GOLD analysis project Ga0326513, IMG submission 203654) | Bovine rumen microbial communities from UC Davis, California, United States - 2_2465_0518 | ecosystem: Host-associated > Mammals > Digestive system > Stomach > Rumen | place: USA...
ATTATTTGAGGGGGAATCAAATCAAAAACGAATGACGTCTTTAGATTTAGAAAATGAAGATAATGTAGATATGCTATTAAATTCGATGGAAGATGTTGATTTTAAACTTAATGACTGCGTAGGACGTGAGATTGAGTGCGTAGGATGTTATGTTATTGAAAGATCAATTGATACATATAACGAAGAGACAGGAGAAACTATTACACGTAAAAAGCACACATTAATGCTGTTTGATAAAGAGGGAAAAAGTTATGTAACAGGTTCAAATGCATGCTATATGAGTTTTTCTAATATTTGCACATTAAAAGGATTACCAACAATAGAAAATCCATTAATTTTAAAACCTATAAAAGTTGATGGAAAAGAAAAAGGACATTCATATTTAAAACTTAAAATTTGCAAAGAATTATCAAAGAAGATTTAAAAAAATCTTCTTTATTTGTAAAAAATAAAAAAATATGGTATTTTATATAAAAGGAGGTATAATATGAATAGAGAATGGTTAAAAGCAGCTTTAGTTCGTGCTATTAAAACATTTGCACAAGGTATGTTAACACTTATAGGAACTGATTATGTTAATATATTAGATATTAATTGGATACAAATATTAGGAATATCAGCAACAATGGCACTACTTAGTATATTAACAAGTTTTGCAGGTTTACCTGAAATTAACTAAAAAAAGGAGGAATAGTATGTTTAAAGGAATTGATATATCATCTCATAATAATATTACAAATTATGAGGAGTTAAAAGGACAAATTGATTTTGCAATTATTAGAAGTTCATGGGGTTTTTTTCAAGAAGATAAAAAATTAGTTGAACATGTGAGAGGTTTAGAAAGTGTAGGTATTCCATATGGTTTTTATCATTATAGTTATGCTAGGAATCTTGAAGAAGCTAAAATCGAAGTTGAAGGATTTTTAAATACTATTAAAAATTATAATCCAACATATCCACTTATTATTGACATGGAAGATGCTGATAATTGGAAAAAGAATAATGGAAATCCAAGCGATGAAATGTATGTAGATATTTGTGAATATTTTTGTGATAGAGTAGAAAAAGCAGGATATTATGCAATGATATATGCTAATAAAGATTGGTTAGACAATATACTAAATAATCCTAAACTAGATAGATTTGATAAGTGGTTAGCTCAATGGAGTAAAAAACCTACATATAATAAACCATTTGGAATATGGCAGTATTCGTCAAGTGGTAAAATTAAAGGAATTGATGGGAATGTTGATTTAGATGTTACAAAAACGAACTATCCTGAAATAATTAAAAATATGAATAATAAAGAAGTAGAAGAAGTAAAAAAAGAAGAAAAAGAAGAGATAAAACAAGAAAAATCTACTGAAGAATTAGCGCGTGAAGTTATTAATGGAGTTTATGGTAATGGAGAAGATAGAAAGAGAGCACTAGGTAATCGTTATCAAGAAGTACAAAATCGTGTAAATGAAATATTAAATAGTAATAATAGTGTATCTTATACTGTTCAAAAAGGTGATAATTTAACAAAAATAGCTAATATGTATGGAGTAAAAGTTAGTTATTTAGTAAGTTTAAATAATATAAAAAATCCTAACTTAATATATCCAGGACAAATAATAAAAATAAGGTAGTGATTATATGGGAGTAAATGAGTTAATTCAATTATTTCTTAATGGTGGTACAGCCTTAGTTCTTACAGCTGTTATGTTATATTTACATACAACAGTATTAAAAGATATTTCTAAAAATCAAGAGTTAACAGCTAAGCTATTGTCATTACTAGAAGATAATATGAAAGACATGCAAAAGACAATGATTGACATACAAAAAAATCAAGAAGATTATGATAAAAGAGGTATTAGATGGTAGCTGGAGAGAGACTAATAGCAAGTGATAATAAAGAAGTATGTTTATTTCCTTTAGAATATATGAATATATCTCAGGGAGAAAATGGGCAGTATTCACATCAAGGAACACTAAATATAGATTTTGTAGGTTGGGGAGCGAACGGGAGAATTTTAAATTGCCCTTATTACGCTCCAGTATCTTGCACATGTGTAGCAGGAGGTGGAGTAGATAACTGGAGAGTATTTACTTCTAACGATGTCGTACATTTAGCAGATGGTAGTTTATCTAAAATTACATGGGTACAAATGCATGATAATAATCCACCCAGTGTTGGGGATGTATTTACTCAAGGTGCTTTAATAGGACACACAGGAACTGCTGGAAATGTTACAGGAGACCACGTGCATTTTAATTTTAAAAAAGGAGAATATCAAGGCTGGCATACTGTATCGAGTGGGCAATCGGAACTTGTTGGTAGTACTCACATGTATGATGCATGTTATATTAATGATACCGTTATTATTAATGATGAAAATTATCCATGGAAAACTTATGCAGGACCTATACCACCAACACCAACACCAACTTTTAAAAAAAATAAATTTCCATGGTTTATAATTGCACGTAAAAGAAGAGACTTGACAAAAATTTAATTTTATGATAAATATTAGTATAAAGGAGGGATAATATGGCAAAACTAACTAAGGAAGAGTTTAATACTAAATATAGTGAGAAAATAACCGATAATGATGATTTAGTGATTGAACTTATGGAAGATTTTTCTGATTCAATTAGCGAAGAAGAAAAAGAAGAACTTGATTCATTAAAAGAAGAAATAGAAAAGAAAGATGCTGAAATTGTGGAACTTAAGAGAAAATATAAAGAGAGATTTTTAGATTCTGCAAAAACGGAAGAAGAAAAAGTTAATGAAGATAATATCGAAGAGAAAGAAATAATCGATATAAAAGAAATTTAAAAGGAGGAATAATTTATGGCAAAAATTTTAAAAAATGCTAGAACAAATGCCGAAGTTTTGAGTTTGATTATTAATCAAAATCCAGAACTATCAGCTGAAATCGATTTACCAGTTCAAGGCGAATCAGTAAAGCCTATTGGTAAAATAATTATAAATAATGAAAGATATAAAAATGCTTTTATTAATACTGTTAACTTAATTGGTTTAACGGTTATAAAAGAGAATCGTTGGAATAATCCATGGCAATCATTCACTGATAAAGGTATGCTAAGAAATGGACAACAAATAAGAGAAGTTATCCAAGATTTAGCACATGTATTTGATTATAATAAAGAGTATTCTAACAATTTAAAATTCTTAGATACAGCTGTACCTGATGTATATCAATACATGCATGAAATTAATTTCCAAAAAGTATGGGAAACTACTATCAATGAATCTGAATTATTAATGGCTTTCGATGATGAAGAAAACGGACTTTATAGATTTATTGAAACTACTATTTCTAACTTATATGAAACTTATGATTATGATAAATGGTTAGTAGATAAATATCAATTATGCAGACGTATTTTAGATGGAACTATTACACCTAAACAAATTACAGATACAGACCCACGTGATATTTTAGCTAGTATGAAAGCAACATCAAATAGAATGACTTTCAAATCTCCAAATTATAACCCAGCAGGTATTAGACGTGCTACAAGATTTGATGAACAATTCTTAATATTAGATTCTGATAGAGAAGCTATTACTAGTACAAATGTTTTAGCAACTTCATATTTCTTAAATGAAGCACAAACTAAAACAAATTTAGCTTTAATAGATACTTTCTCAGAAACTGATGAAGAGAGACTATCAGTTCTACTTGAAGAAGCTTATATACCATTTACTGATGCTGAAAAAACATCTTTACAAAGTGTACTAGGAATTGTTGTTGCAAGAGATTTCTTTATGGATTATCATAGAGCACTTGATATTAATCCTGATGTAAACGGTAAACGTCAGACTGAATTTGTAAATCCAACAACACTTGATAGAAATGTATTCTTACATGCACAAGAAGTAATTTCTACTTCACCATTTGCAAATGCTTGCGTATTTACAACAGTTGCTCCAAGTATTACAAGTGTAACAGTATCACCAGCAACTGCTACTGTATCAAAAGGACAATCATTACAAATGTCATCTGCTGTAGTTAATACTGGATTTGCTAATAAATCGGTATTATGGAGTATTAATGAAGAAGCTACTAGAGATGGTGTTACTATCGATGTTGCAAGTGGTAAATTAGTTGTACCAAGTAGTGCAACAGTTGAAACTATTACAGTTACTGCCACAAGTGTATACGATAAAACTAAAACAGGAACAGCTACTATTACAGTTGCATAAAATCCCAAATTTTAAGGGAAAGGGAAAATTCCCTTTCTCTTTTAATTTTAGAAAGGAGTAATTATGAAAAAATTAATGGTTAAATCGCAATTATCAAATTTACGTACTGTACAAATGTATACAAGACAAATGCTTACACTTGCTGAGAATGTATTTGAATTTGATGAATTACCAGAATTAATAGATGTTGCATATATGAATAAAGTATTATTGCGTCAAGGTTCAATTGCATTTTTCAAAGACGATGTACTTGATACTATTCTTGCTCTACCATATACAAATTTAGGAAGACTAGATGTATACGGAAGACCTACAACAATTCAAGTTTACGGAGAAAATGGATATTCTAAAATATTAAAACCTGGAGAATACGTAATAATGTATGATAATAATGGTAGATATTCATTATATATTGATATATTACAAATGGCAGAACGTATCGCCCTTTGTAAAAGAGTTACCGATATAAATATAACACATCAGAAGACTCCTAGACTTTGGAAGACTACATCTGATAAGAAAAAGACTGTTGAAGATATAGTTAATCAGATAGACTCTTGTATGGATGGTGTAGTTGTTTATGATTCGATTGATATTGATGATCTAGGAGTGGTACAAGCACCAGCTCCTTATGTATCCGATAAAATTGATATTCATATAGAAAAAGAATATGCTGAATTTTTACGACTTATAGGTATATCTAATTTACAAATGCAAAAAAGAGAAAGACTTATAAAAGATGAAATGACAGCATCCCTAGGAGGAACAGTCGCTAGTCGTTATTCTAGATTCCAACCTAGACAACAAGCTGTTGATATGATAAATAAAAAATGGGGTCTTGATATTAAAGTTAAATTTTATGATGGCTTACCTAGTTCTGAGGAAGGAGATGAAGAAGATGTTTATGTTTCCGATGTGGAATCCGTTTATACCAACAATGAATGAGCAACCTCCTACACTTTACGCAATTTTAAATTCAATAGTAAATTTTGGAGTTGATAAAGATGATAAGAAAAAAATTCCAGAACTTGCTAAATATGGAAGATATAAGATATTTGATTTTGATTACCCATTATCAAGTAAAGTTACAAAAGAAGATTTTGAAGTACTGATATTAAATAAATTCTTAATGAGAAGAATTGGATATGAGACAGTAACAAGTTTTAAAATAGCTCTTAGTGTTAAATTAAATGAAATAATGCCTATGTATAATAAAATGTTTGATATGTTAGATGGTTGGAACATTTTTAACGATGGAGAAGTAGTTGATAGAATTGTATCTGAAGAAAAAAATAGTCTAGGTTCATCAAATACAACTGATAGTACATCTAATAATATAAATAGTACTGTAGAAAGTGAGAATATTTCTGATAGAAGATTTTCTGAAATGCCTGAAAATAGAATTACTGATATACAAGATGGTAATTATTTAACTGAATATAATTATGATACAAATACTGATAGTTCGACAACTAATACATCAGGAACATCTAATGGAACATCATCTACAAATACAACAAATAAAGATAATAATAATTTAATAGAAAGAACTACTAGAACTCCATCTGATAAAATGAGACTATATGAAGAATTTATAAATAATAGGAATAGTATTTATACTATGATATTTAAAGAATTAGATTCTTTATTTTATGGTTTGGCTTAAGAAAGGACGTGATTATATGCCAGATTTTAGACCAGTAATGAAAGATTATAAAAAATTAACACCTTTTAAATTTCAAATATTACAAAGTTTTCCTTTCATAGCAGAAGATTTTGACTCACTTACTAATTATGAACTATTATGTAAAGTAGTAGAATATTTAAATGATGTTATTAATAATGAAAATAATGTAGAAGATAATGTAACAGCATTATATAATAGTTTTGTAGAACTTCAAGATTATGTTAATAATTATTTTGATTCTCTTGATTTTCAAGAGGCTGTAAATAATAAATTGGATATTATGGCTAGCGATGGTACATTAGAAAGATTAATAGGCGATTACGCACTTCATAAATTAGAATATTATAAAATAGATTCGTCAATGACTTTAGCTGAAATTCAAAATATATTTGATATTAATATGCCTAAAGTAATTGAATTTGAAACAGGTAATTATTTATTTACAGACACTATTAGAATAAATAGAAATACGACTGTACTACTTAATAATTCTACTATAGCTATAACAGATGACCCTTACGCTCAAACACATCATAATAGAATATTTGCTAATTTTAAAACTACAGATGAATTCTTAGAATATAATGGAAATGGAAATATTAAAATTTTAAACGGTAATATTTTAAATGGTTCTATTTCATTTTGCCATGGAAAAAATATAATTCTAAAAAATATAAATTTTATAAAAACATATGCTGACCACTTTTTAGAAATTGCCGCTAATTCAAATTATTTAATTGAAAATTGCTCATTCGGTGGGGTACATATAAATACAGAATCGAGAAATTATGTTGAATGTGTGCAAATAGATGATATGACAAGGAGCAATTTTCCTTGGTTTGATAATCCAAATAATCCTACTTACGATTCTACATCTAATAATTTTGTTAGGATAAAAAATTGTAAATTCCATGACGTTGAAGGATTTTATATCTATACTTGTATTGGAGGTCATACATATACATCTAATACACATAAGAATATTCTTATTGAAGATTGTAAATTTGAAACATATAATTATACAGCTATTAGATCTTTTAATTGGGAAAACGTATTTATTAAAAATTGTGAATTTATTAATAGTTTTTTAAGGTATGAGAATGATGATAATAATTTTGTTCAAAAATCAATATTGTCGCCACAGCGATATATAAATAATCTAAAATTTGAAAATAATTATATTTATGGTTCTGCTAAAATATTTTTTAATCCGGATTTAATTGAAGCTAAAAATATTTACATAAACGATAATACATTTGTAAAACAAAATATTTCTTATAATTTAGAAAACGGAGTTTATACAAATTTATCAAATGGTAGTAATAATGAAGCAGTTATTATATTAAAACAAATTACAGAAAATATTAATATATGTAACAATAAAATGTTTGATTCACAACTAAAATTTTTAAGAATTGATAATAGCTCACAGGAAAAAAAGCCATTTATAAATATAATAAATAATAGTTTTAATTGTAATAAATCGTTAGGTTTTTTACATCTATACGAAGATTGTACTTATAATGTTTGTAATAATGTTTTTAATTTAGATAGTGTTTATAATGACGAATTCGGTGCAAATACTAATGCTCTAGACATTATGAGATTATCTCCAAACGGAAATTTTTATATTAATAAAAATTCATACAACAATATATTAGATATTATTATAATAGACCCTAACGACGAAAATACACCACTTTCTAGTTATAAAAATATATATGAAGTTCCTATAAGATTAAGAAGTACTAATAGTTCAAATGCTTCGTATAATACAATATATTCAAGAAAGTTAACAGATTTTAGAAAATTAGTATTGGATATTGGAATAGATGAAAATACGATATTAGCTAATATTATTATTGATGCTAAAAAAATTAATGAACTAATAAGTGTTGGTAGTTATATGAAGAACATAACTTTAATTAATGATAATGCTGTTTCAAATTTAGCTATTAGATTTAATATCACAGATGATACACATTTTAACTTTACAATAACAAGCGACAATGAAACCTACAAATTATTTACTGTTTATGGACTAAATTAAAAATAAAAACTCTATTATATAGAGTTTTTTTTTTTTTTTATTTTTATTTAAATTGAATTATCTACACTATAATCTCCTAAATTAGCATGATCATGCCAAATAGTTACACCACGACGATATATATTATTAATTTCGTCCATATCTGATGCTGGTATTCCGTATAAATTAGAATTAGGATATCCAATATCAGAATCATTTGCTATTTGTACGTAATTATAATATGCACGTCCTGTCTGATTAGGTACTTTTACTGTATTAACTTTATAACCTCTCATTGTAAAATAATCATCAATTATTTTAGCATATTCTCTTTTTATACTCATATTATAAAAATAAAATCCATTCTTACCATCGCATACATTAATATCTCCTCCGTTAGTATTACCACGTGCAGTATTAGGTTGCAAACTATGTTGATAAACACTTCCTAATTGTTCGGCTGTAGAAAGTCCTGCATGTACTAAAGTAGATGCTCCAGCGACTGCTGTTACTGGATTAGTCATCATTGCAAGTCCTCCAATAACTTCAAGCCCTGTTTCTGCAATACCTATTGAAATATTTACGCTATTTTGAGTTAACCAATTAATATATTCATCATTAGCCCAATTTAATGTAGGAAATTTACCTGCCATAATTCCTTCTTCTTCGTTATTAGAAATGTCATAATTAATAGGAAATAACTTTATAGACGCTCCAACTGTTGGCACTCCTTTAATTTGAAATTTACAATCATTATCTTGCCCTGTAAATCTTTCATAATGTAGTATATTACTACTACCATTGTTATTAGAAACAAGTAAATAACTGTATGGAAAAGTTAATAATTTATTATTTTTTGGAGAGTATCCATCAATAGTAGTAGGTTTAGATAATATTTTAGTATCATACATTGGATTATTTTGTCCTGAATATTGCGTACTTCCACTCGTATTATTTACAAAATAAGACGGAACTATATATAAATTATATACAGCATCTGATTTTCCTCGATTAGCATATAGTTGTAATATGTTGACAACTGTTTGAATATCATTACAAATATATGCACCACCTGCCATATATACACCTCCAAAATTTGTTGCAAGAGGAGGATTAGCACTATCACTTGCCCATTCCGTACATTGTATTATATATACACAAGTATCAAGACCTTTGTAATAATTTACATCATCAAATATATATTCTCCTGTTTCTAAATTCTCAGGTATTGTATGAAGCCCTACTGTATCGTCATTAACATGTTCTCTAACTACAAACGTAGGTTCTACTTGCCAGTAATCAAACCAAGTAGAAAATACATCTACTGTAAAAGATATACGTGTAGTATTAATATTTCTAAATTCAACATCATCAATAAAAGCAAAAAACCATTTATTAGAATAATACGGATTTTGAAAAGCCATATAATTAGCTTTAAGACAGTCACTATAGCTAAAACTTACATCTATTTGATTTTTCCCTGGCTTTATAAAAGAATAGTTACTAGCACTTGCTACCGTATTTGAACGAACAAGTGATAACATACTTGATTCATTATATGAAAGTACATTTTTATATTCTTTATCTAATTTTATATTACGTGCTATTATAATCTCACTATTTTTCATTATTTTCCTCCTTTAATTATTTCCTTATTTGAAAATCTATAACCTGCTTAAAATCAGTGCCACATAAATCACTAGCATAAAATATATTGCATTCTCTAAAATTTTTAAGTAATTCTACTATTTTTTTATTCTTTATATTAACGTTATATATATCTCTTTGATAATAATGTGATTCTTTAATCACATCAGATATTACAATATGATTTTTAGGTATTTCTCCTTTAGTATAAGGATATATAAACCAACATGTACTTTTTGTTTCGTTATCTAATAAATATTCACAAGCAAATTTAAATGATTGATAAGCAAAATATATCTTATATAACATTTTATACGAATTACGTGATTTTGTCAAATGAGGTTGTGGGTCTGTTTGCCAAGACCCCGTATTTAGCATATCTGCATGACGACCAAAAACAAAACTTGAATTTCCTGTTGATTTACAATATTCAATTGCCATTAACACTTCTATGTCATTATTGTTATCGTCTTTTTCTCCTGTCTTCATCCATCTAGTCTTTATTTCGCCTTGTTTCATATTACGGAGCATTTTATCCATTCCCCACTCGTAAAAATAAGGACATACTCTAGAAATTGTATTACCTGCCATCCATACTCTAACAATTCCTCTTTTACGGTCAATTGTAGAATAGAAATTCATTAATTTAGTCGGTTCATCCCTGATATAACTAGTTCTTGAAATTACCTCTTCGTATATAATATCAGTTACATCTAAATAAGAACCTCCTGCATAATTTTGATCGGTAGATAAAGCA
>Ga0326513_10004212_pt1 | contig 10338 bp, 11 predicted proteins | sample 2_2465_0518_D_FD_203654 | JGI IMG/M metagenome (GOLD analysis project Ga0326513, IMG submission 203654) | Bovine rumen microbial communities from UC Davis, California, United States - 2_2465_0518 | ecosystem: Host-associated > Mammals > Digestive system > Stomach > Rumen | place: USA...
GAAAAGCTGCTTGGAATGGATGCTGGTCTTAAATCATCTACAGCCAGAATGATAGCAATAGGACGAGTCGCAAGTGGTACAGTAAGGGGAATAAAGAATGCTTCTCCGGTTAAAAATGCTGCAAACAGAATTAACAGTATTAAGAGTGGTAAAGCATCAGAAGGTGGCCTTGCTGGTCTTGCGGTGGGTACTATATTTGGAAAAGAACAGTCTAAAAATGATCCAGGAACAAAAAGAGTGGGCGGTCTTCTAAACAAAGGTAAAAAGGGAAAAGATTCTAATAATAGTTCATCTAAAAATTCAGGATCAGGATCATCTGAAGGTGGTGATTCATCTTCTAAAGCATCAGAAGGTGGTTCAGCAGCAGGAGCTTCTTCTGGAGAAGGAAATGGTTCTTCCGGAAATAATGCAAACGTATCCGGTTCATCAAAAGACTTTATGGATAAAGGCAAAGACGGTAAGGATGGAAAAGACGGAAAAGCAGGAAAAGATGGTCAAAAGGGATCTGCAGGAGAAAATGGAAAAGACAGCAATGAAAAGTCATCTGCAGCTGATAAGATGAATAATAATCATACAGGACAGAGCAATACATCTAGTCATTCATTTATGGATAGATCCAGCAGTTCTGCGGGTAATAATACTTCTTCTCTAAGAAGAACTTCTGAAACTAACAGTAGATTTACTGGATCAAAGAAAGGAGATAAAGAATAATGGCTACTAAGATCACGACTCAGAGCTTTGAGAGTAAGACTAAAGTCTGGGGCAATATAGAAATTTTTGATTTCTTTTTTATAGGCACATATACCTTTGTTTCTTATTCATTAGTTTCTATGGTTCATGAAAAACTTAGATTATGGTATATGATCTTTTCTATTCTTATGGCAGTATTTCTTACATCAAAGAGCTCTTTTAACAAGAACAGGAGAAATTTTGAAAGCTTATATTTCCTGCTTACAAAGGATGAATCAACATATAGACCATTTAGAATGAGGGAAGAACATGAAAAAGAAAAATAGTAACGTGGATAAGACAATCCTAAATATCCTGCCGATAAGAAAATATGATGACAGTGTAGGAGCTTTTATATATGAAAATGGAACCTATATGGATCTTTTCTATATAGTTCCATCAGATAGAAGCAACCTTCAGGCAGATGAATTGCAATTCAATATATATAACAATATCAAGTTTTACAGGCTTTATTATCCTGATTCAAAGATCATTTCCATGAACTTTCCGGTCAATACAGCAATGCAAAGAGAATATCTGCAGCAGAAAATGAAAAAGGCTACAGATAAAGTAAGAAAGCTCTGGCTGGAAAGAGAAATAGAGGAGCTGAGTATCCTGGATCAGAACGTAATGAGAAGGGAGTATTATCTTATGTACTTCGGAAAGAACAAAGATGAATTTATGAAGAATAAGGATAATATTGAAAAATGGATAGGTAATGGAAGATCAAGGTTAGTTGAGGGGCTTGAAAAAGAAAAGAAAATCCAGATCGTAAGAAAGCTCTGCAATATGAATTCCCTGATCCTTCCGGATGATCTTAAAGAGGATGTGATAAATGATGATTAAGAAGAACACTAAAGAAGAAAATATATTAGATGAAGAGCTGATAGAATATGTGCAGCCAAGAGGCGGGATCACATTTAGAGAGGCCAATTATATAACCTGCGGTGATGGATACGTAAGAGTGCTGCATATATATCAGCTGCCAAAGATTCTGGATGATTTCTGGCTTGATAAGATAATCAATATTCCGGACACGATAGCCACAATCGATATAAACACTAGGGATGTAGCCGAAGTAAAAAAGAATATAAATAAGTCGCTTAAGGAAGAGTATTCCAGGGAGCGTGGAGCAAAAGACTATATGGAAGTCTATGATGCAAGACAGAGACAGGAAGAGCTTGAAACTATGCTGCATGAACTTTCTTCAATGGGTGAAATGGCAAAGATGCTTGACTTTCGTATCTATGTAAAGGGAAGGAATCTTGTAGATCTTGATGATAAGTGTGACAGCATAATAAAGAGCCTTGAAGGCGATTCTTATATGGCTACAACACTTCTTAATGAAGGAAAAAGAGAATGGGAGTCCTTATTTGAACCATACAATACACAGCATTCGAAGCCTTTTTACATGAATGCAATTCCTCTTATCACAGAGCAGGTGGCTATCGGATATCCTTTTGATTATTCAGAGCTGATAGATCCGCATGGAGATCTTGTAGGATTTACTCCGATGGATGGAGTAGTAGTCTTTAATGAGTTTACAAAGACAGCAGCAAGAAAGCATTATAATTCACTTGTCTGCGGAGATATGGGATCAGGTAAATCTACACTCTTAAAGAAAAGATTTAAAGCAAATGCAGCCCTTGGGAATTTTATAAGGGTATTTGATGTGACAGGAGAATTTGAAGGTCTGGTAAAAGAGTTTGGTGGAAAGATAATCAAGTGCAACGGTGAAGAGGGAATCCTAAATCCATTGGAGATCCTTGAAGCAGGGGATGATGACTTTTCATCATATGCAAGGCATATAACAAAGGTTTCAACCTTTTTTAAATGCCTTATTCCATCAATCACAGATCAGACAGTCCTTCTGCTTGAAAATAACTTAAGGGAATTCTATCAGTCATATAATCTGGTTCCTAAAGAAGGAAATTCCATAACAGGACTTCCGGCTAAAAACTATCCAATCTTTTCAGATTTTTATAAATATCTGGAAAAAGAGATCGAAGAACTAAAGCATGAGCAGGGAAACAGTGAAGTTGAGATAGATCTGTTAAAGGTAAAGGCAAGAGGCCTTAATGAGATCATGGAGGCTGTAAAGAATATCGTTACAAACTATGGAAATATGTTTGATGGCCATACTACAGTCGATAATATCATTGATGAAAAGATAGTATCTTTTGACATATCCAGCATTAAAGATCTGGGAAATGTATTTGTGGCTCAGATGTTTAATATGGTGTCTCTTTGCTGGGATAATGCCATTAATAATGGAAAGATAATGAAGCAGATGTATGAAACAGGAGAATTATCTGCAGGAGATGTAACAAAGTTCCTGATCCTTATAGATGAGTCTCATAGATGGGTAAATACGAAGATGCCGATGATCCTGGATCTGCTTATTAAATACCTTAGAGAAGCGAGAAAATACTTTGCCGGAATCACATTTGCATCCCAAAGTGTACGTGACTTTATGCCTGAAGGCAGTGGATCAGAAAATGTAAATCTGATAAAGACATTATTTGAACTTACTCAGTACAAATTTATGTTCCGTCAGGACTCATCTACTGTAAAGATGCTTAATGACATATTTAATAATGCTCTGTCATACTCCCAGATAGATCAGATTCCGTATCTTAATACAGGTGAAGCTATTCTATCCATAGCAGGAGACAGGAGCTTAAGATTTAACGTATGGCTTTCAAATGACTATGAAAAGCAGCTCTTTAGCGGAGGCATGTAAAATGAATAAAAAATTTATCAAAGGTTTTTTCTTCTTTACAGGTGGGGCAGCTTTTTTCTTCGCATTAATCATAATAATAGCTGTTGAAACTGCAATGACAGCTGCAATAGCTTGTGATGCAGGATATGCCAATAAAAGGCATGAAGAAGAGGAAGTTGCCAGGATTTATACATTGGATCATTTTAAGATAGAAGGAAAGAAGGAGAGCGAAGGATATTTGCTCTCTTTCTTATTTAATGGCTGGAATATAAAGGATATATCAATTCCGCTTGATCAAAAAGAGGTCTCTATTGATGTAGAAGTACCGGCCATATCTGGAAAAAATAGGGAAGAATATGCTTACAAGTATTTCATAAGCAAGGGATTTACTGAGGAAGGAGCTGCAGGCCTTATAGCAAATATAGCGGTTGAATCAGCTCACACCTTTAATGGAGCTATTGAAGAAGAAATGGTCCCTGATTATAGGGGAGAAGATGTGATGTATAAAGGATATGGCCTCTGTCAATGGACTAATACTGGTTCAGGGGACAATATCAGCTGGAGAAGAAAAAATGTGATCGAGTATGTAAAGAAAAAAGGTATAGATCCTTCAAAGGATTCAGATAAGCTTTTCCTTGCAGAACTGGAATATATAATCACTGAGCCTGGATATTCAAGTATAGTCGATAAGGTCAAATATTCAAAAAGTGCCTCAAAAGCTGCTGAAATCTGGGTTAGAGAATGGGAAGTTCCTGCTGATATGGAAAATAATGTGAGACTTAGATCATCATCTGCAGAGGAATATCTTAAGACTTTAAAGAATACAGTAGTCTATGATGATGAAAGTCAAAAAAAGAAGGTTAAGCTTTCATTATCCATCAAGGAAGAAAATGATGTGATCTATTTTGAAGGAACTTTAGATGGAACGGATATAGCTGGAAGCTTTGAGGTAGGAAGCGATAATAAGATCACTGGAATGGGCGAATATGGATTTGGAGCTTCTTCTGGTGGAGCTATCGGCAATCCTTTTGGTGGAGAAAAGTTTACCTGTACAAGTGTGGCTCTGGTAGAAAGATTCTGCCCTTATCATCAGTGCCAGGAAGTCCATGGTGGCTGGGATTTTTGCTGCGGGGATGATGGACAGACCATATATTCTGTATCAGATGGTGTAGTTGAATATGCCGGTCCGGATGATGATTTTGGAAATCATTTTGTGATCGTAAAGACTGGAGATTTATACATCTATTATGGCCATATGTCAGATAATGTCGTATTTAAGGGAGATCAGGTAAAGAAAGGACAGAAGGTCGGAAATATGGGTGATGAAGGAAATTCTGTAGGAGCTCATCTGCATCTGGAATTCCGAAAAGGATCAAGAGATCCAGAAAACAAGACAGCAGAATTAAATAATATCCGTCCGATGCTTATGCGCTGGTGCTCGAATTATGAAGCCATAGAAAGTGATTTTGAAAGGATTGAAAAGTAAGAAGGGAGAATAAGAAAAGTGAATCTATCAGGTAATAGTAAAAAGGTTTTAGGGATAATCTGTATCATTTTAGCTGTAGCTGTAATAGTGATATCAGTTTTTACTAAGAATAAAGGTGATGAGAGCTATAAAGAGGAGAATACAACTGCAGCTCTGACGAAGGAAGAAACTACTGAGAGCTCGGAAACGTATCGAAATGTTGTAGATACAGCCGATCAGGGCAGAGCTGCAGCAGAAGAAAAGAAAAAGCTAGAAGATATAGTTAGTCCTATAAAGTATGAAATACATCCAGAGATTGAAACAATCCTTGATCCGGAAGTATTTGATAAAGAGCTTTGCAGCTTCCTTAAGAAGAAGGGCAAGCTTAAAGAAGGCTCTTATGAAGGGAATGCAACAGGAATTATCCTGGCTAGATCAACTCCTTATCTTAAGAAGAGTCTTGATGATGGATCTTATTTATTTGATATAACGATAACCGATGAAAATAGATCCATAATAACTGTAGTAGTTGATCCAGAAGGCGGTTACTTTTTTGATCTTATTTAGGAGGGATAGTATGAAACAAAATAAATTATCAGTTGACCTAACAGAAAAAAACAAAGAGACATTGGAGAGAGTTAACGAACAGACGAAGATTCCATATGGATCTATTATAAATGGTATTATTGAATCCTTTTTCGATATGCCTGATGACATGTATGAAGTATTTAGTAAATTTATAATAACAAAAATTAGAAATATTCATATTATGATGGAAGGAGCTGGTTGTTTTGAAGAGCAAAGATTATTAAAAGAAAAGAAATACTATACAAGAATTGCCGATTATTTAAATATTGCTTATTTGTCACCAGGTAAAAAAGATTTTAATTCAACGAAAACAATTCCAATGAATAATGGATTGTTAATATGTCCAAATAATTGGATTATTGTGAATCCTGAGAAGGCAGAAGAATCATCTTATGCAAGTGTCATAGAATGCAGAAATGCAGATGAATTTGGGATTCCACATCTTTTGATATTCTCAAATTATGAATCTGTAAAAGATTACGACGAAATGTATAAGGATGAAATATTTAAGATGTGTTGTAAAGTGTATCCAAAATTTGATGATATTCTTAAGATGCAGATTAAACTAATACAAAATATTAATGAGGATGAATGGATAAAGGCACCTATTATAGGATTCTATGATGTTCATATTCAAGAAAATAACGATAATACTCTTGAATATGAACTTGCAGGAAAAGCTTATATCTTAAGGTCAGTGAACGAAAAAGACGTTTAGAGGAGAGATAAGATATGTTGAAAAAGAAGAAAAAATGCTATGTGTCTTGTCATAGAATAAATAAGAATGAAATTAAAAGAGCTCTTGCTACAAGATACAGCTTAATGTTTACAGAAGAGCTTGAAGAAGCAGAGATCTTCTTTGCACCTAGAGATACAGATGGATTATCGGAAAGGCAGAAAAGAGATCTGGAAAGGGCAGAAAGCTTAGGAATAAAAAATAGGATTATAGAGCAGAGCTCTAACGTCCTGAATAAAGATATAGATGATCCACTGGGATTAAAGGCGAGATATAAGGATAATGAAGTAATAAAGACAAAACGTATGGAAGAGAGCATTGAACTGGAGTTATAACATGGCAGATAAGAGTTTTAAAGAAGAAAAATTTAAGAAGAATAGTAGAAAGATAAAGAAAAGCTCTAATGGTTACTTATATGGATTTTTATTTATCTTTTTATTGGGCTATGCCTTCTTTTTCTCATCTAATTACTGGCTACCACAAGGCTATAAAGGTGTAATTGTTACTCCGGTAGGAGAAACAATAGAGCAAAACAGCAGATTCATTACAGTAGACAGATGGGCTTATTGTCCAGGGAAAAAGACAATGGAGATCATCGTTGAAATGGAAAATAATTCCCTGGATGATATCACTTCCTATAAATGGCAGGGCAGAGATAAGAACGGTCTTATAAAGACAGAGGTAATATGCAGTAATGATAAGTTTACTGTGATCCATATGACTGGTGTAAAAAAAGACTGGAAAGAGGTTTCTCTTACTATTTCTGCAGACGATAAAGATTTTAAGCCGGTAGTAATCTATATGAATGATAAGACTGCTACAATGGTAAAAGAGCTTCCTGCAGGAGCCATTAATGATTATATAGAGCTTGCTTATACATCAAAGATAGAAAGCTATGAGGCATCCATAGAAGATCTTAATGGAAAGATAAAGGAAAATGATCAGCTCATGGAAAATGCGAGAAGCAGGATGGCTGAGCTGGATGAGAGAAAAAAACATCAGACAGAGAGCGAAAAAGAAGAGACAGACAGTCTGATCGGTGGCCTTGAAGGCCAGATCAATGATAAGAAGTTAGAAAATGAAAAAAATGAAGAAGATATTGAGGAGCTAAAGAAAAAAATAGAACTTCAAAAGGATCTTCTGAAAGAGCTAAAGAAAGAGGAATAAATAAATGATCATATTTGTTGGTGAAAAGCTTAGAGGCGGTTTTGTAAAAGAAGTAGCAGATAATCCAGATATTAGTGAGGAAGTGAGATTTATAGATCCTAAATTCCATATCACTGATGTGATGGATGAGATAATGGTTGCAGCAAGATCAGGCTGCAGCAATATAATTTATGATGTTGAAGCATTTACGGATGATGCTGCAGTCCTTATTGAAGGGATAATCAAGCTTAAAAAGACAAATGGAGCTGAGCCCATCCTGCTTGTAACTACAACTCATGTAAATAATGAAGTAGTATCAGAAGCTTTGGACAAAGGAATAAATAAATTCATCAATTCCGGAGCTACAATGTCTGATCAGAAGAGCGAGCTGACAAGATGTTTATCAGGGTTTTATGAAAATAATGAAAGAGACGATATTACAGCCATAATTAAGGCAAAGGAAGAAAGAACCGTAAGAACAGGAGTGTTTAAGACAATCGGGATCATGGGAGCCTGCCATAGAGTAGGAACTACCACCCAGGCAATCCAGATAGTAAAATTCCTGCAGACAAAAGGGTATAAAGCTTGTTATGTAGAAATGAACAGTAATCTTTATCCGAATATGTTCTTATCCAGAAAGGAAAGTCCAGAAATAAGTTATGTATTAAAGACTAAGAATATTCTGGATACAGACTATGAAGATGAAGATCTGGGCTTTATTACTGTAAAAGGAGTAGATATGTATTATAAGCAGGACAGACTGCCGGACATATACGAAAAAGGGTATGATTACTATGTATATGATTATGGAGTCTATACAGATCGAGACTTTAACAAAGCATCCTTCCTTAAAGATGATATCAATCTGATCATCACTGCAGCCAATGTAGTAGAGCTGGATTATACCTTATCAATCCTTCAAAATGTATCGTATGAGAAGGCTGGTTTTATCTTCTCTTTTACAGCTGCTGGAGATAGAAAAGAGATCTCAGATCTGATGGAAGAATTCAAATCTGGATCAAGATGCTATTTTGCAGATTATACACCTAATCCTTATATAATAGGCGATACAAGTTTCTATGATGAGATCCTTAGCGTTGAGGAAAAGCTGGAGACAGAGCCAAAAGCAAAGAAGAGGTTCAGCCTGTTTAAAAAGAGCAATAAATAGAAATAATACACTTGAAATTGAAGTGTTTTATGGTAATATAATCTTAAGGTGAGTGTGTCTCACCGGTGTGTTCGACACCTGTAATCTGAACGCTATGCCGGATTTGTAGGCCGGACCGTTGGCAAGCAACAAAAAAACTTGACTTAGAAATGCCGGAAGTAATGGCCGGACAGTTGGCAGACAACGATAAAATCGAACTTAAAAATTAGAAGAGGCTCTTTATTATACGTAAGTATATAAGGAGGCTCTTCTTTTTATTTGGGAGGATTATGGATAAAGATAAAAAAGATAAAGAAGAAATGGAAAAGGAAGAAAAAAGAAAAGTAATACCCAAAATTGAAAAAGCCGCAAAATTATATAAAGAGAATTATATTGGAAAAAATATTCTGTATGTATACGGAACAACCCAAAATCCTAAATTATTAGAAACTATATTTACAAAGTCGCGTTTTCTTCATCTTACAGGAGTTGAGCTTAAAGAAGGAATTTCTCCAAAAAGATTTTATGCAAAATGTTTAGATAATACATTAAAGCCAGAAGAATTCAGCTTTAAGGATAAAACTACAGAGTTAAAACTGGAAGTATTACCTGATTGTTTTAAATCAAATTTCTGGATTAAAATGGCAGGAGATTATAATCATAGTAGGAGAAATTTAGAAACGGATAAACTTATAGGTGGTGTATATGCTGCCATGGGATTTGTAGAAAATAGTTTTGGACATTCATATTATTATGTTCAAAATACAATGCTAAATATTGATATACGAAAAATAACAGGGGAAGCAAATCAAATGCTGGCAATTTATAAAAAGGAAGTAGCTGATAAGAGGTATAACACTTGCGTTTATGTCGCTAAAGGCATAGATGTTCATGATATTTGTTTCCCTGAGAAGTTTTATTATCTTGCGTTGGATTGTATTACAGTAGATTTTCCGGAAAAAAGTATTATTAAGGTTGAGAATCAACTTCTAAATAATAAACAGGTTAATTCTATATATCTTCCTAGTGGAATTATAATTGATGAAAAAGATGTAGGTAGATCTATAGTAAGTCCTGATTTTATTCAAAAGAAAGATGGTAAGCTTTCTGGGATATTTGAATATAAGTCAGGACAAGAGCATACTGTTAAGCTTTCACTTGAAGATGGATCATTTCAGAAGGTGGATATAAATCTGTTCAAAAAGGCTATGGAAGAAAAAGGATTATCACATAATAATCCTGAAGCTAATAAGGAAAAGCAAAATACAAAAGAAAGATATAAAGAAGATGAAGAAGAATTATAAATAATAAGAGTCTCGTTTAGGCGGGGCTCTTATTTATATTAAGGAAGGAGACCGGATGGGAATATACGATAAGTATAAAAAGAAGATCAATGAAGAGCAGGACTTCAAGAAAGAGCAAAAAAAGCTCCATAAAAAGCATGACAAGATTCCTGAAGATACTGTTATAATTGAAAAGAACGGTACAATGAAGATTATTGCAGGCCTGTTAAGGACCATCATAAGGAAGCTTTTTGGCCTTATTGTAATAGCTCTGGCTACAATAGGAATACTTACGCTTATTTATCCAGAGACAAGAGCAGCTTTTTTTAATGTGATTCAGATGATTAAGGCAGATCTGTTTCATTTAATATAAAATGACGTAAATGACGAAAGGTGGAGAAAGAAAAAGATGAAAATAGCAGCAAACCAGGAAGCAAGGGTTTTTTATCCTTTTATAAGTGATAGAAAGCATAGGACGATCAAAGCTGATCTATCAACTTATGAAGGACACAAAGGAGATAA
>Ga0326513_10004213_pt1 | contig 10337 bp, 13 predicted proteins | sample 2_2465_0518_D_FD_203654 | JGI IMG/M metagenome (GOLD analysis project Ga0326513, IMG submission 203654) | Bovine rumen microbial communities from UC Davis, California, United States - 2_2465_0518 | ecosystem: Host-associated > Mammals > Digestive system > Stomach > Rumen | place: USA...
CAGCAGATCGACGCCGCCATGGCCAAGATCAACGCCGCCTGGCAGGCCGCCAGCGAGGACATGTACAAAGCCCAGCAGCAGGCCGGCGGTGCCAATCCCGGACAGGGTTTCGACCCCAACAACATGGGCGGCAACCCCAACGCAGGTGCCGGTCAGCAGGGCAACAACCCCAACGACAACGTCACCGACGTCGACTACGAGGAAGTCAAATAAGATTAAGTCTAACGATTAGAAAGAGGTGCAACCTTTTGATTGCACCTCTTTTGCTATCAACCAGTCGCAATATGATAGTTTATCACTATACAGACATAGCCAATTTAGAAAAAATAATTTGTAAGAATACTGAAAGAAAACCAGAATTAATCTTTCGAGCAACAAATTGTAAGTTTTTAAATGATGGCACAGAGAACACATTAGGAATTAAAATTGTATCGCAATTCCTCGCTTTGGTTGAAGACGATTTGAACATTAAACAGGAAGATAGAATTTCTCCAATATTAAATATTCCAGGATACATTAATCGCATTTATCAGCATCAGAAAGCATTCGATGACCATAATCCATCAACTGATAATTACATTATCTCTTTTTCTTGCGACAAAGATAGTTTGGTTATGTGGTCTATGTATGGCAATAAAGGTGATGGCGTAGCTATAGGAGTAGACGATTCATTTTTGACGACATCATACAATAATGGTTTTAATACATACAAACAAAAATGCACTTATTGGCCACAGCACACACTCACTGAACTAAATGAGAGCATTTCGCCAGAATTGTTCGAATCAATTAAAGAAAACTATATATTAATGACTAATAATTCGGTAAAGGAATCATTCGCAGGATTATCAAAAGTGAATAAAGAGGAAATGGTTTTCAGATACAAAAGATTTATCCTTCTTAATTTGGTGACATTCTATAGTATTTTCCACAAACTTGATATGTGGTCCAATGAAAACGAATTTCGTTTTTCTACTGCTGGATTTGGGCCTATTGTTAAATACTATAAAAACGCGAAGGGTGTATATGTTCCCTATATTAATGTCTCATTTGCGATAGATGCCCTTAGGGAGGTTGTCATTGGGCCAACGTGTGGTAGAAATTCTTATGGAATGGTCAAATCGCTTATGTACGAACGAGGTATGCTCAGTATTCCCATTGTTACGGAAAGTCAATGTCCGTTACAATAAATGAGAAGTTCATTTACATTTTGCAATTTCGTCTCGCACCATTGCAATGTACTGTCGCAGTACCGAATAATACCGCTGAGTGTTTGATTGTCAACGTATAATTGAATTGGTTTTATGTTGTTAAAAGATATATTCTTTAGTGCAAAAAGCATATCTTCTTGCACGAAAGATATACTCTTTTTCGGGGAAAGATATACTCTTTAAAGATATCTCTAACTTGTTGTTGACAATTCGCTTCGATTGTATAATCTTAGGCTTTCTCTATATTGTTCTGCAAGTGGAATTTTAGTAAATTCAACAGTTTCATCGAAATTGGATTTTATGACAGCTTCAATTTCTTCTAATGTTACTCTGTAGAACTCTCGTCGAGAATTAACCATATTAACCTTCCTGTCCTCAAAAGCATGATGTAGGGCGGTCTCAAGTGTTGGAGCATCGTCAGAGAAAATCAATGCATGAACATCAAATTTGAATGGAACAGAGGCATCTCCTAATTCGTCGACACGCTCCATTGGGTTAAGACGTCGTGTCATTCCAATTTTATAGATATTTTCTCCAAAAGAGCCGATGTTGGAAATAATATAAACGTATCCAGCTCTTTTGTTTGCTTCTCTATAATCAATATCTTTCAGTTTTTGGTCTAACTCTGTCAGATGCTTTTCTATTTCAGCCTTTTTCTCTAGAAGATACTCGGTTTCTATGGATGATTCGTTATTAATTCTAGCTAAAATATCTTGCAAAGCATTGTTATAGTGTGTTTGCTCTTTTACAATGTCTTTTCGAGCTTCCTCCAGCTCTTTCTGTACACGTTCTTCTTCTTTTTGAATTCTTCTGATTTCGGCTATTCTATCTTTCTCTTCCTGCTTCTTCTTGGCATATTCGTATGCGACTCGTAGTTCTTCTATTTTAAGGTCTACATATTTGCTTGAGACCGATATTCCCCATTTGTCATTTAACTTGTTTATTATTTCTGCTGTATGGCGAATTTTTTGCATAAAAGCCTCAATGTTATTGAACTTCACCTTGTCAATCAATAAATCGCACTCTATATTAAAACAACGAATCATTTGTTTTATTCGCTGATTTGTTTGAGCTCGGCCTTTGCTTATGCTGCCGTCAACAGTCCAGTCGATGGAAGAAACACCCGCTTCTTTATCTCGTATCATTTGTTTCTCTAGATCCCGAATTTCCTCCAATCTTTCTTTATAGTCCTCTAGTTTTTGAAAGTCATATAGAGGTGTGTATATTCCGTATGTTTGAAGCAGTATTTCATCATTTAATGTGTCAATTTCTTCCTTTAATAAATTTATCTCTTGTTTCTTTTCAGTTATTATCTTTTGACAATTCTTAATTTGGTCACTAAAATACTCTTGCTCTTTAGAAAACTTTTCATTAATACATTTTTTCTCTCGCTCGATATCACGTATCTCCATGTATGGTTTAAGTGTTTCTAACTCCAAATTTAAAGAGTCAATCTTACTTTGATTCTCTTGCTGAATACTTTGTAACTCATCAGCACGTTTTTTCTCCGAAAGCAATTCGTTATTAAGTCGTGCGATTTCAGCAATTTCTTTGCGTTTAAGAAAATCAAACATTAAAAAAATGCGTTGAATTATTCGGTTTGTCGCTCATTATGTCTATGGGCTCTGGAATGCCTAACCTACTAATGAGTGTCGAATAATCCACGCCGTAGCGTGAATATTCGCATACTCTCTCGTAGGTTTTTGATTTTCCAGATCTATAGACAGAGAATGAGCTGCGTTATTCTATTATGTCGTCTTTGTTATATTTCTACGTTTTATGTCATCTACTAGTTATCTTCTCTTTTCAAGAAACAATACACTTTTCCGTAAAATGCTCCTTCAATAGAAAAAGGCGTTCCATGATGGATGTCGTTGCTTTGGCCAAGTTTGCTTAACCAATATTTACCAGAACGGCTTTCCCGTGCGGCATGTGTCCAACTATTGTTTGTAGGGTTATGGTACAATGCCACCTTGATATAGCCACTCTCATGTTCCCAAGAGTCACACAGCTGAAATGAGTTCTTTTGGAATGCTTCAACCAGACAGGATATATCTGTGCCTTCGGTGGCTCCTTCGGGCCACCAGGTAACAGCATCCAATTCGGGAATGTATGTTCCCGCTGGAGGTTCCATCCATCGATTTTGGAAGAGGTGGAATGCCCATGCAATACAATTGTAGTTCGGGTCTTCCGGACTACTTATCTTGAAGAATTTGTCATCCTTTAGTTTGGGGAATATCTTTATGATATTTCCTTTATCCATAAATTGCAGGCTTCCGTAATAGTTAAATCAGGTTTGTCCGAGATTTTGCTCCCATAGATATAGTTCAATGCCCATACAAGAACTGATGGTTTCCGCTCAATCTCTTCCTTGATGAAAGGCACAGCAACAATCCCCATTCCAACAATTGCCTGGAAATCCTCGTCATTGACAATTGTTGCGACAGATGAAGAGAACATCGTTTTCTGCTCCCAGGCATTAAGATGCATCTGAAATTTGAACTTCTGGGCAATGTCGAACTCTTCAACAGAAGAAATGGTTCTCATGTAGTCGACATTCTTTCTTGTTGTAAGGATATTGCCAAGGTTGTCCAAGTCCGAATATGCAAAAACAGGTATTGAAACCATCAAACCTGTTGCAAGGGTTAAAACTTTTGCCTGACTGGGCAGTTTGTTCAATTGCATAACGACAGAGTCTTATCGGTTAATGTGTTGAAGAAGATGTTGTTTTTTATCTCCCGCAAACTATCCAAATTGTTGTCAATAGAGTCAATGCTAAATAACAGTTTTTGATTGTTTAAGACATCAATATCAAATGTGTATAAGAATTTGCCATCAATAACACGTTCGACATTGTGGTTAACAATCGAGTAGGTATCACTATTAGGGACATCCATGAGCAGACGGAATCCATACTGCCTCAGAGGATAGGGTTGCGATTCGCCAGTGGCCGAAATGAAAGTGTTGATATAATCCTCAGGTTTATCAAAATCGGGGAAAGAAAAGCGGTTGATAAACCGAATAGAGGTTCTCTGTATTTCGGACTGGCCAAAGACCCGTTCTAATATGCTGAGAAATTCAAGGACATTGCCTTTGAAGGAATTCCATCCCAGATATTGGTCTTCGCTGACATAAGTGATTGTATCTCCAGAAATTTCCAGTTTGGTTTTCTGTTCTTTGGAGAAGTAGATATAGGTTGCAATCTTGACATCAGAAGTGGCACTAATTTTTGAGACACCCAAAGGAAGATTGGATTTGCCAAGTCCAATGTTGACTTGAGTACCTTCCTTGCGAATGGGAAGGATGTCCTTTAGTTGCCTATCTACAGCATCAACATTCTGAATAGAGAAGTTCTCTGTATTCAGTTTGATTTGTGCTAATGCCACTCCGACAGGAGGGTTGTTTAATGTTGGCCACATATTATATAACTATACTTATCGCGATGCAAAAATACGATTATTTTTTGATATGGCAAAATAAAAACGATTTCGTCTCACGGAAACATCTGATTGTTAATAACATGAGTATGTGATTGCTTTAATAAAAAAGAGTTTGATACACGCCAGTTAATGTTGCTGTGCTGCTTGTTTGTCTGATCCGTGTTGTTCTTAAACAATCATCTGCATTAGTTTATATTTTACGCAAAATGGCAAAAATGTGAAATTGTCAAGAAACAAAAAAAAATGTAAAGTTCAAGCCAAAGGACTGCCAAAAGATTACCGAGGGATCGCCGAAGGGTCGATTGGTTAGGTGCTGAGAATGAACCCTTTGTGCTTTTTATGACATTTATTTCGTTTTTGTTGATTATTAGCACATTGCAGATATTTCAAAGAAGGCACCAAGAGCCCACGAAGAAGGAGAGAAGAAGGAAGGGCGACGGAATTATAAAACAGCGATATCAACGAGGTCATCCTCGTGGGCGGCTCCAGCCGTATCCCCGCCGTGCAGAAGAAGGTCGAAGAGTTCTTCGGCAAGGTACCCAGCAAGGGCGTCAACCCCGACGAGGTGGTCGCCATCGGCGCCGCCATCCAGGGCGGTGTGCTCACCGGCGAGGTGAAGGACGTGCTGCTGCTCGACGTCACTCCTCTGAGCCTCGGTATCGAGACTCTCGGCGGTGTGATGACCAAGCTCATCGACGCCAACACCACCATCCCCACCAAGAAGAGTCAGGTCTTCAGCACCGCTGCCGACAACCAGCCCGAGGTGGAGATCCACGTGCTGCAGGGCGAGCGCCCCATGGCCAACGACAACAAGACCATCGGCCGCTTCCACCTGGCCGGCATTCCGCCTGCGCCGCGTGGAGTGCCCCAGATTGAGGTCACCTTCGACATCGACGCCAACGGCATCCTCAACGTCAGCGCCCTCGACAAGGCCACCGGCAAGAGCCAGAACATCCGCATCGAGGCCAGCAGCGGCCTGAGCGAAGACGAGATCAAGCGCATGAAGGCCGAAGCCGAGGCCCATGCCGACGCCGACAAGAAGGCCAAGGAAGAGGTGGAGAAAATCAACAACGCCGACGGCATGATCTTCCTGAGCGAGAAGAACCTCAAGGACTATGGCGACAAGATTCCCGCCGACAAGAAGAACGCCATCGAGAGCGCCCTCAACGAGCTGAAGGCCGCCCACAGCGCCCGCAACGTCCAGCAGATCGACGCCGCCATGGCCAAGATCAACGCCGCCTGGCAGGCCGCCAGCGAGGACATGTACAAAGCCCAGCAGCAGGCCGGCGGTGCCAATCCCGGCGCCGGCTTCGACCCCAACAACATGGGTCAGCAGGGCAACCCCGGCGCAGGCCAGCAGGGTGGTAACCCCAACGACAACGTCACCGACGTCGACTATGAGGAGGTGAAATAAGATAGAGTCTAACCAACAGTAAAGAGGTGCAACCATTTGATTGCACCTCTTTTTATAATCGGCACAATAAAATAACAATAAGTGCGTTATAGTAGCAGAAAAATAAAAAAAAGTATTATGGCGACAATCACATTGGAATATGACGGACGAAACAGCGCAATCAAACAGCTGATTCAGGTGCTGTTCACTTTGGGCGCGAAAGAGGCAGAGCCTGACACCAAGGAAGCGCAGTCCAAGATGGTGAAAGAAAGCCTAACTACGGCTTTCGATGAGTTGTATGCCGGCAAGGCCCGCAAAAACGCAAGAAACCTTTTTGCGTAATGGTCACATTTGAATACCTGCCCGAGTTCGAGCGGCGCGCCAAGGCATTGGCCAAGAAATACCGCTCATTTGTCGACGACTACAACACCTTCCTCGACGAATTGGAGCGCAATCCTTTCAGCGGCACCCCGCTGGGTGGCAACACCTATAAGCACCGTATGGCCATTGCCTCAAAGGGCAAGGGTAAAAGTGGTGGTGCGAGGGTTATCACATACAATGTGCAGCAGACGGAGAGTGATGTTAATATCACGCTGATGTCCATTTATGACAAGTCTGAAATCGGCAACGTTTCTGACACCTATCTCCGTCAGTTGGTAAAAGAAATTGAAAAAAGAAATGAAAACTGATATGACAACAATCGAAGAAGCCCCGGTCTTGTAATGTTCAACCGGACGGCGGAGCAAGAGTCTTCGACCGTCCATAACATTCAAGACACAATGGGACAGAGTTTTAAGAAAACTTGTGCGGGCACATGGCTTGCACGCTCGCAGAAGAGAGGAAAAACCAAAAGCCACCGACGCTTCCGTCGGCGGGAACGGACAATGATTCAGAACGCGAGGTACGACAGACTACCACTCTTGCAGCGCGAGTTAACAAATCAGTACGACCTCGGAGGCGACGGCAAAGCCTACTGGCACGTTGACGGAGAGTTAAGAGTCATGTTAACGCGCAAATGAAAATAGTGGAAGCGCATCCTGATGCAGGATGCGCTTCCGCTGTTTTTACGCAATTTTGTCGCGCACCATTGCAAAACGCTGGCGCAGGTCAGCAAGGTGGCAACCCCAACGACAATGTCACCGATGTCGACTATGAGGAGGTGAAGTAAAGAGCTTGTGGCTCTTTACGATAGCGAAGCGGAGAAAGACACCCTCGCGGTGTCTGCGGTCTCCGGGACCGCTCCGCGGATTCGAATACCGCGGTAAGTATAGAGGCTTTGCAATCACAATTAACAACAAAGAGGTGCAATCACATGTTTGCACCTCTTTGTTTATATTCTTTCGGCATCCAACAGCGGCCAACTGGCTAGCCAACTGACATAATGAAATTTGGCCAATTGACACAATAATAATCGGCCAAATTTATTATCAAAAATCAGCCAAATTATACAATAAAAATAATCATCCGCCGTTATATCAACAAAATATATCACAATATGTCATACACCCAAATAGCCCAGCTGGAACTGCTCAATGCCCTCAAGAGTATTACCTCCGAGGCAGAACTGAACGAGTTCAAGGACCTGGTGGCGCATTTCTTTGCAGCCAAGGCTCAAAAGGAGATTGATGCCATGTGGGACAACGGCACCATCAACGAAGACACCATCAACCAATGGGGCGCCGAGCACATGCGTACCCCCTACCGTTATGCGGCGAATCGTTCTTGACACCAACTGCCTGCTGCAGGCTTTGCCTTCCAACAGCCCGTACCACAAGATATGGAAAGGTGTGTTGTGCGGTGACATTGCGCTTTGCGTCAACACAGAGATTCTGATTGAATACGAGGAAATACTTGCCGCGAAGACCACCAAGGAGATTGCCCACAACGTGGTGGAAGCCATCGCCCGCCTGCATACCACCCAGTTTCAAGAAACCTATATCCATTTTGGACTCATCGAGCAGGATGTGGACGACAATAAATTTGTTGACTGTGCAGTTGCCGCTGATGCCGAGTACATCGTCACCAACGATAGTCATTTCAACATCCTCAAACAGATAGACTGGCCGAAAGTTCTAGTGCTTACAATCCATGAGTTTGCCTCGCAAATATAACAGGTTGGCCCTACAACATTTTATAAGGAACAAGAAAATAATACGATATGACAATAATCGAAAAACCCCAAGTCTTGTAATGTTTAACCGGACGGCGGAGCAAGAGTTTGCAACCGTCCATAACATTCAAGGCACAATGGGAAAAAGCAGAAAGAAAACTTGCGCAGGCACATGGGTTGCCTGTTCGCAGAAGAGAGGAAAAGCTAAGAGCCACCGACGCTTCCGTCGGCGGGAACGGACAATGATTCAGAACGCGAGGTACGACAGACTACCACTCTTGCAGCGCGAGTTAACAAATCAGTACGACCTCGGAGGCGACGGCAAAGCCTACTGGCACGTTGACGGAGAGTTAAGAGTCATTTTAACGCGCAAATGAAAATAGCGGAAGCGCATCCTGATGCAGGATGCGCTTCCTCTGTTTTTACGCAATTATGTCGCGCACCATTGCAAAACGCTGGCGCAGGTCAGCAAGGTGGCAACCCCAACGACAATGTCACCGATGTCGACTACGAGGAGATGAAGTAAAGAGATTCTTTACACATTCAACAGAAAAGGGAGCGCCAAAATTGACGCACCCTTCTTCATGCCTTCTTTGTGCTTTCTTTGTGGGTTATATGTGGATTATAATCCTTATTTCGTCGTTATCTTCTATATACCATCTTCCAACAACACTCTGATGTTGTATTTATGTCATACTTAAGAAAAAAATATGGTCGCAGTTAAGCTAATTAATTTTCGTGAATTTACCAGTTGCAAAGCCTTCGCCAATAAGTGTTTTACCATCTTTTATCTCAAACAATAGATCGCTCTTATCAGTCCTTATTCTTATGTAATTCTCATCCACCTCATAACTTGTTGAAAAAGGAAGACCAAAAATTGCATCAATAATTGTCACAGTATTTTTGCCTCTAAAAATTAATTTCCTATAAAAAGTGTTATCACCAACATATGTCCCTTGAAGATTAGCATAGGTTTTATATTTCTTTTTGGTTGATACAGGTAGATTCCTGTATTCAGCAAGGTATTTCTTTATGTTAATTATCAACTCTTCGTCATCTTCTATGTCGTACTGGTCATTAATATAAAAAGAAAACTGATTCCATTTTTCAGCATAATTCTTTGAATATTCCTCCAGGTTCATGATTGAGTCGACTGAGATTGACTTCAATTTATCATGTGAAAACCTATATGTTTTTTTAAGGACGATACTGGGAGTCACATTTAAAAGAGAGTCAACAATCGTAGTTACTTTTTCCTCAGTTTTAACTATGCTGTCTAAATCTTGAATCTTTAATATTTTCGACTTGACTTCCAGATATTTTATAGTGTCATTTTTTAAACAATCCGATTTGTTTAATGTGTCGGTACCATCGTAATATTCAAAGTCTTCCGTTAAGAAATTGCTTATTCTCTCTGAAACATAACTATTTTTTGCATTAACATAATCTTCTACTATATCTGATTTGCTTTTGTGACAGGAAGACAATAATGCCGCAAAAACAAAAAAAAGAATAATCTTCTTCATAATAAATTTGTTTGATTAGTTTTCATCAACCACCCAAGTCGTGCAATTCAACAAACCTCCTTCTTGGGCAACATCGTTATAATTGATAGTTTCTATTATTTTGTTCGGGAACGCATTTTTGAGTATTTCTATGACCTGTTTATCTTCTTCTCTATTAAATATCGGCAATACAACCAAATTATTGACTTCTAAATAGTTCACATATATCCCAATTGCACTTTCGGGATGTTTGTTGTCTTTAATATTTGTCAGGAAAGGAACATCAATATAGGTGAGTTTATATTTTTCCAAAACCTTCTGCATACCTTTCTGCCAATATTTGTATTCGTCGGTCATTCTGTTTCCAAGAATGGTACTCCCATTCACAAATCTAACCATACCGTCTGCGTGGCCAGTATAGTCGCCCTTTTCTGCAGGAATAATTATAATCTCACATTCCAGCAACCTCGACAATTCGTTTAACAAAGAGTCTTTATCATAAGTCGGATTTTCAGTAAAAATCCTGTCTGATATTATCGCCCGTCCATCGCAGATGAGCACATTTCCGCCATCTAAATTGATGTCCGAAAATATTGCATCAATATTGTTCAGCCGGCATATTTCTTTCACATCGGAACGTGATTCCTCCCATTCTTTTTTTCCTTTCAAGTAGCTTGG
>Ga0326513_10004217_pt1 | contig 10335 bp, 11 predicted proteins | sample 2_2465_0518_D_FD_203654 | JGI IMG/M metagenome (GOLD analysis project Ga0326513, IMG submission 203654) | Bovine rumen microbial communities from UC Davis, California, United States - 2_2465_0518 | ecosystem: Host-associated > Mammals > Digestive system > Stomach > Rumen | place: USA...
TCTGCGCTCTTACGAAAGTGACCCCCTGTGTCCTTTCCGGATTTAGGTTGACTCAGATTGAGTCTATCCCTGATAGAAGTTGACTCTGGTTTACGTTATTACTGGTTTAGGTTGACTGCCGTCTTTTGGTTGTCTTACCAGGTCTTATCCCGTTCAGGGGTTGACTGACGGCCGGGGGCCGGAGGGAGACCCCTGAACGATGGACAAAGGTAAACTATTTTCAGGGATTTCCAATGCCTGCTTCTCCTTGATCGCCCTCTCGCGATAACTGATCCAGTGCTTCTTGATTTCACCTTCACAGAAGGCTGCCTCGGATGGTGTCATCATATCGATGCTCATATGAGGCCTCTCGTTGTTGTAGAAGTCCACGGCCCGGGCCACCGCAGTTGCGACTTCAGCAATGCGGGAGAAGCGTATATCCTTGAACAGTTCATTCTTCATCGTGCTGTTAATGCGTTCCGCCTGTGCATTGTCCTTAGGGTCTCCGGATTCCGTCATGCTGATGTGGATGTGATTGTCGTTCAGCAGCTTTATATAGTCTGAACTTGCATACTGGCACCCGCGATCGGAATGGTGGATGAGTTCGATGTCTTTCTTCCCGCTTATACGTTTTAGCGCCATCTTAAGCGCCTTGAGCGGATAGGCGGTCTCCAACGTAGGGCCCACACTCCAGCCGACGATTTCCTCTGTATAGGCATCCAGAATGAGCGAAAGATAACAGAAGAAGTAGTTCCAAGCATCCTTCCAGATGGTGATGTATGTAATATCGCTCACCCACAACTGGTCAGGGGCTGTTGGAATAAAGTCTTTTACGAGGTTGGGGTATGTAGGAAGCCCATGTAACGAGTCCGTCGTCCGCGGCTTCCGCACCTTCATGCGGACTTTCAGGTTGTGCTCGTTGATGATATCCACGAACCTGTCGCGCCCGAGGGGGCCATTGTCCTTAAAGTCTCGCCTGTACATATGCCAGAGCTTTACCCCTCCTATCCCAGGATCCTTTGCCCTGACGCTCTTAATGTATTCCAACGCAAAGGCTTCCCTTGCAGCACGGGCCAAGACTTTGGACTCATCCTGTTTGTAATATGCCTGCTTCGTCACGCCAAACAGCTCGCAAAGATGCTGAACCTCATATCGTTTGGGGTTCCTTGCGCGCAGGTTGTCTACTGCTTGGCGCCAGCTTTTTTTCTGATCTGGATGTTGAACTTGGCCTCGGCGACATTGATGAGCTCGTCGTATGCTTCGGCCTTGATCTCCGCCTTAGTCAGCTGCGCCCGCAGTCTCTTCAGTTCGGCCTGGAGTTCCTGGACATCCGTCGGAAGCTTTTCAGATTGAACTTCCGGCGCTTGAACAGGGGCTGTTCGTGCTGGTTTCGCTCGTCTCATGGATGCTACTTGCGGGTTCTCGGATACAAAGTTAGCAATCCATCTGGAAATAGTCTTCTCTCCAATCTCGGGAAACAGCTTTCCCAGCCGTTTCTTCCCATAACCGGTCTGTTGATACAGCGCTATGACCCGCTCATAGTACAGTTCCCGCTTCTTCGTTTGATAAATAAACATCGTTAACTCGTGCTTTACGAGTCAACTTTTTTCAGGGAAAGACATTGTTCCGATTAGTAATGACCCCATGGCCATTATAGAGAAACCTTAAATAGAATGCAGGCTGGTGTGGTTTTCAATCCCTACAGCCTGCATTAATGTATTTGATGAAAGGAAAAGATAACGGGGGTCAATTATGTGCGCAATTGAGGGGGTCAATTCATTGCGGATTCTCCAGTAACTGCGCAGCGCGGGACGGATCCCGGCCGCGTCAATCACGGATGCAAGTTCCTTATCCATAGCGCGTTAGATCAGGTTCGACAAGTCGCGGTACAACGCCTTCGAGACGGGGATGATGAAGCCGCCGGCGTCCAGCTCGGCCGTCATCAGGCCGCCCGCGTCCTTGCGCAGGGCCGTGATGTGGTCGGGGTTGACGAAATAGGAGCGCTGGCAGCGGAAGAGCCCGTAGCGGGTCGCGAGGGGCTCCATCGCCGTCATCGTGGAACGGAGCTGGTAATCCTTGATACCGCCGTTCTCGGTGTAATGGATCTTGACATAGTTCTCTTCGGCCTTGATGAAGAGGACAGCCTGCCGGTCGAGGGCCAGCCGCACCTGCCGGGTCGCATCGGTGAAGCGGATCACGTTTTTGCCGGACGGCGTCGGGTCCGCGTCCAGCGAGGCCGCCGCTATCACGCAGACGAGCGTGATGATGACGTAGGGGAAGAGAAGCGTAAGGAACACGTATTCAATGCAATACGCAAGCTGCTCGAAATAGGGGAGCGCGTGCCTCGACATCAGGAACAGGTACAGGGCGCAAAGATAGCTCATCACCGTCAGTTCCATCAGGATCCAGGCGCTGTACTCCCACCAGTTGCAGCGCTTGCGCCGGTGGATGAAGAAGAAGCCCGTCCGCGTCAGGAGCAGGACGCCCATCTGGATGCACATCAGCATCGTCGCGTTGAAGAAAAAGGCATTGCGCTCCATTTCCAGCGCGGGGAAGGTGTCGAAGGGACGGTAGATGGCGACAAAAAAGAAAAAGAACGCCGGAATCCCGAAGATGTACCAGAGCATCGTCGGGAAACGGTCGTAAACATGAGGTATTTTTTTCATTATTCAGGGCTGTGACCAAGCGGGTCTGCCCGCGTTTCTCGTCACAATTTCATATGTTTCGTCACAAATATACTATTTTTACGGATCAGTTGCACTTTCTGGCACAAGTTTCCCGCGTATGCGCATAATTCCATAAATTTGCAATCGATGTACTGTACCAAACTTTTGATCGGTTTTCTCCTGGCCACCCTCAATTTTACTGCGGTGGACCGGTCCTTCGAGCGGGAGTCATACCTCCAGTGCCGTGATTCGCTGACCGTGATGCTGGGACGTGCCGGGTCCGATAAAGAACGTGCCGAGGTGCTCTGGCGCCTGTCCCGCGTCACCCTTATGCTGGGTGAAAAAGCGGGGACGAAAGAATCCAAGCAGGCCTTCTTCTCCGAGGGCGTCCGCTTCGCTGACGAAGCCCGGTCGGCCGATCCGGCCAATGTCGCTTCGTATATGTGGCATTGTGCGAATCTGGGTCGCGAGTGCCAGACCCGTTCGGTCAAGGACAAGATAGCCGCCGTGCCTGTTTTGGAGGGGGACTTGGAGACTATCCTGGACCGTTTTGGGCGCACGGACTACTCGGAAGCCTGGCAGGCCTTGTCAGAGCTGTACCACTCCCACCCGTTCAAATCCAACGACAAGGCCGTCGGCTTTGCCCGGAAGGCGGTGGATACCATTCCGCGTGATGAGGTTCGCATCACGACCTACCTTAATTTGGCATACCTGCTATATGAACGGAACAATTCGGCGTCCAGACGTGCATCGTCGCTGGCCTCCGATGCCGGCCGTTTCAAGGTGTCCGGCCAGAAGAACACCGAGCGTTTCGGTTACTATGCCGGCGCCGGCGATCCCCAGGGCAAGGCGCCCTGGAGCGTACGTCCGCTCGCTGAACTGAGCGACCGGCAGGAGGCCCTCCTGCTGGTGGAGTACGCCATCCGCAAGTACGAGGGTACGTCCCGCCGCACGAAAATGGACGCCCGGGACTACAGGACCCTGCAGTCCCTGCAGCAACAATGGAAAAACAACTAAAACCTGAATCATGGATAAAACTTTGTATGGATTCAACAATTCGCACGATGTCATCACCCTGCAGACCAAGTATGCGCTGTTCAAACGAGTCATCAACATTCTGTTTTCGGTGACATTGGATGAAGGTTTCGACGAGACTCTGATGCACCAGGCGATTGACTTGATGATCGCACGCAACGACGCCCTGCGCCTCACGGAAACCCGGGAGGGAAAAACCCCCAAGCTATATTTTGCCGACGAACGAAAGATCGGTGAGATCCCGACCCGCCGCTTCAATTCGGTGTCGCAGTTCGATGCTTTCCTGCGCCGCTTCCGCAAGGCACCGACCGATCTGAAGAAGGGCCGTACGCTCGAGGCCGTCTTTGGCGTGGATGCGGCCGGCAAGCAGTTTGTGCTGTTCAAGATCAGCCATATGGTGGCCGACACCTACGGCATCGGCGTCCTGGTCGCCGACCTGATGGGCGTCTATGCAGCGCTCAAGGAGGGAAAGGAACTTCCGCCGGCTCCCGGCCGTTTCGAGGACGTCCTCATCAAGGATAACGAGTTCCGCGCCAACGAAGCGGCGGTGGAGAAGGACCGCGCTTTCTTCGACGATTATTTCAAGGTCCGTCATTCGCAGCGTCCCATCTACTGCGGCATCCATGGCAACGGCAGCGACCGCTGGCTGAAGAACAAGCGCAAGGGTGCCATCTCGCTCCCGTACCTCTTCATCAAGTGCGATACCGAAGGCTACCGTTTCGTCGTCCCCGCCGCGCTGACGCAGCAGGTACAGGGCTGGTGTGCGGCCAACGCGATCACCATGAATTCTTTCTTCTTCTATACCTGCGCCATTGCGACGTCCCTATTGAACGACCGCGCGCAGTACCAGCTCCCCATCGAGCTGCTCAACTGCCGCGGCAGCCTGGCGGAGCGCAAGGCGGCCGGCACCAAAGCCCAGAGCCTGAGCGTCTGCGTCGAGGTGGATTACGAGAAGTCCTTCCTCGAAAGCATCGTGCCTCTGGCCGACGAACAGAAGGAACTGTACAAGCATACGCGCCTGTCCTATCTGGAAGTCGAGAATCTGATCCATACGTTCTACGATTTTTCGATGCTGGGCCAGGCCACGGGCTTCGCCTTCTCCTTCGTCCCGATGGCCACGCCCAAGGGTCTCCACCTGCAGATCCACAGCAACGGCAAGGGCGCGCTCGTTGCCTACATCGCGATGGTTCACAACGTGGACACGAATGAGATCGAGACCGTCTATGACATTCAGACCAAGATGGTTACGCCCCAGCAGCTCGTCGAATTCCAAAATACGTGGATGCACGTCGTCGAGCAGGTGCTCGCGCGTCCTGAGGCGAAAATGAAGGAGTTGTTCTGAGATGAAATACCGTACTGAAAGACAACTGCAGGCCGACCGGCTGCTCAAAGGCGGCGATTACCGCAGCATCCGCGATATGATCGGCCGCTTGGCGGACCGGATGCCTGATGCACAGATTCTTGCAGAACTGGACCGGGAGAAGCACATCGTATACTATACGGCCCGCGACATCTTCGAGGAAGTCATGAACCTCGGCGACGGCCTGATCGACGCCGGACTCAAGGACGCCCACATCGCCATCGTTTCTGAGAACTGCTGCCGCTACGTCCTGGCCGACATGACGATTTCCAGCGGCGTGGGCGTGGTTACCCCGATCGACTGCAACGCCCCGCTTCCGCTGCTCGTGACGCTCCTGGGCAAGTGTGACGCTGACGCCGTCCTGTGCGGCGCCGACCGCCTGGAAATCCTGCGCGAGGCCCAAAAGGAATGCCCGCGCCTCAAAACGTTCATCACGATCGACCGCAAAGTCGAGGGCGTACCCTATTACGAGGAAATCATCGCGGTGGGCCGCGATCGGAAAGAAAAAAGCGTCTTCCGCAACCTGACGCTGGATCTCGACGCCCCGGCCAAGATCCTCTTCACCTCCGGCACGACCGGCGCCAACAAGGGCGTCGTCCTCTCCAACGCGAACCTGACGGCCAACATGATCAACTGCATGGACACCATCATGGCGACCGACGAGGAGAACACCTCGATGAGCATCCTCCCGATGCACCATGCGACGGAGATCAACACGCATATCATGGCGCGCATCGGCAGCGGCCGCCTGACCTACGTCAACGGCAACATGCGCCAGATGATGAACAACATCAAGATCTTCCAGCCCACCATCATCACCGTAGTGCCGATGGTTGTCAACGCCTTCTACAAAAACATCTGGGCGACGGCAAAAAAGGAAGGCAAGGCCGATAAACTGGCGAAAGGCATCAAACTCAGCAATCTCCTGCGCAAGTTCGGGATCGACAAGACCCACGAACTCTTCGCCGACCTCTACAAGCCGTTCGGCGGCAAACTAAAGATGATCGTCTGCGGTGGTTCGATGCTCAATCCCGTGGTAATCAAGGGGATGAACGACCTGGGCATCCGGATCGAGAACGGCTACGGCATCACGGAGTGCGGCCCGCTGATTTCGATGAACGGCGACACCCTCGACGAGCACCTCAGCGTCGGGCGCCCCTGCCCGCAGCTGGAGGTCCGGATCGACGCGCCCGACGAGAACGGAATCGGCGAACTCTGCGTCCGCGGCAAGAGCGTCTCGAAGGGCTACTACAAGGACCCGGAGGCGACGGCAGCCGTCTTCAGCGCCGACGGTTGGTTCAACACCGGCGACAGCGCCCGGATCGACAAGAAAGGCCGCATCATGCTGGTGGGCCGCAAGAAGAACACCATCGTCCTCCCCAACGGCAAGAACGTCTCGCCCGAAGAGGTGGAGAACGTGATCGAAGCGGGCCTGGGCGGCTATGCCGACGACATCGTCGTCTATCAGGCAACGCTCGGCAGCGGGTCTGTGGCCCGCAGCATCCTCTGCGCCGGCCTCTACATCAGCGACGAAGCCGTCCGCGCGAACCGGGCCGCGGTCGAGGCGGACATCCGCCGCATCAACGAAACGCTGCCGAATTACAAACGCATCGAGTACGTCGAACTGCCCGACGCGCCGTACGAGAAGACTTCGACCCGAAAAATCAAACGAACCCTCCTGCCCGGGACCTGCTCCGGAGCGGGCATAACCATCGACTGATATGGATACAAAAGAAACCCTGCTCGACATCATCCGCGAATACGTGGACGTGCCGGCGGATGAAATCAATACGGATCAGGCTTTCAAGACCGCGATGGGCGTGGACTCGTTCATCTTCATGGCGATGATCAGCTCCATCGAGGAGCGCTTTAACCTGTCCATTCCCAACAGCGACCTGCTGACCTTCAAGACGCTGGACGACATCATCGCCTACATCGACGCCCGGAAGGCCTAACGCAGGGCGGCGAGTTCGGCGAGGTCGTAGATCAGGCGCTCGCTCTTCTCCCAGCCCAGGCAGGGATCGGTGATGGATTTGCCGTAGGTGCTCTCGCCGGCGCCCTGGGCACCGTCTTCGATGTACGATTCAATCATCAGGCCCTTCACGAGGCGGTTGACGCTGTCGCTGTGGCGCATGCTGTGGAGCACCTCCTTCGCAATGCGGATCTGCTCCAGGAAGTGTTTGCCTGAGTTGGAATGGTTGCAGTCCACGATGACGGCGGGATTCTTCAAGTCCGGCATCGCGGCGTAGAGTTCGCTGACGCGGCACAGATCCTCGAAGTGATAATTCGGGTGCGTGGTTCCGTGGTCATCCACGTAGCCGCGCAGGATTGCGTGCGCAAAGGGGTTGCCCTTGCTCTCCACCTCCCAGTTGCGGTAGATGAAGCTGTGGCTGCTCTGGGCGGCCTTGACGGAGTTCATCATCACGGACAGGTCGCCGGAAGTCGGGTTCTTCATGCCCACGGGGATATCCAGCCCGCTGGCAGTCAGCCGGTGCTGCTGGTCCTCGACGCTCCGGGCACCCACGGCCACGTAGGACAGGAGGTCGGAGAGGAAGAGGTGGTTCTCCGGATACAGCATCTCGTCGGCGCAGGAGAAGCCGGTCTCGTTGATGGCGCGCATGTGCAGGTGCCGGATGGCGACCAGGCCCTTGAAGATGTCTGGGCTGGCGAGGGGATTGGGCTGGTGCAGCATGCCCTTGTAGCCGGCGCCCGTGGTCCGCGGCTTGTTGGTGTAGATGCGCGGGACGATGACGAGCTTGTCGCGGACCGCGTCCTGGACGGGGCGCAGGCGGCTGATATAGTCGATGACGGAGTCTTCGTGGTCGGCCGAGCAGGGGCCGATGATGAGCAGCAGCTTGTCCGACTGTCCGCTCAGGATGTCGCGGATCTCGGCGTCGTTTCTTTGCTTGCAAGCGGCGCCCTCCTCGGTCAGGGGGTACATCTCCTTGATCTCCTGGGGCTCGAACAGCTTGCGTTTGAGTGTCATATTCATAGGGTTGCGTCTTTATTTGTCAAAGAAACTTCTGCGCAGCGTAGAGGTGCGCATCATCTCCCGCACGGTGTCGGTGTCGTCGGCGGCGATCGCGTCGCGCAGGCGCTCGAATTCCCGGCGGAACAGGTCCATCTGGCCCAGCAGCTCCGTCTTGTTGAGGGCGAAAAGCTCGGGCCACATCTCGTCGTTGATGCGCGCGATGCGGGTAAGGTCGCGGAAACTGTCGCCGGTGAAATCGACGAGGTGGTGCGACTCCTTGCAGTTCATCAGGGCGACGGCGATGCAGTGCGTCAGCTGGCTCAGGAACCCGATCATCTCGTCGTGGGCCGCGGGGCTCAGGGTGGAAATGCGTGCGAAGCCGAGGATGCGACCCAGTTCCATGCAGGTCTCGATGGCTTCCGGCGTGTTGCGGTCCGTGGGGGTGACGATGTAGTTGGCGCCATGGAAGATGCCGCAGTCGGCGTTCTGCACGCCGGATTTTTCGCGGCCGGCCATGGGGTGGGCGCCGATGAATTCGAGGTCGGGCCGCAGCTGGCTCTGGATTCTGTCGACGATGGCCCCCTTCACGCCCGTGACGTCGGTCAGCAGCGCGCCGGGCTTGATCCAGGCCTGGTATTGCGCGATCCAGTCGATGAAGACATGGGGATAGAGGGCGAAGACCAGCAGGTCGAAGCGGCCGATGTAGTCGGCCGTGGGTGTGGTGGTTCCGCTGTCGATCAGGCCCTTTTCGAGGGCGTAGTCTATCGTCTGTTGCGAACGGGTCACGGCGCCGACTTCATAGCCGGCGCGTCTCAGTCCTTCGGCGTAGCTGCCGCCGATCAGGCCGAGGCCTATGATGAGAATCTTGGTATCTTGTTGGAGCATCGTTCTTTATAGTAGTTCGTCGAAGGCTTTCAGGGTGGTTTCGAGGGGGCCGTCGTTGTCAATGGCGACGTCAGTAGCTGCCGCGTAGGCTTCCTTTCGCTGCTCATAGAGCGCGCGGAGGGCTTCGGAGCTCCGGGACAGGGGCCGGTCGGGGGTGGCGCGCAGCAGCGACGGGTCGCGGCGGATGCAGCAGAGCAGGCCGTTGCGGCGCAGCCGGCGTACGTTTTTCGGGTCCAGGATGGCGCCACCGCCGGTGGCGAGAATCAGGCCGGTCCGGGCGCTGAGTTCTTGGATCACTTCGGCTTCCAGGGCGCGGAAGGCGGGTTCGCCTTGTTCGACGAAGATCCGGGGGATGGGCTGGCCGGCTTTTTCGACGATGCGGGCGTCGGTGTCGATCCAGGGGCGTCCGGTCTTTTTCGCCAGCGCGCGGGCAAGGGTGGTCTTGCCGCTGGAGGGCATGCCGATGAGTACGATGTTGCGCTTTTGGTTCAGCAGAGTTTCGAAGATTGCATCGGTTGGCGTCTGGCTGGGGAGTCGTTTGCGGCAGGGGGCTTCGTCCATCCTCGCATCCTGCGTCATCCGCTGCGCGGATAACTTGTATGCTGCGGCTGAGGGCGCCCCCGTGCCCGCAAAACGACCTCCCCAGAGAGTCTATCAAAATGTAATGGCTGATATGAAGTGCCTTAAGCATCTTCCTCGCCTGCCTTGCGGTAGAAGAGGTCTCCGTTCTCAAATTCGGAGATGGCTACCAGCCATCTCAAGAAAGGACCGTGGAAGAAATCATTATCCCTGACGGAGAAAAACTATATGTGTCAAATCAATGGCGCGCGAAAAAACCGACAGACAACTTTTTCAGCTTTAAGGATATAGTTAATGCCATGGGCTGGGGAAAGATCGTTTAGACTCTCGTTGGGTCATATAAAAAGGGGCGAAGCTATCTTCGTCCCTTTTCTGATAATTAGTATTTTTCGTTACTGCTGGGATAGCTGTAGTGCCTCCAAATCTGCGGTGTTAGCGATAACGCCAATCACATAGTAATCATTCCTAAAAAGCCCATCATACCAGTGGCAGGTAATGGTAAGGACGTCATATACGAACTCGTCGGGATGGAACACCTGGATATATAGCGGTCCGCTGAACTGGTCGCTATATGTGTCCAGCGTCAGGTTGGAAATTCCGAATAGTATTGACCCCTTTGTTCTCTTAGAGCATTGACCCCTTGTGTCCTTTCCGGATTTAGGTTGACTCAGATTGAGTCTATCCCTGATAGAAGTTGACTCTGGTTTACGTTATTACTGGTTTAGGTTGACTGCCGTCTTTTGGTTGTCTTTCCAGGTCTTATCCCGTTCAGGGGTTGACTGACGGCCGGAGGCCGGAGGGAGACCCCTGAACGATGGACAAAGGTAAACTATTTTCAGGGATTTCCAATGCCTGTTTCT
>Ga0326513_10004218_pt1 | contig 10333 bp, 3 predicted proteins | sample 2_2465_0518_D_FD_203654 | JGI IMG/M metagenome (GOLD analysis project Ga0326513, IMG submission 203654) | Bovine rumen microbial communities from UC Davis, California, United States - 2_2465_0518 | ecosystem: Host-associated > Mammals > Digestive system > Stomach > Rumen | place: USA: California...
ACAGGCGGTGGCTCCGAGTCGGATGCTCTTTTAGGCAATTTATAGCAGAACATTGAATAGAGAACCGTCTCCAAATCGTAACCCCAAAATTTCTCAATCCTCTGCATCGCCTTTATATAAAGAAATTCTGCGATTTCTTCCAAAGTTACAACAAAAACGCATCGTGCAAATACACGATGCGTTTTCTTATAATATTCGCCGAAGTTGCTCTTACACGATGCCCTGAGCCATCGTGCGGAAAAACGTTGGCTTCGCCGAAGTTGCTCTTACACGATGCCCTGAGCCATCATAGCTTTGGCAACTTTCATGAAGCCGGCCACGTTGGCACCCTTCACGTAGTTGACATAGCCGTCGGGCTCAGTGCCGTACTTCACGCAGTTCTCGTGGATGTTCTCCATGATCCAGAGGAGCTTGGCATCAACCTCTTCTGCTGACCAAGAGAGACGTTCTGAGTTCTGTGACATTTCAAGACCTGATACAGACACACCACCGGCGTTGGAAGCCTTGCCTGGAGAGTAGAGGATCTTTGCCTCCTGGAACACACGGATGGCACCAGGGGTAGAAGGCATGTTGGCACCTTCAGCCACAGCGATGACACCGTTGGCAATGAGGGCTTTGGCTTGCTCTTCGTTCAACTCGTTCTGAGTGGCGCATGGGAGAGCGATGTCGGCCTTCTCAAACCAAGGCTTTGCACCATCGCCTACGTATTTAGCAGTTGGGTACTTGTCAACATATTCTTTGATACGTCCACGATAAACGTTCTTCAGCTCCATGATGTAGTCGAGTTTCTCGCGGTCGATGCCGTCTGGGTCGTAGATGTAACCGTTAGAGTCAGACATAGTCATCACCTTACCACCAAGCTGGAGCACTTTCTCAGCTGCATACTGAGCCACGTTGCCTGCACCAGAAATGAGCACCTTCTTGCCCTCAATGGTATCGCCTTTAGTCTTCAGCATAGCGCGGAGGAAATATACTGTGCCATAACCCGTTGCTTCAGGACGGATCAATGAACCACCAAATTCGATGCCTTTGCCGGTGAGTACGCCTGAGTATTCGCGAGTGAGCTTCTTGTACATGCCGAACATGTAACCTACCTCACGACCTCCAACACCGATGTCACCTGCGGGTACATCAACATCTGGGCCAATGTGACGAGTGAGTTCAAGCATGAAAGCTTGGCAGAAACGCATCACCTCAGCGTTGCTCTTGCCACGTGGAGAGAAGTCGGAACCACCTTTGCCGCCACCCATTGGGAGGGTAGTCAGAGAGTTCTTGAATGTCTGCTCGAAAGCGAGGAACTTGAGAATGCCAAGGTTCACAGAGCTGTGGAAACGGATGCCGCCCTTGTAGGGGCCAATGGCATTGTTGTGCTGGATGCGGTAACCCATGTTGGTCTGAATCTGACCCTTGTCGTCCATCCAAGTAACGCGGAACTGATAAACGCGATCTGGGATGCAGAGACGCTCGATCAGGTTCACCTTGTCGAACTCTGGGTGCTTGTTGTACTCTTCCTCGATTGTGCCGAGAACTTCTTCTACTGCCTGATGATACTCAGGCTCGTTTGGAAAGCGACGCTTAAGGTCTTCCAATACTTTTTTTGCGTCCATTGTGAAAACGTTTGTTTTTTAGAGTTGTTGGTTAAAGTTTTGTCCGTTGTTTTATTTTGCCGAACTCGACTGTCAATACCCGCCAAAAACAGGCCTTCATCCGATGTTCAGCATCTGCGTTTTTGTAATTCGGGTGCAAAGTTAGAAATATTCCACCAAACTTGCAAAAAATCTAACAAAAAAACATCATTTCATGGGAAAAACTTTCAAAATTACTAAAAAACCTCTAACTTTGTAGAAATTTTACAGATGTTTTATTCATCTTTTTATTCATTAATTAACATCCTAAATTGAAAACGATAGAGAAAGTAGAGGCACTTCGAGGCCTCATGCAAAGAAAAGGCATACAGGCCTTCATCACTCCAAGTACCGACCCCCATTCAGGCGAATATGTGCCTGAGCGTTGGAAATCGCGACGCTGGATTAGTGGATTCACTGGTTCGGCTGGTACAGCCGTTGTCACCCTCGACCAGGCCGCTCTGTGGACCGACTCACGCTATTTCATTCAAGCCGCCGAACAATTGGCAGGTTCAGGTTATGAGCTGATGAAAGAGAAAATAGAAGGCACTCCCTCCATTCCTGAATGGTTGGGCTGTGTTCTTCCCCAAGGTAGTGTGGTGGCTGTGGATGGCTGGGTGAACACGGCAGCCGAAGTGGAGAGTCTCCGTAATGAACTTGCGGCTTACGGTCTTACCCTGCGCACGGACCTTGACCCCTATGAGGAGATTTGGACGGATCGCCCCTCCATTCCGCAAAGCAAGGCATTCATTCAAGGATTGGAGTTTGCAGGCGAATCGGCTGCTTCTAAAATACAGCGTGTGCGTGAAAAGATTGGTAACTCTGCCATTGTCCTCTCTATGCTTGAGGAAGTGGCATGGACACTTAATCTGCGTGCCGATGACGTGGAATGTACTCCATTCCTGCTCAGTTATGCTATCATCACTCCGTCCAACACATTATTATATATATGTCGTGAGAAAGTCACACCCGAAGTGGAGGCCTATCTGAAAGACCAAGGGGTGAGCATTCGCGAATATGCTGACATCCTCCCCGATCTGCAGACACTCGACATGCCTGTGTATGCGCAGCCCAACAAAACGAATTATGCGGTCTATTCTGCCATCCGAACCCCCATACGCAAGGATAGTCCTGTGGCACACATGCTCATTTTCAAGAATGAGACAGAAATCAAGTGCTTCCGTAACGCAATGGAGAAGGATGGGGTAGCGATGGTGAAATGGATAAAGTGGACGCTGGAGAATGTACCTAAAGGTGGGCAGACAGAACTTTCACTCTCCAAGAAATTAGAAGAGTTCCGCGCCGAGCAGCCATTATTCAAAGGCATCAGTTTCGAAAGCATCATGGGATATGCCCATCACGGTGCCATTGTCCATTACGACCCAACCCCTGAGACCGATATCCCCGTCAAGCCAGAAGGTCTTCTCCTCATCGATTCGGGCGGGCAATACCTTGATGGCACCACCGACATTACCCGCACCATCCCTCTCGGGCCTCTTACTTGGGAAATGCGTCGTGACTACACCTTGGTGCTGAAAGGCTGGATACGGCTGGGCTCAGCGGTCTTCCCCAAAGGCACCTGTGGCACTCAGCTCGATGCTTTTGCGCGTGAAGCCATGTGGAAATACGGCATCAATTATCTGCATGGAACAGGACATGGGGTGGGGCAATTTATGTCGGTTCACGAAGGCATCGACCTTCACCAGTTCCGCATGCAGTGGCGTCCCACGCCGCTCCTACCCGGCATGATTATCACAGACGAGCCAGGCATCTACATTGAGGGCAGTCATGGTGTGCGTCACGAAGACACGATGTTGGTGGTCAATGCAAACTTCTCATCCGCAGGAGGTAAGGCGGAAGCACCAGGAGGCAAACCTTACGATGGCGGTGAGGCACAGGGCATCACTTTTGGCCCCTACTACACCTTCGAACACCTCACCCTCTGTCCCATCCTCACCAGCCCCATTCTTGTGGAAATGCTCACAGAGGAGGAGCGCGAATGGTTCAACAACTACCAGCAAACCGTCTATGATCGCCTTTCGCCTCGTTTGGATGAAGCGCATCGGGATTGGCTGTATCAAGTCACACGTCCAGTGTGATGAATTTCCAACCTTTTATTCATCAATAAAAAAGATAGAACATGATTGAATACATCCGAGGCATGCTCGACGAACTCACCCCCACCCAAGCCACGCTTGAAGCACACGGTGTGGGATATATCCTCAACATTTCGCTCAACACCTACACAGCCTTGCAAGGCAAGAGCGAGGCTCGCCTTTTCGTTTATGAGTCAATCAGGGAAGATGCTTGGACCCTGTTTGGTTTTGCTACCAAACAAGAGCGCGAACTCTTCCTCCTGCTCATCAGTGTGAGTGGAGTGGGAGGCAACACGGCTCGCACCATGCTGAGCAGCTTCTCTGCTCCGGAATTGGCAGGTCTCATCATGAACGGTGACGAACGCATGCTGAAAACAGTGAAAGGATTGGGAGCTAAAACAGCTCAACGCATCATTGTGGAACTGCGCGACAAGGTAGCTTCTACGGGGCTTGACACTGCTGCTCCTTCAGCAGAGCATGAACAAGCCGCATCCATTCAGAATAGCGAAGTCTATAACGAGGCATTTGAGGCTCTTAAGATGCTTGGCTTTCCACCGGCTCCTGTGGCAAAGACGGTCAAAGCAATTCTCAAAGACGAGCCTGCGGCACCTGTTGAAAAAGTCATCAAAATGGCCCTCAAAATGCTGTAACGGAGTTTTTTTCTTCTTTCTTAATACAATAATGTGGAGATTTGTACGTTTATTTTATGTAGAATATGTAAGAATGGGCTTGATGCCCCATAATATAGACGTAACATTTTGAAGCAGACTCTTCGAAATATATTATATATTTTTCTGATAATGACGAGTGTGAGTGCTATTGCAGAAGTGAGCAATAGCGTCATGTTCTCGTCAGGTCAGTTTTTATCGTCTGATACCCTCAAGGTGAAAAAAACTGACCATCCACAGGAACTGCACAGCGAAGAGTATGCCTTGGATCTGCAAGACCCTGAGAACATCAAAGCCGACACCGCCATCTATGATGAAAAAACAGGCTATTACAAAGTGGGTACAAAACTGGGCGATGACTTTTTGAGTCAACCTTGGATGATGACTCCAGAGGAATATCTGAAGTGGAAAGAAAGAAAGGCTTTCAGCGACTATTTCAAGGTGAGGAACGACTCGTTGTTCACCACTAAAGGTAAGGACAAGTTTGACTTTAGCAACATGCATTTCGACCTTGGACCTGCCGAGAAAATCTTTGGTCCGGGTGGTGTGCAAATTAAAACTCAGGGTAGTGCTGAACTGAAATTTGGCTACAGCTACAAATTCACCGACAACCCATCCCTTTCTGAGCGAAGCCGCACAACGAAAGCCTTTGATTTTGATGAGAAAATCAACATGAGCGTCAGTGCCAAAGTTGGCGACAAGATGAATTTCGACATCAGATACAATACCGATGCCACGTTCAGTTTCGACTCAAAAAATCTGAAATTGGCCTACGAGGGGAAAGAAGATGAAATTGTGAAGAAATTGGAAGGCGGTTTTGTGGATTTCCCCACCAACTCGAGCCTTATCCGAGGTTCGCAGTCGTTGTTTGGTATCAGAACCGACTTGCAATTCGGACATCTGACACTCCAAACTGTCATCAGCCAAAAGAAGTCACAATCCAAAACCGTCAGCAGTCGAGGGGGTAGCCAACTGTCCACCTTTGAAGTGCAGGCCTACGATTACGATGAAAACCGCCATTTCTTTTTGGCTCACTATTTTCACGACACCTACGACCAGGCTTGCGCCACCTTGCCCAACATCACCAGCGGCATCACCATCAAGCGCATTGAGGTGTGGGTGACCAATACGGGAGGTGCTACGGAAAACACACGCAACATCATCGGACTGGTTGATTTGGCTGAACGGCAAAAAATGAGCAGTGGGCGTTGGACGGGCACAGGCAATGCCAATCCCAGCAACGAGAGCAACACCCTCTACTCTCAGATGGTTAGTACCTACAACGATGCTCGCGACATGTCGCAAACGAACGTATTGCTGGAATCGGTGTTGAAAGGTGGAATCGAGTATGAGAAGGTGGAAAATGCACGACTACTCACCTCGTCGGAATATACGCTTAACCAACACTTGGGCTACATCAGTTTGAAGAATACACTTCAGTCCAACCAAGTTTTGGCAGTGGCCTACGAATACACCTATAATGGACAGACTTATCAAGTTGGTGAATTTTCAGCCGACCAAAAAGATAACGACAAGGCTCTGTATGTGAAATTGCTGAAAAATACCAGCAACTCGCCCCAAATTGCTAACTGGGACTTGATGATGAAGAATGTCTATGACCTGAGGGCTATTTCTGTGCAGAGAGAAAAATTCAAATTGGACATCAAATACTTGAGCGACACTACAGGCGTGAATCTCAGCTACATACCTGAAGAGCGTTTTAAACAGACCACTTTGCTGAAAATGATGAACTTGGATCGGCTTGATGACAACAACAAAACCAATCCGAATGGAAAGTTCGACTTCGTGGAAGGCTACACCATCCAGTCACAGTCGGGTCGCATCATCTTCCCTGTAGTGGAGCCTTTTGGCGATTGGCTGCGAAAGAAAATTGGCGATGATGACATAGCCGACAAATATTGCTATGATCAACTGTACGACTCGACAAAAACCGTGGCTAAGCAGTTGGCCGAAAAGAACAAATTTACCCTGACAGGCGAATACAAAGCGTCGAGCGGAAACGTCATCCGCCTTTCAGAAAGCTATAGCTACATTCCCAAGGGCTCAGTAGTCGTGACAGCTGGTGGTGTAGAACTCCAGGAAGGGAGCGACTACACCGTCAATTACTCAGAGGGGGAGGTGACCATTATCAATCAAAGCATCATCGATGCTGGCACAAATGTTAGCGTTAGCTTGGAAGACCAAGATCAGAACGGCTCCATGATGCGGAAGACTATGTTGGGGGTCAACTGGGATTACGAATTTTCCAAGAATTTCAGTATTGGTGGTACGTGGATGAAGGTAAGCGAAAAGCCCCTCACCTCGAAAGTCAGCATGGGGAGTGAACCCCTCAACAACATGATTTGGGGACTCCACATGAATTGGAAACAGGACTCGCAATGGCTTACAAACATGTTAGACAAACTGCCATTCCTCAACCTCAGCGTTCCGTCCTCCATTTCCTTCACTGGCGAATATGCCAAACTGAATGCTGGTACATCGAACGAGACCCAAGGCAATGCTTCCTACCTCGATGATTTTGAAAGCACAAAAATGCCGTACGACGTGAGTGACCCCAAGGAATGGGTTCTCTCTTCCACACCGTCCCATCTGGAATATGGAAAACTGGCCAATGACATCAAGTATGGCTACAACCGCTCACGCTTGGCTTGGTATAACATCGAACCTCTCTTTACCCGCAGGTCTTCCTCCCTCACTCCAGGGCACATCAAGAGCGACCTCGACCAGCTTTCCAATCATTATGTGCGTGAAGTGTATGTGCGCGAAGTTTATCCCAACCGCGACACCAACATGGGCGAGAGCAACCAACTGAATATCTTGAATCTGGCATACTATCCCAGCGAACGTGGTCCCTACAACCTCGACACGGATGTGGATGAAAACGGGCATCTGAACGATCCCAAGAAACGTTGGGGTGGCATGATGAGGAAACTCGACACCAGCGACTTCGAAAGCAGCAATGTGCAGTACATTGAGTTTTGGATGCTCGACCCTTTCATCTACACCAAGGATGACCGTCGGTATGGTGGCGACTTCTACATCAATTTGGGCGACATCAGCGAAGATGTGCTCAAGGATGGAAAGAAGGCCTACGAGAGTGGCATGCCTGTCAGTTCAGCCTCCACCTACACCGAAACCGTCTGGGGACGTGTGCCCAGTGAAAAGTCGGTGGTTTATTCTTTTTCCAACGAAAGTGGGGCACGTCCTCGTCAGGACATTGGACTGAATGGTCTTGCCGATGCCGACGAACGCACCTTTGGCATTTATGCCGATTACCTCAATGCCATGAAGGGGAAAGTGAGTCCTGCTGTTTACGATTCCCTCTATGCCGACCCCGCAGGCGATGACTACCACTACTATCGCGGTAGCGATTACGATGCCAACCAAGTGTCAATTCTCGATCGCTACAAGCGCATCAACTCGCCCGAAGGCAACTCGCCCAACACCAGCGAGTCGAGCGAATCATACTCGACGGCCTATAAAGCCACCCCCGATGCTGAAGATGTCAATTCGGACTACACGATGAACGAGTATGAGAACTTCTTCGAATATCACGTCAGTCTCCGACCTGAAGACATGGTGGTGGGTCGCAACTTCATCGTGGGACAACGCGAGACAAGTGTTTCTCTTCGCAATGGCAACAAGGAAAAGGCGATGTGGTATCAGTTCCGTATCCCCGTCGAAGACTACGAAGGAAAGGAAGGTAGTATTAGCGACTTCTCCAGTATCCGATTCATGCGTATGTACATGACTGGATTCGAGAAACCCATCGTGGTGCGTCTTGCCAGTCTCGACCTTGTTCGCGGTGAATGGCGCAACTACTCCCAGCCCCTCTATTCAGGCGAGCGACCCAACGTGAGTGGGTCTGTCGTGGCTTCGGCTGTCAACATCGAGGAGCATAATGACAAGACCCCCGTCAACTACGTGTTGCCCCCGGGCATTACTCGCGTACTCGACCCCTCACAGCCTCAGCTCACCCAAAATAACGAACAGGCTCTGGCACTCACCGTGGAGAACCTTGCCACAGGCGATGCTCGTGCCGTTTATAAGACCCTCAATAAAGACCTGCGCAACTACAAGCATCTGCAAATGTTTATCCATGCCAACGCAATGGAGGGTGACACAGAACTTCAGGACAATCAGATGAGTCTTTTCTTCCGCATTGGTAGCGACTACAAGAGCAACTATTACGAATACGAAATACCGCTCAAACTCACCCCCAATGGGCACTATGACACCTACACTACACAGGGTTGTAAGGCTGTTTGGCCGGAGGAGAACATGCTCGATATTGACTTCAGCACCTTCACATCCCTGAAGCATGAACGCAACAAGGCAAAAGCTGAAGGCACAGCCAGTTACACACAAGTTTACTATGCCTACGATGAGGACAGCCCCAACAACAAAATCAGTATTGTCGGCAATCCTTCTTTGGGCGAAGTAAAGACCATGATGATTGGTGTACGCAACAATGGACGTCGTACAGGTAGTGTGGAAGTGTGGGTCAACGAACTCCGTATGCAAGATTTCACCAACGAGGGCGGATGGGCGGCACAAGGCAACTTGAATGTGCAACTGTCCGATTTGGGTTCTGTCAATGTCACAGGCCATGTGGAGACTGCCGGATTTGGCGGACTTGAAGAATCCGTGAGCGAACGGCGCAACGACAACCTCTATGAGTGGGGCATCACGACGCAATTCGAACTGGGTAAATTCTTCCCTGAAAAATGGAAGATGAATATGCCATTCTACTACTCCTATTCATGGCAGAAGCTTTCGCCCAAATACAATCCCTTCGACACCGACATGCTTCTGAAGGATGCCCTCGACGAGTGTGAGTCGCCAGCCGCACGCGACTCGCTCAGCAACCTTACGGAAAGTGTGGTGAAAAACAAAAACTTCTCACTCTCCAATTGGAAGTCGCAAGTGCAAAGCCGTAAACCGATGCCTTTCGACCCTAATAACTTTACCTTCAGCTACAGCTACAGCCAGCGATACAAGACGGGCGAGACCACCGTATATGAAAACGAGGAGAACTGGCGATTCAATCTCGCCTACAACTATTCGCCCAAATACAAGGCATGGGAACCCTTCAAAAAAATGAAAGGAAAGTCTAAGTGGCTCGACATCCTCAAGGCACAAAACCTACAGTGGTTGCCACAAAACTTTTCGTTCAACACCGACATCACGCGCAGCTACTACGAGTTTCAGGAGCGAGACATCGACACTGATGCTAAACTGCCTGTCACTTTCTCCGATCAGTTCCTCTGGAACCGAGACCTCACTGTGCGTTGGGACATCTTCAAGGCCCTCAAAATGACGTGGACCTCATCCACCCATGCAGAAATAGAAGAGCCCTACACTGTGGTCAACAAGCACCTCTATCCCGATGAATATGCAGCTTGGAAAGACTCCGTGAAGCGCAGCCTTCGCTCTTTTGGACGTCCGCTTACTTATCACAGCACCTTCAATGGCTCCTACCAAGTGCCGCTTAACAAGATTCCGATACTCGACTGGATGACGGCCGACGGGTCTTACAATGCCACCTACAATTGGACGCGAGGCACAGAACTGGAAGACGGCACCTCTTTGGGACACACGGCTAGCACCCAGCGTACGGTGAACCTCAACGGACAAATAAACCTGGAGACTCTCTACAAGAAATGGAAATTCCTTGCTAATGCTGAAAAGCGTCTTTCAGGTGGCAAGAACACCAACAGCCGAAACACTCGAACCACAGCCACAAGGAATGCCAAAACCCCTGCCAAAGATTCTAAAAACAGCAAGGGGAAGAAGGCAGATGAGACGGAGGATAAGAATGCGGAAAACGATAAGAAATCGGCCGATAGCAAAAAGCCCAGAGGCTTCACCAAGGAAGTGACGCTGAACGATTCTACAGACGTGGAAGTGAAGCACGGGCAAA
>Ga0326513_10004219_pt1 | contig 10332 bp, 14 predicted proteins | sample 2_2465_0518_D_FD_203654 | JGI IMG/M metagenome (GOLD analysis project Ga0326513, IMG submission 203654) | Bovine rumen microbial communities from UC Davis, California, United States - 2_2465_0518 | ecosystem: Host-associated > Mammals > Digestive system > Stomach > Rumen | place: USA...
ATTTGGGAAGATTTCGCTTCCAGGATAAAAAGACGCCCCGCCCTCAGTCTTTCGGCTGGGTTGGTCGGTCGTGTCGGGCCTTCCATCGTTCCAGTCGTTCGTCGGCTCGCTGTTGGTGGCTGTCGCGGCTATGGCTTCGGGCTTCCTTGTGCACCTTCGCGTGGCATGGTATGCACAGGCTTTGGAGGTTTGCGGGGTCGAAGCATAGGCGCTCCATCTCGCTGGGCGTGCGGGCGCTCTCGACGGGCACCTTGTGGTGGACGTCCACGGCGCTGCGCACATAGCCTTCGGCATCACACAGTTCGCACAATGGTTGCGCGTTCAGCTTCCAGGCGCGGAGCTCTCTCCACCGCTTCGAGTTGAGCAGGTGCTGGTAGTCCTTGTCGCGGCTCATAGGCGCTGACCTTTGGGGCGTGAGCCATAGGGGCGCGGCCACTCTGAGCCGTCGAGCCGCTTGTTTGGTTCGGGGCAGTCCAACTTGTAGAAGGTGTGCTCCTTCTGATATGTGCCGCCGTAGCCGTCATCGAGGTTCAGCACCACCGTCTTCTCGGTGGCGGTGCCCCAGCGGGCGAACTGCATGAGCGCCACATGGGTGACGGCCGTGCGCCTACGCATGCCGGCGTGGTCGAGGAACTTGTCCAGCTGTGCCTTCACAATGTCGGGCAGGTGGCACATGTCGGGGTCCCACGCGGGCTTCTCTTCTTCCACTTCGGTCTTCAGTATTACATCGTCGACCTTTTCGAGTATGATTCTTTTAGTCATCGTCAGTGAATAATAGGTTGTTATTGTCTTTCCGTCTTCTCTTGTAGGGTTGTTTGGCGGGCTTGATGCCCCACTCGCTGCGGTCGGCATCCTCGAACTCCTGGCGTATCGCGTCCATGTCGGCCGCCTGCGTGTGGTTGTCGATTAGTTCGTCGATGACCTGGAGCAGCGAGGTGGCACCCATATCGATGGCCACTTGCCGCAGGCGCTGGTAACGCTCGGGCACCAGCATGTTGATTGTCTTCTCCAGTATCTCCTGGATGTTGTAGTTCTGCGTCCACTCTCCGAAGAACGGACGCTCCACGTGTACGGCCCGCACGCCTTTCTTGTCGGGCGAGGTCAGGTAGTAGGTGGCCTCCACTATCTCGGGCGAGCTGTGGGGCTCGGCAAGGTTGAAGGCACCCTCCCAGCCAATCATGTGCTCGAAGACGGACATCACCAACTCAATCTCGCGCGACAGGTTGTGCGACTTGTCGCAGTAGCGGATGATGACGTCGCACATCATTTGTATGAGTTCGTACTTCTTCATCCGTCGGGCGCGGGCTATCATTTCCAGCCGCGCGTTCGCCTCGGGGCTTAGTTTGGTGGCTACGGTCACGTAGTTCTCGTCATTGCTCTGCATTGGTTTCGTCTGTTGGTTTTAGGTTTAGTTTGTCGCGTAGTGTGGCGAGCGCTGGGTTGCGCTTTACCATAGCGTCCAGCACGTCGCATGCCGGCTTGGTTGTCAGTTTGTCCTTGGCCGTGCGCTGGATGCTGTTCACCACCACGTCGGCGATGTCGGCCTTCGGCCCGTCCTCGGGGTGCCAGTACTTGGTCACCACGTCGGTGTTGATGGTGAGCGGGCAGTCTATCTCCAGCGCCTTCTTGGTCCATGCGTCTATGCCGTCGCGGTCGGGGAAGATGGACACCTTGCGCTTGGCTTCCATGAGCGGGCGCAGGAACTTCTCGTTGAGGTTCTGAAGTCCACCACACGCCATCCATAGGTGGGCGGCGTTGTTGCCGTAGGCTGTGGCCATGAGCAGGGCGGTCTTCTCGCTCTCCACAATGCACACCGTGGCGGTGGGCCACGTGTCGAGCAGGTGCAGCCCGTAGAGGCAATACGACGGGGCGTTCTTCATGTCGTCGAAGCGTCCGGCGTGGCGCAGCCTTGCGTGCAGCCATGTCTGCCCGTAGTCGTCCTTGCCCTTCACGCGATGGCCGTCGGGCTGGTACTTCATCATGTGGGCGTTGTGCAGTTGCCCCTGGTTGTCCAGTTGCCAAAAGAGCGTGAAGTCGTGCTCGCCCTTCCACGATATGTGGGTGTGCCCCACGTGGTAGTCCTTCAGCACATTGTCCAGTCGCATGCGCTGGCAGTTGTCCCACGGGATGCTCTTCATCCATCGCACCAGGTTGTCGCCGTCTATGTTGGTGTATCCTTCCACCCACTTGGCGGGCCACAGCTTCGCCGGCAGGTCTGCTGGTATGCAGTCCTGTATGCTGCGGGGCTTGGCTGGCTTCACGTCCTTCCACTTGCCCCCTTCGTCGACAAAGATGCCGTACTTGTGGGCGAGGTAGCGCAGCGCGTCGGGGTAGTCCATGTGGGCGTATTCCATGAGGAAGTCCACGGGGCCGCCTTTGGCTTCACACGAGAAGCACTTGTAACAGTTGCGCGCGGGGCTCACAACGAAGGAGCCGAGGTGCCGGTCGTTGTGGAAGGGACAAAGGCATTCAAAGTTCCGCCCCTTCGGGCGCAGTTCCAGGAAGTCGCTCACCACGTCAACGATGGAGGCGGAGTCCTTGATGCGCTGCTCGGTCGATTTGTCAATCATTGTTTGCTTGTTAGATATACATGTTAGCCAATGCGCACACGCGCGAGACACTGCGACGCTGTAACCAGCCCTCTCTGCCCGCGCCCATACCGGCGCAGGGCAGTGGGCTTGTTGCGGCGTGCAAATTGGTTTGGGTAAGTTACCCTCCATATATCCCCTTATAGGGGGATATATGGGCAAGTTGGGCAAGTTACCCTCAGAAGGGGACCTCCTTGATGGGTGGCCCGAATGGTTTATCGTCGGGGAACTCTTCGGGGTTCAGTATGTACTTGACATGTGTCTGTCCCTTCGTGCGCGTCTCCTTTGGTTGCTCAATGATGAAGCGGCGATTGAGTGCCACCTTCAGATTGTCGAGGAGTGACGGGTTGTTCTTCACGCCGCCCCTGTTCTTGAAGATGGTCTTTATCTTGTCCTTCGTGGCCGGCCACTCTATGTCGTAGCGGCCAACCTCCAGCCATTTCTTGATGGCTATGGGTTCATCGTTGAGCGCTGGTTCGGTGTCGAGCTGTACGGGTTCGCCCCATGCCTTCTCGCTGGTCACCTGGAACATCCAGTCGGGAATGTCGCGGCCGCGCGCTTTCTTCTGCCTTACGGTGAAGGTGGCGAGGCCTGTGGTGACGTTCTTCTCCTTCTTTGTCTCGAAGATGTCGGTCACCTTGCGCTCGAGCATGCTTCCCATGTGGCCCACCAACTTCTCCGTGCCGGGGTTTTGGTGCACCAGGCACCACAGCGAGATGCCGTAGTGTGTGGCCACCTGCATACACTTGTAGATGAGTTCCTGGCACTCGGTGTTGGCGTTGAAGTCGTCCACCACGTCGAGCAGGCCGTCAATGAAGCACACCGTCGGGCGGTAGAGGTAGATGGCCTTCAGCGTCAAGCGCCAGCGCATCACGGCTGCGCTCACCTTCCTGTCATCGCTTGCGGCCTCGCGTAGCATAACCACCACGAAGTCGTCGTACCGTTCGCCTATGTCCCTGCCCGTCATGCTCAGCACGCGGTTCTTCATCGCGATGGTGTTGTCTTTCTCCATCTCGGTGTCGATGTACAGCACGCGGGGGTTGGGTATCATGTCGCCCAGGTTGTAGTGTAGGTTGCCGCAGTCGCCGCTCAGTATGGCGGCAATAAACTGCGCAATGGTCATCGTCTTGCCGTTGCCGCTTTGTCCCGTGATGGCGTGAATGCCTCCCAGCGGGGCGAAGCCGATGTCGTTATATGTGAGGGTGTAGTGCGGGGGGCGGTAGGCTTCGGTAAAGTCGAGCAGATAGGGCTCGGGGTCTGTTCCGAACCACTCGTCCGACCGCAGGAAGTCGGGCACCTCCAGCCCTTCGCCCAATGGCGGCAGGTTTGTACTCTCTTCCATAGTCTCGGCGGTTTAATTGAAGGGCAGGTCGTTGGGCTTTTCTTCGGCCTGCTGTGGCTCTTCCGTAACCATCCAGCCACGGCGGAACATGCGTGTGTTCACGTGGTTGTACTTCTTGCCGTTGTATTCCTTCACTTCCAGGGTAATGCCTGCCGTGAATGGGTCGCCGGGTTGTATGGCTTCCTTCGTCAGCGTGTCGGTCCTTACGCTTAGAATAACTTCGTCGGGGATTTGCTGGTGCAGTGTCTCCTTGTATTCAACCAGCACGTCCTGCATGCTCCATTGTTGGCCGGTGCGCTGACTGATGCCGGAGCGCACGCCGAGCAGTTCCTTTACTGTTCCTTGTATTATCATAGTCGTATTGTTTAATGTTTGAAAATGTCTTCGTCGTCGCGCTCCTGGCAGTATTGTTGGAGCTCTTTCCACATCCATGCGGGCACGAGGTAGCGCATACCTCCAAATGCAAGGAACCACAACCAGGCAACGCCCACGACGTTCCACCAGTTCATGTTCTCGTTGATGATGAGCAGACAAGGCAGGCACAAGATGACCGCCGTCAGCAATGCAGCAATTCTTTTCTTCATAGTCGTTTATGTTTAGGGGGTTAATTTGTCAAAAGAAAAACCACCCGCGCTTCGCAGCGAAGATGGAACAAAAGAAAATAATGAAGTTTGATGAAGTTTGCCGGGCCGAAGCCTCACGGCTTCCAATGAATGCCCACAATGAATCAAAAATATGAACAACAATACACGGGCGCGTGGGTGGTACCGCCCCACCACTCATTCCCAGGTTTTCAGAGCATCGGGCGAGAAAATGAGCTCAAACTCGCCCGGGTTCCATATCCATGCGTGGTTGTTCTATGCTGCCACGCTTTCACGCGCCTTGACAGGTCCGTTCCTACGCCCTAATGGTGGGAGCGGGGAGAATCGAACTCCCTCCTGAGACCTTCACGCGACCTTCAGCACAAAGAAACTTTTAAGAAGGCAGTCGCGCTGTGCATCTTGCCATTTTATACTTTCTTTGTTTCAGTGTCTCATTCCACCGAGGGCTCCCAAGAGCGCCCGCGCTTCACAGCGAAGGCTTCCTCACAAAACTCAAACAAAACTTTAAAAAAGTTAAATACTATGGAAAACAGAGTGTAAGAAGTCAGAGGCGCAGGCCGGTAACGCTCCGGCGCTCAGCGTAGATTCTAAGGTATGCCACGCCGTTCCTACATTATAGCCTTACGGCCAGCGTGGTGGTTTTGGTTATTTGTTGGTTGCTCTATTTTACCAACTTTCTGCGCCTGCCATAGTATGCCGAGGGGTCGCGCCATAGTAAGGCACAAGCCTCCGCAATAGTATGTCGATGGGCCACACAATACTATGCCGCCCGTCATTGTCTTAGTATTCCTCATGCGCCTTTCCACCGTCACGGCGCTCGCTGCGCTGGGTGTACTTTCGCATGAATCGCTTTTTTGTTCCAGTAGGTCAATGAACTCCTTCGCAAAGGTTGGCAGGACAGGCACCCAGGCTGTCTTCATTACTCGTTTGCGCTCCATCGCGCTGGGCTGTACGACCGCTTTGTTTTTGTGCCCCGGGGAGGAGTCGAACCTCGCCCGCTCAGCCAAGCTCGCACTTTCGTGCACCGTCGCCGGTTTGCCCTTGTTCCGGCTTTTCGGGGCGTTTCGGGGATGCGTGAATTAGAAACGAGGAAAATGTCTTCTGATGATATGCGTATGTTTGCATCCCCTGGGGCACGCCGCTGCGTGCCTTTCTTCTATTTCGTTGGCGCTGGCGCCACGAATCTCAGTTTATTGTCTCGCGCCATCTCGGCAATGGCAAAGCGAGGATACACCCAGCCCGTCACATGCTCCTCTCCGTTCGCGTCCACTACATGCGCCTGCACCCTGGGCAACAGGCACCCGTAAGTCTTCAGCCAAGAGGGAGTGAAGCACCCAAACTGGCGGCACAACTCCTCGCCGGTCAGGTACTGCTCCTCGTATTCTCGCTTTACCTTTCCCACCGACTGCCGAATGGCTGCCAAGATTTCCATCTTCTCGTACTGGGTCATTGTCGTTCGTTTTGTTCGTGCTGCTTCGTAATAGGGTCGCGATGTTTCAGCCAGTCGTGCAAGTTTCACTCGCGTTTGCTTGTCCTTTTCCTCCGTTATCATTCTGCGAACCATTTCGGGCAGCATATCTTAAATTAACTTAATTTTTTACATTGTTTTATAAGAAAACGGGGAGAAAGCCGTATATTTGCCAACCACTTATACCGCAAATTGGACATCGCTATGTCCGACGGCTTTCGCTGTGCCCGTTCTCGTATCTGGTTGCGAAGTTACAAAAAGTATTTGAAATAAGTGTAAAGAATGGTAAATATTTAAGGTTTATTAACATATTTGCGTAAATACATGGAGAAAAACGTGCAACAAACGCGCCTTATTGAGGCGTTAGCCTATCTCAAAAGGTACAAGAACATAACGCAAGCGAAACTTGCCGAAATGATGGGTACCACACCGACGTCTATATCCCGCAATATAGCCGCGTCGGGTCTTCGTGAGATAAACAAAGAATTTATCGCCTCTATGAATATGTGCGTCGGCAATATATTCAACCTCGACTACATAGTGAACGGACGGGGCGAGTTGTTAAGCACGGCACCGGCAGAAGAACAAAAAACCGAGCCGAAAAGCAACAACAGCATCATGGAATTATACGCCCAACTCATTCACGAGGTGGAGCAACTGCGCACGGAGCTGAACACACAACTGCGCGAGGTGAAGGATGTCCGCGAGCAACTGACGCAAGAACGCGAGGCCCTTCAGAACATCTCCCAGCAACTCACCGCCACCCTAATGGGAGCCCGTGGCCAATATCCCATAGCCTCCGCACCCATCCCCCTGGCAGCAGACGGAACTCCCATCTCCCCCATGTGCGGAGCTCCGCAGTGCCCCGTCACATTCCCCCAACAATGCACCCCCACTCTCCCAGTGGGCTCCCCATCGCACCCAACCGAGAACACAACAAACAAATAAATAATTATCCACCCGTTTACCCACCCACAACAAACCCCCACTCATTCCCAACCACTTACCCCTCCCGTCACGACCCCATCCGAATCACTTTGCGGACATACTGAGAAGCCAGTATTTATCGGGTGAAGCGCATAAATAAAGGCAGAGAAGGGGAAACGGTTGGAAGTCGAAAAAGGGAGAATTAGGTATATTTAGGGGTATTTGTTTCCCCATTGTTTACCCAAGCATTTGGGTGGGTAAACAAAAATGAAAGAACCATGACAACAACCACGATCGTGTTCGACCACCGAGGAAGAACGAAGAAAGGGGCGGAAGGTCCCCTCGAAGTCAGAATCACCCACAACAGGAAACCATTTTATATTAGCACAGGCGTGCGCGTGCGTGCGTCTGAGTGGCAGTTTGACCGCGTGGTGAACCATCCCCAGTCGAACGAGTTAAACGAGCGCCTGGGCATAATTCTGCGCAAAATAGAGGGCATAATAAACGACCGCCTCAAAGATGGGCGCGAGATAGACGTGGCTGCCATTAAGCGAATGGTGTGGGACGTGGAGCGCTCGGACGTGTTCCTGGAGTGGCTGGGTGCGGAAATAGAACGCCTCCCCATACGCGAGGGGACGATGAAGCACTACCGCACGCTAAACAAGCGACTGCACGAATGGGGCGTGATGCGTTCGTGGGCTGATGTGACGACGGACAACATCGTGGGCTTCGATGTGTGGCTGCGCTCGTTGGCTGGCAAGCCGTTGCCGCTGAGCGATGCGGGACGCTACAATTACCACAAGAGCCTGAAGTGTCTGCTCAATAGGGCGGTGATGTTGGACTTGTTGCCGAGCAACCCATACGACCGACTGCGCGGGCAATTCAAGAAAGGAGAGAGTGAAGTGACGGAATACCTAACGGACGAGGAGGTGGCAGCCATCGAAGCGCTGCGCCCCACCCCTGGCACCATCATGGCGAAGGCGCGGGATTTGTTCATCTTCCAACTATGGACGGGGCTGGCGTATTTGGACGCGGAATCGTTCGACCTGTCGAAGTATAAGCAAGTGAACGGGCAGTGGCGGCTGGTAGGCCAGCGTATCAAGACGGGCGTGCCGTTCGTGTCTCAGTTGTTGCCGCCTGCCGTTGCTGTGCTGGAGCGTAACGGGTGGGAGGTGCCACAGCTGCACAATGCGGTCTATAATCGCGCACTTAAAGACATAGGCATTGCGGCGGGCATTCGCACGAGGTTACACTCGCACCTTGCGCGTCATACATTCGCGACGTATATGTTGCGCCACGGTGTGAAGCTGGAGAACGTCTCGCGGATGCTGGGGCACACCAACATAAAGCAGACGCTCCGATATGCCAAAGTGTTGGCCGAAGATGTGCACGACGATTTTGCCCGAATTGGGGAATTGCTTAATACCTCAAAACAAAAGTAATTGCGACTTCTCGGCATTGATGCGCTTCACGGCCTTGTCGAAGTATTCCTTTGAGAGTTCAAAGCCGATGAAGTGCCGACGCTCCTTGATGCAAGCGATGGCCGTCGTGCCGCTGCCCATACAGTTGTCGAGCACCGTGTCGCCATCGTTGGTGTAGGTGAGAACGAGATAGCGCAACAGTTCAACGGGCTTCTGGGTGGGGTGCCATGCGTCGGGGTCTGATTTGAATTGCAGAAGGTCTGTCGGATAGTTTTCGTATTCCGTTTCGTACTCATTCGATGTAGTTCCGTAATTCGTACCCGTCGCGCCTCTTTTCGCTTTCTTCGGATGATATATCAAGCCTTGTGGATTGTATGTCGGTAGTTGAGCATAGAACACCATGACGTTCTCGTGAATCTTCAGCGGCATACGGTTTGCATTGAGGAATCCAGTGCCGTTGTCCTTTTGCCATATCCATTCGTATCGGAACATCTGCGGATTGCTCATCACCAATGCCGATGTAAATGGCTGCTGACTAAATAGCACGATGGCTGCGTTGGGTTTTGTAACACGCCGGTATTCATGCCACAGCGCGTCGAGTGGTATAATGCTGTCCCACTGGTTGCGCGTTGTCCCATAGGGTAAATCGCAAATTATCGCGTCCACACTTCCGTCGGGTATTCGCTTCATGCCTTGCAAGCAATCCTCGTTGTAAATAGTGTCGAGTTCCATTCTTTACATCTTTGCGTTTTCCGCCTGAAGTTGTCGGCGCATTGTTTCTATCTCTTCGTCGGTTGGGAGTTCGTCCTCTGGCGTTTCTTCTTCCTCCCAGGGGAAGGTAATCATGTCGCGCATGCTTTGGAGCGATTTGGCACCAGCCACGCGGGCAGATGTGAACGCCACGAAGCGTGCGGGCTCCCAGTATAGGCGTGCACGACGTGCGCGGCCTCGTTGTATGGCAAGAATCTCCCACAGGCGCAAGTCGTAGAGAAACTCATGGCGGGGCACTCCATACTCGCCCACGATTATCTCGTAGAGTTCGTGGGCGCTTATGCGTTTTTTGGGTCTTCTCCCTTCTTCCTTTTCTTGGGGGTAGCGGTTGCTGGAATGGATGCCCAGTCGGCGAGTGCTGACCATACCGCCTCCTTCAGCGTGATGATGTCCTCGGCCTTGGCTTCATAAAGCAGCTTGTCGAGCGTGATGGCAGTGTCCTTGTTGGCCACCGTGATGGCTGCCATGTAGAGGGCCAGCGCGTTGCGTTGCTTTTGGAGTGCGTCGAGGTCGAACGGCTCGCCGCTGATTTCCTCGAAGGCAATCTCGACGGCCATGTTGAATACAATGGGGAGCGTCTCCCCGAATAGGGTGATGGTGTGTGGGTTCATAGTCTTTAGAAAATTAGAAAAGCGCAGCGAGGGTTGTCATCGTTGCCCGCGCTGCGCTTAGTTGGTTGGTTACTCAGTCGTCGGCGTGTCAGACGCGGAGCTCTTTGTGAGGGCTCCGTTGCCGGATGCCTGGAGGCTGTATGTGGTGTTGGCGCGATTGGCTGCCGTCACCGAGATGTCATTCACGATAGCCTGTCCACTGTACACGACGGCGCCAGTGGGTGCCACGCGGTTCTTCTCGCCGGATGCCTGGGTGAACTCGATGGTCACGGGTTGCTGTGCCAGGATAAGGTCGAGGGCGTCCACTCCGTTGATGCCTGATGCGTCAGTGTCCACGCTGTAAAGAGCGTCGGTCGAAACGTCCCACGAAAGGCCCGTAACGTCCTGCTGCTGCCAGCCGTTGGTGCTGTCTTTTGTGCTGCTTTCTTCAAGCTGAGCGGCCACGTGTACCGTGCACGTTGTGGCGAAGGCTATATACTTACCCCCGATGGTGATGCGGAGGTTCTGTCCTTTAATAACTCCCATATTCGTAGTCGTTGGTTACATCACACACATAGCGCAGCGTCTGCCAGTAGCATGGCTTCATGGGGTCGAACTGCACA
>Ga0326513_10004220_pt1 | contig 10332 bp, 7 predicted proteins | sample 2_2465_0518_D_FD_203654 | JGI IMG/M metagenome (GOLD analysis project Ga0326513, IMG submission 203654) | Bovine rumen microbial communities from UC Davis, California, United States - 2_2465_0518 | ecosystem: Host-associated > Mammals > Digestive system > Stomach > Rumen | place: USA: California...
AGAACAATAGGGACACCCTAAACCCGTTTATTAAGAGAGAAGGTAAAATAATAATGAAATACTATGATGATCAAGGAAACGAGTTAAATATTCGCACTGAATTAGACGAGATGCTTGACGAGTTATATGACAAGCTTGACAAGATGACTCCGAAGGAACGGATGGCTTGGTATAGCAGAGGTATGTATGTCAAGACGTTAAAGTACACGCAGGAAATTGACAACACCATCTATATAGTTCGTACCAATTTCAACGAAAACTCAACCTCAACCGTATATGACACGGTTAAAAGAATAACATCAAAGAACGAATAATTTAATACGTTAAAGTGTTGAATTTAGCGGTTAGATATGTTATGATATTACTATCCTACAAAGACATATCCGACTGTGGAAAGGAGCAAAATGAGTAAACAGTCAGATAAAGACAAAATTACAGCCTTATACTGCCGGCTATCTCGCGATGACGAGAATGAAGGTGTATCGGGTTCAATCAAGAATCAAACAGAAATATTACAACGCTACGCCGCTGATAACGGCTTCAAGAACACCCGCCTGTTTATTGACGACGGCTTCTCGGGTACAAACTTTGACCGTCCTGCCTTCAACGAGATTATGAAGCTCGGCGAAAATGAAAAAATCGGAACGCTGATTGTCAAAGACCATTCCCGTCTCGGACGTAACCGCTTGGTAGTTGGAGCCTTGATGGAAGAAGAATTTGACCGTATGGGCATTCGCTATATCGCCATCATGGATAACATCGACACCAAGAACGGTATCAGCGACCTTGTACCTATGCAAGACCTCTTTAACGAATGGCACGCAAAGAACACCAGTGACAAAGTGCGCAGAGTATTTCAAAGCAAAGGCAAATCAGGTAAACCGTTGACCACCAATCCACCGTTTGGATATATGAAAAATTCCGACAACAAAGACGAATGGATTATAGATGAACCGGCTGCCAAGATTGTCAGGCGTATATTCAAGATGTGCGTATCGGGACTCGGACCGTCGCAGATTGCAAAACAGCTAAAAGCAGACAAAGTGATGACTCCGACGGAATACTGGATCAGCATTGGTAGGAACTGCGGTAAACCACCAAGCGTACCGTATCATTGGTGCCCAGCTACTGTTGCCGATATTCTCGGTAAACAAGAGTATTGCGGAGATACGGTCAACTTCCGCAGCCAACGCAAGTCCTTCAAGAACAAGAAGAAGGTTGAGCTTCCGCCCGAACAATGGTTGGTATTTGAAAACACCCATCCGGCTATTATTGATAGAGAAACCTTTGAACTTGTAAGGGAACTGCGTAAGAACAAGCGAAAACCGACAAGGACAGGAATCGTCAGTATGTTTTCGGGATTGGTTTATTGCGCCGACTGCGGTGAGAAGTTGTATTACAGCGCAACCAACAACTATAAGGAAAATCAAGCGTACTTCTTCTGTTCATCCTATCGCAAAAACTCCGACGTATGTTCAGCCCACTACATTAGAGAAAAAGTGATCTACTCGTTGGTGCTGGAAAATATGCAGAGGGTGTTTCTGAATGTTCAAGCCTACGAAAAAGAGTTTGCTCGAAAGCAAATGGATTGCTACACAGAGGAAAAACGCAAGGAGTTAGCAACCAAGCGCCGTGAGCTGAACAAAATTAAAAAGCGAATATCAGAAATCGATGACCTCATCTTAAAAATCTATGAGGATAACGTCTCGCATAAGATTTCGGACGAACGCTTTGAAGTGTTCAGCAAAAGATATGAAACCGAACAGCAGGAGCTAAAGGCAAAGATACCTGAGCTTGAAGCCTACCTGTCAGCCGAAACCGACAAAACTGAAAGCTTGCAGAAATTCATTGCCAAAGTGAAAAAGGTTACCAGCCCAACGGAATTAACACCTGAGCTTGTCAACGAATTTATTGAAAAGATAGTCGTATCATCACCACACTATCTCGACGGCAAGCGGTATCAACTGATAGACGTTCACTACAAAGGCGTTGGTATTATCAATATCCAAACACCTGAAGAATTTGAAAAAGGCTTCCAAGCCAAAATGAAACAGCGCAGACAAAAGTCTGCATAGCAAAAACTACGGCATAGCATAAAGCCGTGCCGTAGTTAAATACATTAGATTTTACAAGAGTCGCCCGTTAGGGTGTAACTTCCTTACGAAGTACACCCTAACGGGTACCTGTTTTTGTTGGTGCCGGTGACCGGACTCGAACCGGTACGGTATCGCTACCGGCGGATTTTGAGTCCGCTACGTCTGCCAATTCCATCACACCGGCAAATGCAAATACTATTATACAGTATAATTTTCAAAAAATCAAGTATCAAATTAAAATATGCGCAAATAAAGCCATAACGCCGTCAAAATCACAAGTTTACAATTAAAAATTACCTAAAAAATTTAACGAAAAAACAGCATTTCTGTTTCATACTCAAAAATTTAATTTTAATTCTTATAAGGTTGCTAAAATTTTCAATCTATACTATAATATAAGATGTGTTGTTATTTTTATTTATACTATTATTAGTATTAAGCTTTAACGATGGAGGAATTATCAATGGAAAAGAAAGAGCTTATGTATGAAGGCAAGGCAAAGAAAGTATATTCAACTGAAGACGACGCGTTCTGCATCGTATCCTACAAGGACGACGCTACCGCATTCAACGGCGAGAAGAAGGGCACAATCGTTGGCAAGGGTGTAGTAAACAACCGTATGTCAAACTTCATGTTCAAGCTTTTAGAGGAAAAGGGAATTCCCACAGACTTTGTTGAAGAGCTTAACGACCGTGATGCCGTTCTCAAGAGAGTAGAGATCGTACCTCTTGAAGTAATCGTAAGAAATAAGGCTGCAGGTTCGTTCTCAAAGCGTTTCGGCGTTTCTGAAGGCACTGCTTTCAATACACCTACTCTTGAGTACTGTCTCAAGGACGACGCTCTCGGCGATCCTATGATTAACGACAGCCAGATTATTGCAATCGGCGCGGCTACAAAGGAAGAACTTGACACGATCGCGGATTATACACTCAGAATCAACGAAGTAATGAAGGACTTCTTCAAGGAGTGCAACGTTGAGCTTATTGACTTCAAGATCGAGTTTGGCAGACTTCCCGACGGCACAATTATTCTTGCCGACGAGATTTCACCCGACACCTGCCGTTTCTGGGATATGGATACCCATGAGAAGCTCGACAAGGATCGTTTCCGTCGTGACATGGGCGGTGTAGAAGAGGCATACGCTGAGATGATGAAGCGTGTCGGTCTCGGTAAATAATTCCTTTAACGAATTATAAAACTGATTAATCAATATTTCGGATGGTGAAACCTTGAATTATTCTTTCGATAATTTTGCAAAAGAAGGTCTGCACGAGGAGTGCGGAGTTTTCGGAATATTCAGCGACGGGTCGCTTAACCCCGCTTACGCCTGTTACAACGGACTTCTTGCGCTTCAGCACAGAGGTCAGGAGAGCTGCGGCATTGCCGTAACCGACGAGGGCGTAATTGATTATCACAAAAATATGGGTCTTGTGAGCGAGGTCTTCAATAATAGCATCCTCGACTCACTGAGCGGACAGATGGGTATTTCTCATGTCCGCTATTCAACAGCAGGCGGCTCTGTGCTTGAAAACGCTCAGCCGCTTGTTATGCGTTATGTTAAGGGTACGCTTGCGGTAGCACACAACGGAAACCTTACAAACGCTGTTGAAATAAGAAGAAAGCTTGAACAAAAGGGCGCAATCTTCCAGACAACGATCGACTCCGAGGTCATCTGTTACGTTATCGCGCGTGAAAGATTAAAAACTCATTCGGTTGAGGACGCGGTAGCAAACACAATGCAGGTAATCGAGGGAGCGTATTCGCTGCTCGTAATGAGTCCGCGAAAGCTTATTGCGGCGCGCGACCCCCACGGATTCAGACCGCTTTGCATGGGCAAGCTCAACGGCACCTATGTATTTGCCAGTGAAAGCGCGGCGCTCGACGCGTGCGGCGCGGAGTTTGTACGCGATATCGAGCCCGGCGAGATCGTTGTAGTTGACAGCGACGGTCCCCGTTCAATCAAGCCCGAATTTAAGGATAAAAAGAAATCACTTTGCATATTTGAATACATTTACTTCGCGCGCAGCGACTCGTTTATCGACGGCGTCAGCGTGTACGAAGCAAGAAAGCAGGCAGGAAGAATCCTTGCCCGCGAGTTCCCCGTCGAAGCCGACATGGTAATCGGCGTGCCCGAATCGGGAATAGACGCGGCAATCGGTTACGCCGAGGAAAGCGGAATCCCGTACGAAAAGGCGATAGTAAAAAACTCATATATCGGCAGAACCTTTATCAAGCCCAGTCAAAAGGAGCGCATGAAGAGCGTTCGAATCAAGCTTAACCCGATTGCAAACATGGTAAAGGGCAAGCGAGTTGTAATGATAGATGACAGTATCGTACGCGGAACTACCGTTGACCGAATTGTCACAATGCTCAGAGACGCCGGCGCAAAAGAGGTTCACATGAGAATAAGCTCGCCGCCGTTTATGTGGCCGTGCTACTACGGAACCGATATCCCGTCGCGCGGAGAGCTGATTGCCTGCAACCACACAATCGAGGAAATCACAAAGCTCAGCGGAGCGGATTCTTTAGGATATCTGCCTGTTGAATCGCTCAGAGAAATGATTAATTATGCGCCTGTCGGCTTTTGCGACGGCTGCTTTACAGGAAAATATCCTGCCGCAATTACTCAGGAAATGTTCAAGGGTAAGGAACGCGGCGGCATGAATTTTGACAATAAATGCACAGGAACCGATAACTAAACTGAAAGGAACGGCAAAATGAGCAGAGATACCTACGAATCCCCCTTGTCCGCGCGCTACGCGAGCAAGGAAATGAAATACATTTTTTCACCCGACAAAAAGTTCAGAACATGGAGAAAGCTCTGGATCGCTCTGGCTGAATCCGAAATGGAGCTTGGACTGCCCGTAACACAGGAGCAGATCGACGAGCTCAAGGCGCACGCCGACGATATCAACTACGAGGTTGCTCAGGAGCGCGAAAAGCTGGTTCGTCACGACGTAATGAGCCACGTTTACGCGTACGGCGTTCAGTGTCCCAACGCAAAGGGAATAATTCACCTCGGTGCGACCTCCTGCTATGTAGGCGACAACACCGACGTAATTATCATGACCGAGGGTCTGCAACTTATCAGAAACAAGCTTATCACCGTAATCCGCAACCTTTCAAAGTTTGCCGAGCAGTATAAGGCTCTGCCCACACTGGCGTTCACACACTTCCAGCCTGCTCAGCCCACCACGGTAGGCAAGAGAGCTACTCTCTGGATCCAGGAGCTTCTCATGGATCTGGAGGACGTTGAGTATCAGCTTTCAAAGGCAAAGCTTCTCGGCTCAAAGGGAACGACAGGTACGCAGGCAAGCTTTTTGGAGCTGTTTGACGGCGACCATGAAAAGTGCAAGGAGCTTGACCGCAAAATCGCTCAGAAGATGGGCTACAAAGCCTGCTTTGCCGTATCCGGTCAGACCTATTCAAGAAAGCTCGACTCACAGTTTTTGAACGTACTCGCGGGTATTGCTCAGACAGCCGCAAAGTTCTCAAACGATATCAGACTTTTACAGCACCTCAAAGAGGTTGAGGAGCCGTTCGAAAAGAATCAGATCGGTTCTTCCGCAATGGCATACAAGCGCAACCCGATGAGAAGCGAGCGTATCGGTTCACTTTCACGCTATGTAATGGTAGACGTGCTCAACGGCTACTTCACAACCGCAACACAGTGGTTTGAGCGTACGCTCGACGATTCAGCCAACAAGCGTCTCAGCGTGCCCGAGGCATTCCTCGCGGTTGACGGAATCCTTTCACTCTTCGCAAACGTAGCCGACGGACTTGTAGTTTATCCCAAGGTTATCGAGCAGAGACTCCGCAAGGAGCTTCCCTTCATGGCTACCGAAAACATCATGATGGACGCTGTTAAGAAGAGAGGCGCCGACCGTCAGCAGCTTCACGAGAGAATACGCGTTCACTCAATGGCAGCATCAAAGGTAATCAAGGAGGAGGGCGGCGAAAACGACCTTCTCGAAAGAATCGCGGCGGACGAGGCATTTGGCGTAACGCTTGAGGAGCTTGAAAACATTTTACAGCCCGAAAAATACACAGGCAGGGCAAAGGAGCAGACCGAGGATTTCCTCGCGGAATGTGTAGCTCCGGTGCTTGAAAAATATAAGGACATTGAGTCCGACAATCCCGAAATCAATGTATAAATCCGTAAGGCGGATTATTTAAAAAGGAGAAAAACCATGGTAAAAGCAATTGTAGGTGCCAACTGGGGCGACGAGGGCAAGGGTAAAATCACAGACGTTCTTGCAAACTCCAGCGACATTGTTATCCGCTTTCAGGGCGGCGCAAATGCAGGCCACACCATCATTAACAACTACGGCAAGTTCGCGCTTCATCAGCTTCCGTCGGGCGTGTTCCATCAGAACATCACCAACATCATCGGAAACGGCGTAGCTTTCAGCGTAGAGAACTTTGTTAAGGAAATGAAAGAGCTTGAGGAGCGCGGAGTTCCAAAGCCCAACATAATCATTTCCGACCGCGCTCAGATTGTAATGCCCTACCACGTTGCGTTTGACTGCTACGAGGAGGAGCGTCTGGGCAAAAACTCATTTGGCTCAACCAAAAGCGGAATTGCGCCGTTTTATTCGGACAAATACTCAAAAATCGGCTTCCAGATCAACGAGCTGTACGACGATCCCGATTCATTAAAGGAGAAAATCCGTCACGCACTTGAAATCAAGAACGCAACTCTCAAAAACCTTTATAATAAGCCTGCCATCACCGAGCAGGAGGTTTACGACAAGCTCATGGAGTACAAGGAGCAGCTTGCGCCCTATGTAGGCGACGCGTTCACATTCATCCACAACGCGCTCAAGGAAGGCAAAAACATACTCCTCGAGGGACAGCTCGGCTCACTTAAGGACACCGACTTCGGCATCTATCCGATGGTTACATCTTCAAATACGATCGCAGGCTACGGCGCAGTAGGCGCGGGAATTCCTCCGTATGAAATCAAGGAGATAATCACCGTTGTAAAGGCTTACTCAAGCGCTGTAGGCGCAGGAGAATTCGTTTCCGAAATCTTCGGCGACGAGGCTGACGAGCTCCGCAGACGCGGCGGCGACGGCGGCGAATTCGGCGCCACAACAGGCAGACCGCGCCGTATGGGCTGGCTTGACCTTGTTGCAACACGCTACGGCTGTATGGTACAGGGCGCAACTCAGGTAGCGTTCACCGTACTTGACGTTCTCGGATATCTCAAGGAAATCCCCGTGTGCGTTGGCTACGAGCTTGACGGCAAGGTGATCGACTACTTCCCGTCGACAACAAAGCTCAAACGCTGCAAGCCTGTAATCAAAAAGCTTAAGGGCTGGAACTGCTCAATTTCGGGCATCAAAAACTATGACGAGCTTCCCAAGGAATGCCGCGAGTACATCGAGTTTGCCGAAAAAGAAATCGGCGTACCGATCACAATGGTATCAAACGGACCGTCAAGAGAAGACATAATTTACAGATAATCAATTAACATGGGAACGATATGTTGTCGTTCCTCATGTTTTTTAAAAACAGAAAGAGGGTAACGCAATGGGTAAGGAAACCGTAATAGTTCTGGATTTCGGCGGACAGTACAATCAGCTCATCGCAAGACGAGTGCGCGAATGTAATGTGTACTGTGAGATTCTGCCGTATACCGTTGATATTGAGAAAATAAAGAGCATGGAACCAAGGGGAATAATTTTTACGGGAGGACCTAACAGCGTCTATGACGAAAGCTCGCCCCATTATTCACCGGAGATTTTCAAGCTCGGGATCCCGATTTTAGGAATCTGCTACGGATGTCAGCTCATGGCGTACTCTTTGGGCGGCAATGTTGTTTCGGCGGCTGACGACTCGGTCAGCGAGTACGGTAAAACAGAGACCGAATACAGCACCGACAATAAGCTTTTCGCAAACCTTCCCGAAAGCGGAATTTCATGGATGAGTCACCGCGACTATATCAGTTCAGCACCCGAGGGCTTCAAGGTTATCGCAAAAACCAAAAACTGCCCCGTTGCGGCAATGGCTGATCCCAACAAAAATCTGTACGGCGTTCAGTTCCACCCCGAGGTCAACCACACCGAGAACGGCAAGGATATGCTTCGTTCATTCCTCTACAATGTGTGCGGCTGCAAGGGCGAGTGGAAAATGGACAGCTTTATCGATACCACCGTCGAGCAAATCAGACATCAGGTAGGCGATAAGGGCGTTGTGCTAGGACTTTCGGGCGGAGTTGATTCATCGGTTGCCGCGGCGTTGATCAGCAGAGCGATCGGCAAGCAGCTCACCTGCGTATTTGTAGACCAGGGGCTTATGCGCAAGGACGAGGGCGACTTCGTAGAGAACACCTTCACAAAGCTGTTTGACATGAACTTTGTACGCATCAACTGTCAGGACGAGTTCCTTTCAAAGCTCAAAGGCGTATCCGACCCCGAGGAAAAGCGCAAGATAATCGGCACAGAGTTCTACAATGTATTCTGGGACAAAATCCGCGAGAGCTACGGCAGCGGCTTCTTCGCTCAGGGCACGATTTACCCCGACCGAATCGAGAGCGGCAAGGGCGACGCGGCAAAGATAAAAACCCACCACAATCAGGTAGGCGTGCCCGAGGATATCAAGTTCGAGGATATCATCGAGCCGCTTAAAGACCTGTTCAAGGACGAGGTAAGAGCGGTAGGAGAAAAGCTCGGACTTCCGCACGATTTGGTATGGCGTCAGCCGTTCCCGGGTCCCGGACTCGGCGTGCGCGTAATCGGAGAAGTTACCGCCGAGCGCGTAAAGATTTTGCAGGACGCGGACGCAATTCTCCGCGACGAAATGGATAAATGCGGATACGCTCAGGAAATGAGCCAGTTCTTTGCGGTTCTCCCCGGCGTTCGCACCGTCGGAGTAATGGGCGACGCCAGAACGTACAGCGAGCTTGTAGCGATCCGCGCGGTAACAACCGACGATTTTATGACTGCGGACTGGGCAAAAATCCCCTACGATATCCTCGGCAGAGTAAGCAACAGAATCATCAACGAGGTACCACAGGTAAACCGCGTAGTTTACGACATCACCTCAAAGCCTCCCGGAACCGTGGAGTGGGAATAATTAAATATAAGTGCCCCCAGCTGTAAAATACGGCTGAGGGCATTTTTGCAAATCCCTTGATTTTCCCAAGTAAATATTCTATAATTAATTATCACAATTTAGGAGGAAAAGAAATGCAGGGAAACGTTAGACCGGAATCAATGGAAAGAATCACAACACCTGAGCTTGCATCAGCTTTTATCAACGAGCAGGTAAAGGAATTAAAGGAGCAAATCGGCGACAAAAAGGTGCTTTTGGCACTTTCGGGCGGAGTAGACAGCTCCGTAGTAGCCGCATTGCTCATTAAGGCTGTAGGACAGCAGCTTGTATGCGTTCATGTAAATCACGGACTTCTCCGCAAGGGCGAGCCCGAGCAGGTTGTTGAGGTATTCCGCAACCAGATGAACGCCAACCTCGTATATGTTGACGCGGTTGACCGCTTCTTGGACAAGCTCGCAGGAGTAGCTGAGCCTGAGAAAAAGAGAAAAAACATCGGCGCTGAATTTATCCGCGTATTTGAGGAAGAGGCAAGAAAGCTCGACGGTATCGAATTCTTGGCTCAGGGAACGATTTACCCCGATATTCTCGAGAGCGACGGGGTAAAGGCACACCACAATGTAGGCGGACTTCCCGAGGATTTACAGTTTGAGCTTGTTGAGCCGCTGAAGCTCCTCTTCAAGGACGAGGTAAGAGTAGTGGGCAAGGCGCTCGGACTTCCCGATAACATGGTATTCCGTCAGCCGTTCCCGGGTCCCGGACTCGGCGTGCGCTGCCTCGGTGCAATCACACGCGACAGACTTGAAGCGGTTAGAGAAAGCGACGCTATTCTCCGCGAGGAATTCGCAAAGAACGGCTTGGAGGGCAAGGTGTGGCAGTATTTCACCGCAGTGCCCGACTTTAAGTCGGTAGGCGTTAAGGACGGTAAGCGCACATTCGCGTATCCCGTGATCATCCGTGCAGTCAACACAAAGGATGCAATGACCGCAACCGTTGAGAACGTACCGTTTGAGCTTCTGCAGCACATTACAAAGAGAATCACCTCAGAGGTAGAAAACGTAAACCGCGTGCTTTATGACCTTACGCCAAAGCCTTCCGGTACCATAGAATGGGAGTAATCCCCAAACCGTCAAAAAGCGCATAAACAAGCGGTTTTTGCCGTGTGATTGCCCTCGTTGGC
>Ga0326513_10004221_pt1 | contig 10331 bp, 14 predicted proteins | sample 2_2465_0518_D_FD_203654 | JGI IMG/M metagenome (GOLD analysis project Ga0326513, IMG submission 203654) | Bovine rumen microbial communities from UC Davis, California, United States - 2_2465_0518 | ecosystem: Host-associated > Mammals > Digestive system > Stomach > Rumen | place: USA...
TCGCTCTTGTGCTCAATGGTAGTTCTTGCTGTTGCTCTCGTTCTTGATGGTAGTGGCAATTGGTCGTACAAAACATGCGATGTTAACAATTTTTTAACCAGTCTCATCCGTGGGGCTGGTTTTTTTGTTGAAAAAGTAGTACCTTTGTCAAAAATTAATAAAGCAAAAGCACTACTATTATGGACAATTACGAAAAAAGATTGGTTAGTGAATACTATTGGCTGTGGCAGACAGTTGACGCATTAACCCATTCAATCGAGAAAGGTGATGAATTCAAAGAAAAGGTTGGCGATACACAGTTTGAATTAATCAAGCAAGAATGCCAAGCAATGGCAGAACTCAAAGAAATCGTAGGAAAACGCATTGAAGACCTTGGGTTAATTGAAAAAATGAATCAGGAAGGATGGCGTGACTATGACGATGACTTTGACGATGATGAGATGTTGACGCGAGAAAAGGTGTTATCTAAAGCGTGTCACGATTGCTATAAGGAAATGTATGCCAAATCACAACCTGTCGGTGATTATGATGAATACGTCAGACAATACAAAGCAGGTGAACTGCGAGACGATGATAAGGATAGGGTCTATAATCGGCATTACCTTTCAAGGGATGAGTATGAGTATATCATTGACAAATATGTTGACGCATATGGGATGAAAGAGAAATGGTCTGATTATGTCGATACCGTAAAGGCATACTTTGGCGATGATGTTTCAAAAGACAAATATATTCCTGAGTGGGTTGATGAAAATGGGATGAAACACCCAGGATATCGTGGTTATGAGAAACTTGAACATTTTAAGGATGTTGTTGCCCATATCTTAAAACCGTATATTTTTGATGAAGGTCTTAGACACGCAATCGGTATTGATATCTATAAAGCCGTTATGGATAGAATTGAAACGTGTAAGAATTTTTACAGGTTTGATAGGGAAGAGAGCGGATTCCATATTCAAATGGGTCTTGGGGCGTCACCAACCTGCAACAAGGAGACAGTTATCAATTATTGGAAGGAAAAGGGTATTGATGTTGAAATTGAAGACAGAGACCCGGATTCTTTTTGGTCTAAGGACATGTACGGCGACGATTACGAGGACGACTATGATGAGGTTTATGACGTAACAGATGAAGCGGAAGAAATTCAGCAAGAAGACAATCAGCAATGAAATACATAATAGCATACTTACTTTTCGCCTTAGCGACTTACGGATGGTTATATCTTGATACTTTGTATTACAGGCACAAGAAACCGACATTGAGTGCTGATGAAATTCGGAAACGTATCGCTGACATTAACGAAGAAATCAGACTTAATGGCGGTTCAGATTGCAGAAAATTGGACTTGTGTCTTGATATAAGGGAATATTGGGAACAGGAATTGTCTAAGATTAGTTAGAACGTCTGACAATCGATATTAGGGTTGTCCAATTCATCAATGTCAACCCTAATTGGCGGTCTATTGTTATTCATTGTGAACACGGCTTCATTGGTTTCATCGTCGCGTGATACATTGGTAAGGTAAACATCATCGATAATGGATTCCCTTCCGTCAATATCAATCTTAGTGCTATCTTCGTCGTAAGGTGTTACTGTTATACCGGATATTGCGTCATCAATAGCATTATTGACATCACCAATTGTTGCGTAATCACCATCGCCGCCACCGCCATATGGGATGACCTGTGAACTGTCGGTATCGAATCCGTAACTGTAATACATGTCTGCGTAAGGGTTATATACTGTCATAATATTCGTTTTTTACTATAAATAGCATTTACAAAACACTTAAGAATGGAAAAAACATATACACCGGTTGAATTATTTGGTATCGAATGCGGAAAAGGTTGGCATAACCTTATATTTCCAATTCTAAAGGCTATCCGTGAGTATAATGAGTCGCATCCTGATGCAGACCCAATTAATCCTGTACAAATAAAGGAAAAATATGCAAGGCTTGAAATCTACCTTAACTATTATACGCCTGAACTCGCTAAGATGATTGACGATGCCGGTGATAAATCTGAGCACGTATGTGAATTCTGTGGCAGTGAAGAAAACGTTGGCGTGTATGATAATGGTTGGATGACCACGTTGTGTTATGACTGTGCAAAGCAACGTGCTCGTGAACGCAATGAAATCGCTAGTTGGTATGTCGGCGACAGAAATGGTAAACAATATTTGATTTACCCCGATGACCGTGACGATAAACTCGAAAAAATCGTTAGATATGGTGACAATCACGATTTTGCGACGATATATCACGATGATTGCATTAACGTGATGGATAAACTTATCTCTGAGGGTACTAAAGTGAATCTCACGGTAACAAGCCCGCCATATGATAACCTTAGAAAATATTCTGGTGACGTGAAATGGGATTTTGACACATTCAAAAAGGTCGCTGACAGATTGTATCAATTAACGGATGATGGCGGCGTTGTAGTTTGGGTAGTTGGTGATGCTACGCATAAAGGCAGTGAAACTTGTACATCATTCAAGCAAGCGTTGTACTTCACAGAAATTGGATTCAATCTTCACGATACGATGATTTTTGAAAAAGCCAACCCGATTCCACAAAACCATAACAGATATGAACAATGTTTCGAATATATGTTCGTCTTCTCTAAAGGGAAACCGAAAACATTTAATCCTATAAAAGTGCCGACAATAAATGCCGGCAAGGAAATGGAATGGGGTAACAGAAAAACCGTTATGGATGATAATCAGTGTAGGCGTCATAGGGGTAGTGAGAAATATGTTACAAATCCAACGAAGATACACAAAAATATTTTCACCTATCCGATTGGCGGCGGTAAAACAGGACATCCTGCCGTGTTCCCACTTCAACTTGCAGTTGACCACGTATGGACTTGGTCAACCGTGGATGATACGATTTTTGACCCGTTTTTAGGTAGCGGAACAACATTGGAAGCAGCACTAAAAACAAACCGTAAACGCTTCATTGGGTGTGAGATAAACGGTGATTACTTTGAAATGATTGAACAAAGGTTATTAAAATATGACCATATTGACGAATAATAAAAGACAAATGATATGAAAAATTGTGGAAAGTACGAGGAAACAGGATATTATAGTAGAACGCGAAGTAGCAAAATTTCTCGATGAGAACCTATATAATGATTCTGATATCTTTAAAGAATTTCTGAGAACACCTAATAGGGATGAACAACTTCTTGGCTATGACGTTATACTTAGTACGTGGGACGGTAAGTTAAAATGGGCTGTCGTAGATGAAAAGGTTGCCGCACGTTATGCAAATACAAAACTTGGTACGTTTGCGCTTGAGATATCGTTTCTAAATAAAAGTGGAAAAGAAATTGTTGGTTGGCTGATAGACGAAAAGAAAAAAACGGAATATTATCTTTGTGGGTGGATTACAAAATCAGATATACCATATGATGAAGAAAAAAAACGGTATTTAACAGAAGAATTGACTAAGGATAATATCATATCAATGGATTGGTGTTTGGTGTCAAGAGACAAAATACTTAAACATCTCGAAAGTCTTGGGTGGACGATAGACAGAATAAAACGTCAGTCTGACAAAATACGTAAGAATGACGGCGTAAGCACAAACAAATTTATAGATGGGGTTACTTTCAGATACAGTAATAATCTATCAGAAAAGCCGATAAACTTATTAATGTGGAAATCAACATATTTCAAAATATCGGACTATAGCGGGAAAATAACAGTGAACAAGAAATAATTTTTTTTTTTCAAGTAATAGACTATTTATAATTCGATATAGTAAAAAAGTAGTACCTTTGCAAAGAAATTTTTCTACTTAGTAGATATAATAATATTTATAAACATTTAAAATTTAGACAGTTATGAAGAAAATTATGTTTTTTGTAATGGCATTAGTAGCAGCATCAACATTTGTATCCTGCAACGGTTTCGCTGAAAAGAGCGAGAACGCTGACACCACAGCAGTTGATACCGTACAGGTTGACAGCCTGAATGCAGACAGCGTTGTTGTTGACTCTGTTGTTGCCGAGTAATGTGCACAGCAAGAGGATGTCATTGTGAGAGCGACATAGCCTTTTGCTTCGACACCAATAGATTGTGTGGGGTAACTCAGTTTACCTTACACAATTTTGCATTTTTTAACGGTAATGTTTTTGTTTCTTCTTTGTAAAGTAGTACCTTTGCAGAGAATTAATTGATGAAAGATATGAGTTGTAAAAGCAAAACTGTAACATGTGAGTACGTGTCGTTCGGCCATCCGGACAAATTAGCCGACCAAATTGCTGACGCCATCCTCGATAAACTTAAAGAGCAAGACCCAAATGTTCGTTCCGGCATTGAGGTGATGGTGAAAGACAATTTCGTAATTCTTGGCGGAGAAGTCAAAACATCGGCTGATATTGACTATGAACGTGTTGTGAAGGATGTGTTCGAAATAGTCAATTATCCGTCAAATCACCACCTAAATCCCGAAAACATTAATGTAATCAATAAGATTGGACTGCAATCTTCAGAAATCAGCAATTTGGTTGACAAGGAAGATGGCGAAATCGGTGCAGGCGACCAAGGTTTCGTTGTGGGGTACGCATCAAGCGAGACTGAAAACTTAATGCCTGTTGGCCACTACATTGCAAAGAAAATTTGTGACTACGTGGCACATTGTTCAGACAAGGGATTAGGACCTGATGTTAAAACGCAGGTGATTATGGAGTATGACGATGAAGGCATTGGAACTGTCGCGTATATCTTGGTTTCTACAATGCACCAATGCAGCCTTGAAGAAGCGCGTGAGTTTGTGACTGATGCCATTAAAAACAACAAGGTCGGTATTGACGATAATATTAATTTTGCCTATATTCGTTATGACAATCCGATTATTGATGTGAATCCTGCCGGTGAGTGGCGAATTGGCGGACCGGTATCTGATTGTGGCGTAACCGGACGAAAAATTGTTGTAGACCAATATGGTGGATACTCAAATGTCGGCGGCGGTGCTTTCTCAGGTAAGGATTTCTCTAAAGTTGACAGAAGTGCCGCATATATGGCGAGATATTTGGCAAAGAATATCGTTGACTGTGGAATTTCGTCTGACGCGAAGGTTGAATTGTCTTACGTAATCGGCATACCAAAACCTTGTGCTGTAAACGTTGAACTTGACGAAGAGTGCAGTTGTGAATTGCGTGACGCCGTAGAAAAGTGGATTATCGATAACATTGATATGACACCACGTGGAATTATGAAACGATTCGGCGATAAGTTCTCGTTCTTTGAGTGTGCCACAAACGCTTATTGGGATGACTCATTTCCGTGGGAAAACACTGATTTTTGCTTACAAATGAGAAAAGACCTCAGAGAGTACCTTTAATGAAGTAAAAACAACACTGCCAGTGTATTAATGCACCGAGTTGGGCGATGGCTTAGGCTGTCGCCCATTTCTTTTATTCTCACGTATTTATATGTATATGCGTACAATTATCATAAACGAGTCAGATATACGCAGGATAGTGCGTAGTGTGCTAAATGAAGGTTATTCTGGGAAACATTTTGATTCTCAGATTAGGGATATTGCAAATGAGTTTATGGGATATAAAGACGCTGTTGATAATGGTAATGTCAGAAATCTGCCACAATACTATACAATCTCAATTTCCCTTAGACCGTTTTTCGGCAATCAAGGCGATGCTGCATTCGATAATGACTATAGTATAAAGATTACATACAGGAGGAATGAACCCGGCGGTATAATTGGTGGTAGTTACAACCCATTTTCTTTGCACAACAACCGAAGATATAACATAGAAGTCAGAACGGCGTCAGATGTAACTTACGATGACATATACGTTACGTTATTACACGAAGTAACGCACTTGGTCGATGACTTAATAAAAAACCAAAAAGGCCATAAATCAGGAAATTTTCCATATACACAAATGAAGATTGCTGAAATTCCGGATTGTATAAGGAGAATTTTATATATGCTGTGGGGTGGTTCTGAATTTAATGCGTGGCAATCGAGTTATAAACAAATTGCCAAAAATGTCGATATAACCGAATGGGCTATTAGAAAACTGAGGGAAGCGTATAGCATAAATGATGAAGAAACGTGGGACAAAGTTAAATTGTATGTCGCTTTGCAGAAGCCAAACCTAAACATACACAATAAGAGTGCAATGGAATTCAAAAACTACTTCATCAAAACGTCATTCAAGTTAATCAAAAAAATGGTCAAGAAATACTATTAACTGTAAAAAGTAGTACCTTTGCAGAAAATGATACATTATGAAAACATTTGAAAGGTACATTGATTCAAAAGACTGCGTATGGTATGACAGCAGCAACATCATCTACAGTGAATGTAAAGACAATCAGTCAGACACTAAACCGCTCAAAATAGTCTTCAAACAGGGCAGAACCTATCTATATAGCGACGTCTCTGTTGAAGACTATATCATGTTCAGAAATGCCGATTCAAACGGAAAGGCATTTAATCAGTACATCAAGAAATATGAGTGTGTTAGACTTCCTGACACCAATCTCACTGAACTTGAAGAAACTAAGAAAAAGTATATGGAAGAAGTAGGTGCTGTGGAAAAGGAACACTCGAACATAAAATATTTGGTCGAGATGAATCCAGAAACCGGTAACATAAAACTCCATATGAATGGAAATCTTATCTTTGAAGGTATTGAAGGTCAGATAAGTATGATGCAACTGCTTAAGTCTATGTCTATTAATTATATTTTTGTTGATTCAACCGATAATGATGACACCACAGAAGCCGCTAATTAAGGATACTTTTGTAACTATATCTCAGGATACTAGTTGGAAACGCGCATTGAATGCCGCAAGGAGAACGATTGGGAAAGAACCCATAGATAAAGAGCCGTCAAAGACGTGGAAGGCTAAAATGCTTCTTGCCGAGCATTCACCAATCAAACTTGTAGAATACACCATATCATTCTCTGCGTTAAGACAATGGGTGGGTGTGCATATTTTAAGACATTTCTTTGTTCTTCCTTTTATCCACACACAAAGAGCGGATAGAAACGAAAAAATCTATGACCGTGATTCGCTGCCACAAGGATGTCTTAATGACCAAGATTTCGTTGTTAATGCACAAACGATGATTAACATATCGCGTAAAAGGCTTTGCCGTTGTGCTGCGAAAGAGGCTCAGGAAGCATGGCAAATGGTTCGTGATGAAGTAAGGAAAATGGATGAAGTTATGGCAGACAAAATGGTGCCGAATTGCGTATATTCCGGATTTTGTCGTGAACTGAAGTGCTGTGGATATGTTAACACTGAGGACTACAAACGCGAATTAGAACGGTACAGAAAAACTGATTATGACGAGTGAACGTTATAAGTTAGATTTTACCCCATCACCATACCAAGAAAAGATATTCGACTTTGTACTGCACGGTAGCGGAAACGCAATGATTAAAGCGAGTGCCGGTAGTGGAAAGACAAAGGTATTGGTAACATCAATGAAGTTGTTACCAAGGAGAAGGAAATGCCTTTTCATCGCGTTCAACAAGTCAATCGTGAACGAACTTATTTCAAAATTGGAAGGGTATGACAACTGTACAATTAAGACAATCCACAGTTTAGGGTATTCAATGATTTTAAGGAACGTTGAAGGCGATGTGGAAGTAAATGAATACAAGTATAGGCTTTACCTTAAAAACAACGTCACAGACCTTATAACGCTGCCAAATGGGGTTGAGTTTACCGAACGTCAGATAAACGAGTATCTTGAGAATGTTCTTAAATTGGTCGATTACTCAAGATTTAATCTTGCACAGTCTGAAGACGAAATACGGAAGATTGCAAACAAATACAGCATACCATTGATGTACGAAGAACCAAATGTTGTTGTGAAACTTCTCGAATGGGGTTGTGCAAACACCAACGTGGTTGATTATACTGATATGGTTTGGCTACCTATTGAACTTGGGTTACAGCCGAAGGGATATCAGTTTGATTGGATTTTCTTCGATGAAGCGCAGGACGCATCAATAATGGCGATTGCTTTGTTTAGAAAATGCATCAAAAGGGGCACTCGTGTCATTTGTGCGGGTGACCCTGACCAATCTATCAATATGTTTGCCGGCGCAAGTGAAGACGCTTTTGAAGAGTTAAGCAGTGGTAAGAATACGAGTGTTTTTACGTTGCCGCTAACGTACAGATGCTCAAAGAAAATCACAGAATATGCCAACCGTATAGTCGATGATATCATACCGTTAGATGACGCGCCTGAAGGACAAATTATATATGATGCGACTATACCGATGTTACGAGACGGTGATATGGTATTGGCCAGGTCTAAAACGCCGTTGATTAACCTTTATGTCAGATTATTGAGACGCAATACAAATTGCTATATCAAGGGTCAGAACATAGGTGCTAATCTCATCAAACTGATTGAAAACGTAAACATTGATAATCTTTCCGTTCATTTGAATGGTGACGGAGTGTTTACACGGCTGTACGATATGCTATTTGAAGAACGCAAAAGGTTAATGCAGCAAACAGGTCTTGATTTGCGTGATGCGACGATGACCAATACTATTATGGAACTGTATGACAGCATCTCAGCACTTCAGATTCTCGCCGAAATGTGTAAGAATAAGGAAGAACTGATAAAACACATATCCGATGTGTTTAAGGAAGACAGTAACGGGATATGCTTATCGACGATACACAAAGCAAAGGGTCTTGAATCAGATAGGGTATTCATCCTATGCAATTCATCTTTGCCATCGAAAATGGGAAAGGCTGATTGGGAGAAGCGTCAGGAAGTAAATCTTCAATATGTGGCATATACGAGGGCTAAAACCTTATTGGGTTTTATATCTGAAGACATCATAAAGCCAAGCGCAAGCCTACTTGACGCTGAATCGATACTGAACGACTTGAATTTCATCGAACACAGAGTATGCGATATTTTAGGAAAAACCGCAACAGATGATGTTGACCCTGTTGAATACTCTAGGTATAAGTTAAAAAACGCCACAGTGATAACTGACGAGCATCCACAAATCAATTCTGTCGCATTCGATGAAGAAGATGATGAAATGGATTTAGATGAAATAATGGGTATGATAAATTAGAAAATGCAGTCCTATTGGGCCGCATTCTCATTATCTGTGACTTAGTCGGGTTACTCTTCGCAACCATCTTCCGGGCAGTCGATACCGCAAACATTGCTGATTTGCAGATAGTTTGGCTGTCTCTGTTGGAAGAAAGCGTCGAGTTGGCTTCCTTGATATTTACCGTCAGATGTTTTGGTGTATTTCGCATTTCTCTGTGTTGGGATTGAAATGTAACCGTTGTTGTGGTCAACACCCCATTCAAAAGGATTAACGTAACTCATTTTCTATATATTTTTTTAATATTATTTTTAATGCTGGTTTATGTCTTCAAATTTCTCGTCCATGTAAGACGTAATCGTATTTACGGCTTCTGCTAAATCGGTTTTTGTTATTGTTTTTCCGCATCCGCAGCATCCGCAGCAGCCACATTCACAGCCGTCGCAGTTTTCGATTATCTCGTCTTTTGCGTTTTCTATGTGTTCATTTACCTCGTCAAATCTATCGTTTAACGGCTCAATAGACTCAGAGACAGCGTCATGGATTGTCTGTTTGTCAACAACAACCTTAATAGATGACAACAGTTGCTCACATTTTGTGACCAAACCCACATCAACCGGGTATCCGTAAGTATTCAAGTCCATTGTTCAATACCGTTTTATTTAGATTATGGCCAAACCGTTGGTATCTGTTGAACTCTAGTCCAAATTTTATTAAGCAATGTGCTTTGTGCGTTTTGGCTATCTTCAAGTGTGTCTGTATATCCTTCAACGCCGTCAACGTAACTTGTTAATGTTCCCCTAATGTAACTATTAACCTGTTCTACCGTTTGCTTAATTGGTGCGAGGTAACTGTTCACAACCTCATTCTGAAGATAAGTCTTAACATCGTCCACCTTATCTTCGATTGTATCAAGATGTGGCTCGATAGTCTCGTCTACGCGTTCATCAACATGGTCTCTTGTTTTCTGTGACTCGTCAGTTACGTGGTTTTCAATTTTCACTCTCCACTGTCTTCTCTCTTCTGGAAATGAAGTAACAACAGTGTCGGTTGAGAAACCGTAATCTGCTAAAGCATACATACTATTCATATCGTGTTTGTGTTTTAGTACTTTATTTTAATATAAATAGTCTGTGACAACGCTTTTACGCCTAAAAACTATTTATATTAATCAAGAGTATTATCTGCATATGAAATTATTTGTTGACAACAATGAAAGTAAAACCATAATACTATCGGACAGTC
>Ga0326513_10004222_pt1 | contig 10331 bp, 4 predicted proteins | sample 2_2465_0518_D_FD_203654 | JGI IMG/M metagenome (GOLD analysis project Ga0326513, IMG submission 203654) | Bovine rumen microbial communities from UC Davis, California, United States - 2_2465_0518 | ecosystem: Host-associated > Mammals > Digestive system > Stomach > Rumen | place: USA: California...
TTATCGGTCGTGCCCCAGACTTCGCTAGGAAGATTCAAGATAGCAACTGGGTTGTTCATCTTCATCTCAGTGTTGCCATATTCGTCAGTCCGCATAAAGCCGAAGATAGATAGGTCAGTAGGCGAATCGAAGCCCCAGGCTGCCATAGTCTGTTTAGCACGGCTAGTCGCTTCGTAACTGAGAGTCTTTGTAGCCTCTTTCTCTACCTCAGTTAGGCCCATACCGAAGTTCTTCTTAAAGGTGAGGAGGCTGATAGTAGCAGCAAAGCGTTCCTTATCGTAATCACTGCCGTAGACGCTCTGAACACGCTTAACAGCGTTGTATACCTTCTGCTGGTAACCCTGGACTAATTCGTTATACTGCTGGAGAAGCTTCTTACGCTTTTGTTCGTAATCCGCTTTCGTGGAGTCGAGGTTGGCGAGGCCTTGAGCGATAGTCTCGTATTCCTTGCTATCAAGCAAAGCGTCCTTCTCAACCTTAAGTTCCTTGACCGCCTCTTTCCAAGCGTATGAAGCAGCGTCATTAGCGGACTTGGACTGGAAGGCACTTACGGCCTGACCGACAGTAGATTCAAGTGCGAAGTTGGCTTTCTCTTCAAGGCTCTTATCACTAAAGAGGTCACTGACCATATCCATCACACCGACACCGCCGCTACCGAAGAACGATTGTAGCAAAGCGTGTGCGGCCGAAGCGGAGAGGTTAATGCCCATGCCTTTAAGCGTCTCGGACAGCCACTTAGTGAAGCCAGTCTCTTTGCTATCAAAGATTTGGACATCGCCGTTCTCATCGATGCGGATGCTAGAGGTATCAATCCTGTTGCCAGTATATGGATCGATGCCAGTAATGGCCATATAAGCAGTCTTCACAATAGTAGGCGAAAGTTGCGAGATAAGGGCTTGGCCTTCAGCGTTAATCCTATCTGCGAGCGTTGGGTCGCCAGTAAGAATGTTAGCATCGAGGTCAACGAAGCCAGTTAGGTCAATCGTAGAAGTTCCAAGGATATCGTTCCAGACCAATTCACTCCAGGCGTGGCGGTTGACATCGTAGCACTTTTCCACAGTATGCCTGAATGGAGCGAGGAAGGCGGACAATTCCTGAGGGATAGGGATTTTCATCTTCGTGCCGTTAACGACGAAGACGATGTTATCATCCTTCTCATACTCTGGGATACTCTCATAAATCTCTCTGTCTTCCTTAGATTCAACAGATTGGGTAATGAGAGCCATCATCGGAATTACGAGGCCGTTAATAAAGCGAGATGAAACACCGATTGGATCAAGTTCGAACAATCTCCAGAAGGAGGCCTTACCGTTAATAGCAGCACCCAAGAACGAAACGCTCGTCGTAATGTTGTTGCCCCAAGCAAATGCCCTAGCGAAGTTCGTAGTAGCGTTGAGCATCGTATATTCAGCAACAACCTTAGCCTCTGCGATAGTCTTACCAGCGGAGAGAGCGTCATTAAACGCCTGTGCGTATACACCTTTACGGAGGTAGATTTCACGGAAGTTACCGAGAGAGTGCTCTTCAAGCCAGTTCATAGACTTGCCCATCGCACCAATCTCTTCTTCCCACTGTCCCCACTCTTTTTCCTTGTAACCAGTAGCGAGGTCACGGTAGTATTCAGTCTCAACACCGAGGTCACCAACTGCTTGGTTGGCCATATTCTTGAGTTCGTTGCCAGTAAGGGCTTCCTTAGCGGCAGTCGCAAGTTCTTCTTCGGTAGCCTCTCGGCCGAGTTTGTCTGCGATTTCAGCCGTAAAGTCTTTCCATCCAGCCTCACCCATAGCCTCTTTCATCAACTGGACAACCTGTGGGCCGAGCAATTCGCCCATAGCGTCAGCGTTCTTGCCAAGCGTGCGAACCATACCACCCATAACGAAAGCGTTGAGAGGGTCACGCACCCACTGATTCATAAATGACTTGAGAGACCAGCCGACATTACCGATACGAGCAAGACGGTTCGTCTTGTTGAAGAATGACGATAGGCCTTTCTTCTTGTAAGAGTTCAGGTTCGGACGGGTAGTGTAGAGGTTAGCCGTAGTAGGAGAGACCTCATAAAGATGGAACTGACCGTTCTTATCGAGCACCTGAATAACATTTGGCGATTTAACCGTAGTGTCCACGAAGTCGGACATCTGTTTGTAGATGTAGTCAAACACCTTCTGGCTATCAAGCAATTCTTCGCCGCCAGAACTCTTGAGGGCTTTAACAGATTTCTTCCACTCGGTATCGATTGCATCTTCGAGGCCTTCGTTAATAGCCTGTTTTGCTTTGAGTTTGCCTCTAGTAGTCAAGTTACCAGACACATCGAGGTTATCAAGGTTCTTCGCAATCATCTGCTGGTAAGCCTTCTTGGAAGTTCCCTCAGCAAAGTAATTTTGCAATTCCTGTAATACGAGATAACGCTTTGCCACATCTGCTGGGACACCTTCTTCGGCATACTTCTTAATCATCTGGGAGAAGAATGGGTTTTCATCCAAAGACTTCGTAGCAGTTGCACAAACATCCTCTAAGAAGCCGTGCATCATCTTAGTAAAGTCATCTTTGCCCTTAACACGCAAGCCAGCCTGTTTCATAGCATCGGTCCAATCTTCAAACGCCTTCGTGAACTTCGTGCGTGCGTCTGCCTTAAGACTTAAGATCTTTTGCTGCTCAACATACTTCTTAAATGAGGCATTGTGCTTGCCGTTAGCGATGTTATCAGCGATGTATTTGCGTTGCAATTTCAGACGCAAATCGGTAGAATCGAGCGCCTTGTTGTAGTTCTTGACCGACAATGGTTCAGTGCCAAGAGCCTTGTCGACAATCTTCTTATCAGCCTTAGAAAGGGAGTCGTAGAACTTCTGAAGTTGGTATTTGTTCCTGAACTTCTCAAACCCTGGAATCTTATAGCCCTTCTTGCCGAGGTTGATGATGTCTTCCTCATCGAAACCGTAAGCAGAGCGAGTGTAGTCTTCTGGGGTAGAAAGGCCGATAATCCTCTTAACCTTATTAGCCTTACGAGTAACCGTAGCAGCAGTGCCTCTGTTAAATGCGTTAGCGAAGCCATACTGGAGGACCGTATCGCTAGCACGGAAGTCTTCGAAGGTCTTAGAGACGACATTACGGATTTCCGCACGAGCCTTTTTAACATCACGGTTAGTGACTGGCATGCCGTTCATGTCGATTTCTTTAGCAAGAGCATCGTTCTTCATAAGAGCATCGCCCCAGTCACGAGCAGCGATAACCTTAGCGGCAGTCACCTGCTGGGTATACATAGCGAGTGATGGATCAAGATAGTGGGCATCTGCATCGCCTGGCTTCAACTCATATTCATCAACAGAGAGTTTAGCCTTGTAATTACCGCCCTTAGCCCAGTATTCAGATGAGCGTTTAGCAGCAGCGAGACCGCCTTCTTCGCCTTCAAGTTTCACTAATGGGATATATTGGTCGCCGTTCTTACCCCAGTAGCCAGTCTTACGCCAGCCAAGAACTTCCTTAGCGTCATACAAGCCGAGGCCGCCATCATCACCGACTTTCATAGCGAAGTCCATATAAGCCTTCTCATACTTGCGGAATGACTGCAGAACTTCGTCGGCAGCGGCCTTAACCTCTGCAGAGTGAGTGTCGGTATACTTGGCCACACGGTCTTTCAATGCACTCTGGTAGGCTTCTTCTGCCTTAGTAAGCGTCTTCTTGTTTGCCAACCTATCAAGGATAGACCTTAAGGCGATGTAATCGGCAGTTTCCTGCGACATGAACGATCCAGTTCCTGCCTTCGTAACCTTAGCACCCTCAGCCCTGAGGAGTTTGGTCATAGCCTCATTAAATTCGCCATATTCCTTAGCGATTGCTGGGTTCTTAACAAGAGCCTGCCATTCACGCATGATGCCACGGGTAACACGGTTCATGGACACTTCAAGAACCATACGGTCAAATACGGCCTTCTGAGTGGCCTCGTTTGCCGCCTTCATGCCTTCCTTGGTGGTAGTGTCAATTCCTTCAGCAGCGTGTGCGATATTAAAGTAAGCCTCAGCCTCTCTCCAGTGGAGGTCGCTAAACCACTTAGACGCCTCATCGCTTGCCTTGAAAATCTTATCGAAGAACTTAGCGGCTTTGCTCTGGCCACTAGACATCCACTCAGCAAATTTAGCCAAGGTGGTATGCTTTTTACCAGCTGCGTAACTAATCGTGCGGATAGCAGAAGCATCGAGCGTAGCACCCCAGAGAGTATTCTCTGTGACCCACTTGACCGCACCCCTCTTCGCTTTGCCGCCTAAACTGATGCCAAAACCAGACACCTCACCGAAGATGTTGTATCCGACATTCTTCACGAGAGCATCGTAAGCGATACTCGCTGTGTGAGCATCTGGGTTGGTGAGCATATTATGAATAAACTCTTCATCATTGAGAACGGTATCAACCATACCCTGTGCCAACAAGTTCGTAGCCATACCAAGAGAACCAGCAACGATTTCCGTTGCCTTTGCAAATGCCACCGTGCTCTCTGCGAGAGTAGCAGTCTTAAGATAGGTTTTAAGACCCATCTCCAATGCGGAAGTTAAGCCCTTTATATCGTTACCGAAGTTGAATGCCGTATAAGCCGCCTTTGCACCTGCCGTGACAGCGCCCTTAACAACGCCGCCTAATGCCGTGCCTATCACATTCGTGATGGCAACCTGTTTCACGATTTCACCAGCGAATGTGCCGATAATACGACCAGCGTTCGCTGCACCAGAAATCTCCGCAAGGCTCGTAAGTTTCTTATCGTAGATAGAGTCAACAGTCTTTAATGCTTCTAAGTTGGTTGGGGTATTTGTCTGCTTTGACCAGTGGTTAATCGTGTCAAAGCCCTTGCCCTCCATAAGACCTTTGGTGATATCAGCCATGGCGATAAAGCCTTCGACTGCACCCTGCTCAGATGGAGTTCCGTCAATGCCAGCAATAAACTCGCCAATATTCGTGATGCTCGTCTTTTGACCTTCAGTCATACCGACACTAGCGGATGCGACAGCATTGACGCCAAGTGAGCCACCAAGCGTTAAAACAGCCAATGCCTTGCCAGAATCGGTGTTAAGAGAGGTAGCAGTTGCGACAGATACGCCAACATCTTCAAAGAAGTTGTAGAGATTGATAGAGCCGTCAACAAGGACTTTCTTGAAGCCCTGCTCGAATGACTCCAAAAACAGACCAGCACCCTGGATAAAGTTAGCCTCTGGGTCATCATTCTTCAAAGTCTTGTAAAAGGAGATAACACGAGCCAACTGCTCTGGATCAGCCTCACCATACTCTTCGGCGCCAGAAAGACGAGCGAGTTCCCAGTTGAGAACCTTCTCCATCTCAATAAAGTCTTTGCCCTTATCATCATCGAGGTCATACCAGTCGTAGAAATCCTTAGCATTAACAGTCTGAGTTTCCTCGTTCCAGCTCCCCATCTTCTGGAAAGCGCCGTGGCCGAGACGGAGAATTGAACTTGGTAAGTAGACAACAGTATCTTCGTCCCAGCGGTAATCGTTACGGTTAATAGCAGACTGGGAGATTCCGATCAACTTATCGGACATTGTAATGCCGCCATTGGTCATTTCGAGAATCTGATTCCTGATAGGAACGACCTGGTTCATATATTTACCAGCGTAGGTATTGAGAGCCTTGGACTCCTCATCTAGCCAGTCAGAGATTTTCTTTTCGACGATATTCCCATCTTTGTCAGTGTATTTAACCGTAGTCTTGCCATCTGGGTCGTTCTTGAACATCTTTGCGACCTGGTTAAATACCTCGCCGTCTTTGTATTGGCTCTTAAACCAATCCGAGGCGAGAACTTCCTTAGGGGCAGTGACCTTAATCTTGCCAGTGTTTTTGTCATAAGTAATAGAGCCAGTAACTGGCTTCCACTCGCCATCTTTAGTAAGCAAAACAGCGGTGCCGTTTTCGGACGCATTACGAGCATTCCTAGCCTGAGTCCACTCATCAGACCCCTCTTTAAGGACTTTCGTGTCTACGACTTCGCCTTTGTCATTACGCTTGACATAGACATCATCTGTTGAATATTCCCTTTCGTGGTTACCGAACATGGTATCAAACCAGTCAGTCATCATGCTCATACTTAGAGTCTCCCTTTTGCTACTTGTTTCCCATTGTTATCATAGAGGAAGTAATACTCCCCGTTATCGCTGTAGTTAAGGTTGTGTTCCTTAGCATATTTCTTCCACGCTTGACGGTTACCTTCACGGCCGCTAAGAAAATCGCCAACCCACTCAAATGGGTTCCAGACCTTCCCCACCTGCCCCTCAACAACAGTTTTGCCTCCTGGGTTGATTGGAGAAGCCTTGCTCGCCTCTTCATCGACTTTCATACCGTTCTTAGTGCGACCATTGAAATCGTAACTCTCTCCCTCATCAGTCTCGTAATCAACATCGCCCTTGCTACCGTTGCCGCCGCCTCCGCCGCCGCTCGCCTTCTTGTAGGCATCAGAATAGCGCTTCTTGGCCTTGTTCAACTCATTGGTCATAGCCTGGCTCAACGCCTGAGCCTGAGCAGTAGCCCTTAGAGAAGCAACGGTGTTGTTTAGCTGCGGAGTCTGATAGCGTGCGTTCCAATACGCTTCGCTGCCATTTAGACCGCCAATATTGCTTGGAACATCAGTTCCTAGGTTATGGGTGTCACGATAAATCTTCTGGTTATCTCTCTGTGTGGTATCACGCAAATTCTGGATAAATGCGTTTTCCTCATCGAGAGGAACTTGTGGGTTGATGTATCGTCGCCCGTTCTCTTCGTAAGAAAAATCGTCTAAGTTCATACCCCTATTATAAACTAGACGATTAAGAAAAGGATTTTTTACATCTCATCATCAGATGGCAAAATCTCATCTGCGAGATAATAATCCTGACCGATTTTGAGGTGGAAGTTGTTACGAACACCTAAAGCGTGACCGTCATCGAAGTTAGTAATAATCTCATCTTCGTTGTAGGCCTGATAGAAACCGTCGCCTTGCTCTTCTGGGAGTTTGCGTAGTTCGATACCTTCACGGTCGAATAGTGGGTATTCGTCGGTTGTGTATTCACACTCGCCGATAGGGAAGTCATACCCGATTGGATCATCAAAAGCCACGATAATTGGGTGGCTCACGACACGGTATTTATTACCACCTTCGCAGTTAATACACTCAATATAGTCAATCTGGTCGAACTCAATAGGAGTCCAGCCTCCCCTCGAATAAACCGAGAGGAAGCCTTTATACTGGTCAATGGATGAATGGACCCTTACATTTGAGTCATCTTCACTAAATAGGATTTCCATCCGCTATCTCCTTAAAGTAATCCGTTAGGGTTTGCGTAGTTTCCGCCGCTTTCGAAAGTCATACCTTCAACACCACCAGGGGTCATAGCACCTTCTTGGCTCATCATATCGAGGCCTTCTGGCATCTGACCGCCTAAGTCTGCAGCCTGCTTCTGGTAGTCCTCTGGCTTACCGCCTTCTTCGTCGTCCTGAAGACCCATAATAATCTGGTCGATTTCTTCTGGAGTCTTCGTATTCATCGTATTAGCGACTTCATATTCAGACGGGTTCTGTTCGTAAGCCTGCTGGTTCTGCTTGAGAGCCATAGCGTCATTCATGGCCTGCTGCTGAGCGAGTGCCATCTCTTCCTGACTTGGGCCTTGGTCAAGGATACCACTCTGAGCGAAGCCACGAGGCATAGTGCCCATCATAATCTGCTCAATGAGGTAAGCCTGAATATCCTGGGAAAGAGTATCTTTAAGCGTGCCGAGAATCTGAAGGGCGTTAGCAGCAATCGTTCTCTCCTGGACCTTCTTAGCGAGAGCTGGTTTGACATTAACGATAGCGTCAAGTGCCATAGCCTGGATTGAGATAGAGGAAGAGCGAGAACCATATCCTGCTACTGGGAACTCCTGACGAGACGAGTAGGCGACACGGTTAGCAATACACTGACGAGCAATATCGGCATATAACTGCATAATTGCGTTCTGGTGCGTTGAGAGGCCCTGTGCGACGGCTCCGAGTGCCATACCTGACTCTGCAGCACTTGCACGGTCACCCATGGCTTGTAGGGCGTCAAATTGGTCGTAGGCGTGAAGTAATTGCTGGATACGATTCTCACGGAAGGCAATCTCGCTATCGATTGGCGTGTAGTCATACTGGAAGTTAATCGAGTTGATGTCGCCCTGGATATCGTCAAGAACTACGCCCATAATGTTGAGCACACCACGGAGAGAAGTTGCATCTGCACCGTTAGTCTCAATACGAAGAATAGAAAGGATTTTGCTCACATGGTCACGCTTTGCACGCCAGCCACAGAGTTCGTCATGGGTATCGAGGAGCGAGAAGATTGGCGACCACGGGTGTGGGAACTTATCCATATTCTCCTGCTCTTCAAACTGGAACTTGAGTGGGCAGTCGAGACAGAAGTCGTCTAAGCGAGTCTTCTGTTTCCCAGTAACTGGGTTCGTGATCGTGAACGCAATCTTACGGTGAAAAGCGTTCTTGTTAGCGGCAATCACATAGCGACGGTTAATAATCTTAAACTCAATCTTGTTATCGAGGTCATAGATGACAGTAAGTTCGACATCATCGCCGTTGTAAGCAGAACTGACCTTTTTCTTAGGATCAGACGCATAGGTGCGATACCAGTTAAGGTTGTAGCAAGTGCGAAGGTCATGGTCGTATTCGCCGAAGTGCTCGAGGCCAGTCAACTGAGGAGAGACTGCCATGCGGTTGAGGTCTTCGACATAAATATCAAGACCATTAAGCGTGCGAATCTTACGGTTGCTATACTTAGCCTTCTCGTCTACGCCATACTTCTTCTTACCTTCACCATCAACAGTCTCCTTGATAATAGAGGTATCAGGGGCCTTGATGTCGAGGTTGACCTCCTCATTAGGGTCATCAGTAATCATCTGCTTAAGTTTCTTCCAACTAATCATAGTGGAGTAGCCACGGAAACGCTCAATTCCAAGAGAGGAATACTTGGTATCAAACCAGATATTCTTTGGGTTCACACGAAGGACTTTATTCTTATCTGAGATTGGGCAGTATTTGACTAATACTGCGGCAACGCCTGCCCAAGTAAGGTCACGAGAAAAGGTAGCTGACAAAATACCGAGTTTGTTTTCCACATAGTCCTGCTCGCACTTTGCGGCGAGGAGGTCTTCGGTGTCGGCATCGATAACCATATATGGATCATTTATCTGATATTCATAGGTGTCTACGCCAGACGCCATCTGGTTAGCACGGTTATCAGCGGCCTTCTTGAGCGCAAAAGAAGTTCCCTCTGGGACACAGTTACAATACTCTTTGTATTTTGCTTGGTCGGCTTTTGAAACATTATTAAGGTTAGTCTTCAGCTCTTCTTGATAAAGGTTCTTACAAGGCTTCCCGAGCTTCGCCAAACTCGCTCTCCAGAGCCAGTAATGGTATTGGGTTCTGGCGAAATCCGATTCTTCGAGCCATTGAATCGGGTAATTCCACTCGTGATTCCAATCGATAAAGTCGTATGAGTTCATACCTTAATTTTACAACATCAACTTATGTAGTATAAAAAAAGAATATCCCTGTGGGTAACATGAGTGGGATATTCTTTGATGAACTTTGGAAGAAGTCTAATTAAATTATACAATACGACTACTTCTTGGACAAGGCGTTCTTAATGAACTCCTCAGCCTTTGCGACTGATGGGTGACCAGCCTGACCAGTTGCCTTAAGTTGTGCATCCTGACGGATAACGGCATACGCCTGGTTCAAGTCAGTAATGTTTTCACCGACTGGGACATAATCGACAGTTGGAGCTGCGCTTGCTTCTGGAGTAGCGCTGCTCTGCTTTGCAGGAACTGTCTGGACCTTGAGGTCAAGATAGCGACGAACCATCTGATCGTTGATATTTCCGTTTTCGTCCATTGGCTGAATATTGAAGCTAGCCATCTCTTTTAGGACGTCGCCTTGAGCAATTTCTTTAGCGATAGGAGCATATTTCTCCTGGTGAGAGAGGTAGTCAAAGTATTGACGAGCCATAAACTCTTCCTGAGTAATCGCACCCATTGGTGGGCGAGATGGTTGCTGCTCATATTGTGGCTGCTGAACCTGGGCTGGTTCTTCTGCCTGAATCGTCTCCTCTACCTTCGGCTCTGGATTGCTGATACGGCTTTTGATTTTGTCAAAGCCACCATTAGCCTCGAAGAACTTCTGCATATCGGCTAACTGTTCGCTAGTAAAGCCGTGCATGTCTGGTGCTGCTGGAGCAGGATTAGTGTTAGTAGGTGTTGCTTCACTCTCTGCAGGTGCTGCAGCGGGTGCCTCTGGAGTATTTTCCATTGGTATCCTTTCTTGTTAATTAGTAATTT
>Ga0326513_10004223_pt1 | contig 10326 bp, 8 predicted proteins | sample 2_2465_0518_D_FD_203654 | JGI IMG/M metagenome (GOLD analysis project Ga0326513, IMG submission 203654) | Bovine rumen microbial communities from UC Davis, California, United States - 2_2465_0518 | ecosystem: Host-associated > Mammals > Digestive system > Stomach > Rumen | place: USA: California...
AAGGGCGAAGACAGGGTTGTTGCTTTCGATGGTACGTGTTTGGTGAGCGTACTGCCAGTTGAAGCCCAGATGAAAACCTTCGGGTAGGAAAGCAACGCCAGCGGGGTTACTGTATACACCATCGAGACCGATAGCGGCATCACGCGCGGGATTACGCAAAAAGTCGATGCTCTGATTCGTGTTGGTTAAGATGCCACCTGCTGTGGCGGTTGTTGTTGCGACCAGCATCACGCTGGCGACAAATGCACTGATTTTGTTCATATCCTTAACAATCTTTAAAAAACGGCTGCAAAGGTATACGAAATGTTTAGAACTTTGATGTTTGCGCACACAAAGTTAACGAAGTTTAACGGAAATTGCACAAAAACATGCACATTTGTGCAATTTTGTGCATCATTTCTTTAGTTCTGGATAGCTGACTCGGGTGTGGTAGATGGTTTTCAGCTTCTCAATGAGCACCGTCTTAGCGTAGGCGATGTCGCGGAAGGTAATGGGACAATCCTTGAAACAGCCGTCGGCCACCTGACCGTCAATCAAACGGTCAACCAGTTCACGGATGCTTTTCTCCGTGTAGTCTGGCAGAGAGCGCGAAGCGGCTTCGACAGCATCTGCCATCATTAATATAGCTTGTTCTTTTGTGTATGGATTAGGACCAGGGTAGGTGAAAAGTAAATCGTCAACAGGATCATCAGGGAATTTGTTCTTCTGTTGGATATAGAAGAATTTGGCTTTGCCGAGTCCGTGGTGGGTGGTGATGAACTCACGGATGATATCCGGCAGATTGTACTTGTCGGCCAGTTTCAGACCTTCAGTCACGTGGCTGATAATCATTTGTGCACTCTCCACGTAGCCCATGCCTTCGTGAGGATTGACACCTGTCTGGTTCTCTGTGAAATAGATGGGGTTGAGGATCTTTCCTATGTCGTGGTAAAGGGCACCCGTACGTACCAGCTGACTTTTGGCATCAATCTTGCGGGCGATCTCGCCTGCGAGGTTCGCCACCTGTATGGAGTGGTTGAATGTGCCAGGAGCCACCTCGCTCATACGTCGTAATAGAGCCTTATTCATGTCGGAGAGCTCAATGAGCGTGATGTTCGAAGTGAAGCCGAATGCCTTTTCGATAAGGTAAAGTAGAGGATAGGAACAGAACAGCAACAGTCCATTGATGACGAGGTAATTGAGTTCGCTGATGTCGAACTTTGTGAGACTGTTGTCACGGATCCAGGCGATGGCCAGACTGGTAAGTGCTGCAGCTATGGTAACGAGCACTGCGGTCCAGAAGAGTTGAGAACGGCTGGAGAGCTCGCGCAGAGAGTAGATGGCTACGAGGCCAGCCACCAGTTCAACGGCGATGAACTCCAGAGGGTGTTGTAGTACACAGGCGCAGATAAGGATCATCGTGACGTGGGAGATAAAGGCTGTACGCGAGTCCATGAACACGCGGATGAAGATGGGTACCATCACGAAAGGGATGATATAGACGTGGAGTACGTTATGACTAATCATCAGTGAGGCTGTGATGGTGAAGACGATGATGAGCGAGTAGAGCATCGTCAATGGACGTGGCTTTTCGAAATAGTCTTTGCGGAACAGGCTAAGGAAAACGGTGAGGCAGACCACTAGAATAGTAACATAGAGTATCTGTCCTAAGATGGTGACACTAATCTGCTGGTCATTCTTCTCGCGACGGTCCAACTCGCGTTGATAGGATATGAGGATGTTGTAGGTCTTCGAATCGATAATGTCTCCACGGTCAATGATTTTCTGACCTCGTTGCACGATACCGCTGGCCAGAGGTATACTGTTCTGAAGGTCGCTCAGACTGGCTTCGCTGCGGTCTTTGTCGTACAGGAGGTTTGGACTGATATAGTCGTTGAGGTTGCATTTCATGAGCACATCGCGGTAGGCTGTCAATTCCGACTCCTGAAAGATCTGCTCATAGGCCGTTATCGTTGAATAGATTTTGGTGATATAGTTACTGCTGGCAATCTTTCCATTAACAATGCGGATCATCTGAGTAGTATCCTTATTGAACCTTGCATAGTCGGAGTTGCTCATGATACCTTGCGCGTAGATGTTACGCAGACGGTTGGAGATGAGAATGACATAATCCTCGGGTAATCCAGGAATACCTTTGTTATAGTCCTTCATAAATTGTCGTACCTGTGTCAACTCGGTCTCCTTATTATAATTAAAGTAAGGCTCGTATAGTCTCATCAGCGAGTCGCGCTCGGCTTTCACGATATCGTCACTCTTATAGATGGGAAAGTCGAAGGGCGCATTCATGTCCGCATGGGTCCAAGGACGACCCTTCTCTATCTTGAAACTATTATGACTGTCGCGTGGCATGAACCAAACAATAATGGCTACACTTGCGATGATTAGTCCTGTACGGATGAGAAAATCACGCCAGGAGATATCTGTCTTGGGGTTGAAATTACTCATAATTGTGCCTATTTTGGTGCAAAGATACAAATAAAGCCACAGATTACGCTGATTTTCGCAGATTTTTTTGTACCTTTGCAGGCAAAATTGATAGTTTTATGTCAGAAAGAAGAGTTAGGGTGCGCTTTGCACCCAGTCCTACGGGAGCCTTACATATTGGCGGTGTGCGTACTGCCTTGTACAATTATCTTTTTGCACGTCAGCATGGCGGCGATCTCGTATTCCGTATTGAGGATACGGATTCAAACCGTTTTGTGCCAGGTGCGGAAGAGTATATCATCGAGTCGTTCAAGTGGCTGGGTATCCAGTTCGACGAGGGCGTAAGCTTCGGTGGTGATAAGGGCCCTTACCGTCAGAGTGAACGTCGTGACATCTATAAGAAATATGTACAGCAACTGTTAGATGCCGATAAAGCTTATATCGCATTCGATACTCCAGAGGAATTAGAGGCTAAGCGTGCTGAGATCCAGAATTTCCAGTATGATTGTCATACGCGTAGCCAGATGCGAAACTCGTTGACACTGCCTAAGGAGGAAGTCGAGCAGTTAATAGCCGATGGTAAGCAGTATGTGGTACGGTTTAAGATTGAGGCAGGACAGGAAGTGTTGGTCAATGACTTGATTCGTGGAGAGGTACGCGTGAAGAGCGATATACTTGATGACAAAGTTCTTTATAAGAGTGCCGACCAGTTGCCTACCTATCACCTGGCAAACATCGTGGACGATCATCTGATGGAGATCTCCCACGTCATTCGTGGTGAAGAGTGGCTGCCTTCTGCTCCCTTGCATGTGTTACTCTATCAGGCCTTCGGATGGGCGGATACGATGCCCCAGTTTGCGCATCTGCCGTTGTTGCTGAAGCCCGATGGCAAGGGAAAGCTCTCGAAGCGTGATGGTGACCGTCTTGGATTCCCCGTTTTCCCATTGGAATGGCATGATCCGAAGACAGGCGAGGTGAGTCGTGGCTATCGTGAGGATGGCTACTTCCCTGAAGCTGTGATTAATTTCCTCGCTTTGCTGGGATGGAACCCTGGTACGGAGCAGGAACTATTTACGCTTGACGAACTGGTGCCGTTGTTTGATATCACAAAGTGCTCGAAAGCAGGTGCGAAGTTTGCCTACGACAAGGGCATTTGGTTTAATCATGAGTATATTTTAAAGAAGTCAGTAGAAGAGATTGCCGCCCTGTTCTTCCCCATCGTGAAGGAGCATTGTCCTGAGGAGACGTTGGAGCGTGTGACGGCAGTGACAGCGATGATGAAGGATCGTGTCTCGTTCGTCAAGGAACTGTGGCCCCTGTGCTCGTTCTTCTTCGAGGCTCCAACGACATACGATGAGAAGACAGCGAAGAAGCGCTGGAAGGAAGACTCTGCCGCTGTGTTGACTGAGCTCATTGGTGTGCTGGAGGATATCGATGATTTCTCGTTGGAGAATCAGGAGCAGATTGTACATGCCTGGGTAGAACAGAAGGAATATAAGCTTGGCAATGTGATGAACGCCTGGCGTCTGGCACTTGTCGGCGAAGGAAAGGGACCAGGAATGTTTGATATCTCGGCTTTCCTGGGTAAAGAAGAGACTATCAAGAGAACGAAACGTGCGATAGAAGTGCTCGGCTGATGATATACAACCTCATCATATATTTCTATCTGTTGGGCGTGGCTGTCTATAGTCGCTTCAACGAGAAGGTGCGCAAAATGTGGCGTGGTGAGCGTGAGGCTTTCCGCGTATTGAAGGAAAAAGTAGATCCAAAAGCGAAGTACGTGTGGTTTCATGCAGCCTCTTTAGGTGAGTTTGAGCAAGGACGACCGCTGATGGAGCGCCTGCGAAAGGATCATCCAGACTACAAGATTCTGCTGACATTCTTCTCGCCCTCAGGCTATGAGGTGAGGAAAAACTATGAGGGGGCAGATATCATTTGTTATCTGCCGTTGGATACTCCCGTCAATGCGATCCGATTCCTGCGCCTGATACGTCCTGTGATGGCGTTTTTCATCAAGTACGAGTTCTGGTACAACTACTTGCATATCCTAAAACACAGAAATGTTCCTGTATATAGTGTATCGAGTATTTTCCGCCCTGATCAGGTGTTCTTTAAGTGGTATGGTCGTCAGTATGGCCGTGTACTGAACTGCTTTACGCATTTTTTCGTGCAGAATGAAGTCTCAAAGGACTTGTTGGGGAAAATCGGCATCAAGGATGTCACTGTCGTGGGCGATACTCGTTTCGACCGTGTGCTTCAGATCAAGGAAGCGGCAAAACAGTTACCTATCGTAGAGGCGTTTTTGGAGAAAGGAGAAAAGAGAAACATGGGAGTGGAAGACTCCAAACCGAAAGTTTTTGTGGCAGGTAGTAGCTGGCCTCCAGATGAGGATATCTTTATCAAGTATTTCAATGAGCATAAGGATTGGAAACTAATCATCGCCCCCCATGTCATCGGTGAGGAACACCTGAAACAGATAGAGAGTCTGCTTGAGGGGCGCAAGGTCATCCGCTATACTACTGCGGAAGCAAACTCCACACTCTCAACTCTACACTCTACACTACAAGACGCAGATGTCCTTATCATCGACTGTTTCGGACTCTTGTCAAGCATCTATCATTATGGTGATGTGGCATACGTTGGCGGCGGTTTCGGTGTAGGCATCCATAATCTTTTAGAGGCTGCAGTATGGGATGTACCAGTGTTCTTCGGTCCCAATAACCAAAAGTTCCAGGAGGCACAAGGTCTGAAGAAGAGTGGGGGGCAGGAGATTCACGACTATACAGAGTTTGAGCAGTTGATGAACCGCTTTGCGTCAGATCCGTCGTATATAAAGGAACTGGGACAGCAGGCCGGACAGTATGTGAAACGTCTTGCAGGAGCTACTGAACTGGTAATATCTTCAGTCGGCTCACGCCTTGATAGCTGACCACCTTTTTCTTTTCCAAATAGTTCATGATGATATCGCAGGTTTCCAAGTTCAGCGTGTTGGCAGAACCTTCAGGTATCTCACTCATGGCAGGGATATAGTTGTTGGTTACAACCTTGTACCTCTTCCTCATGTTTAGTTTCTTGCCATCGAGTGTCAGCAGTTTGATGCTCTTGATTTTCTCGGCATAATCTTTTTCAAGGGTGATCTCACATTGCATACCGCCAATGTATGGGAAACTATGAAGTGTATTGTGGCAGTAAGTGAGCATCATGTGGGCAATTTCCTCTCCTGTCAGTTCCAGTATTACGGCATGATTGTCGAAGGGATCCATCTCCAACAAATTGCGCACGGTGATGTCACCTTGGGGCAGGGTGTCGATACGTACACCACCAGGATTCTGGATGCCTATCTCTGCTCCTGTTTCTTCCATGAAGGCGTCACACATCATACATCCCAGCTCCTCGCGTGTCTCGAAAGGTGTATCGGCAATGCATAACACTTTGCGAAGGGTGGGGTTGTCATTATAGAATCTTACCATCTCCTCAACTACTTTCACAGTCTTGGGGTATTTCCTCACGTCGATGTATTCCGCTTTCTTGTCAATCACCTTACCGTCTTCTACGGTGAGGGTGATATAGGTGACACGATGCAGTTTGTTCTTGTTCTGCGTGATGAGTATGCCGTTCTTTACTTCATTGCCCTTTAGCTGTGTATGGGTATGCCCACCGATAATAAGATCAAGCCAAGGAAACTTTTCGGCCATTTTAATGTCAGTAGGATAACCCAGATGCGAAAGCAGAATAGTCACGTCGCATTCTTTGCTCAGCCATTCGTATTGGGGGATGATCTCCTCAGCAGGTTTGAAACTGATGCCTTTCAGATTGCCAGGATGTGTGCTGGGAATACCTGTCGGATTGAGTTGGATGCAGCCAATGATGCCTACCTTCAGACCTTCCACGTCGAATCTTTGGTAAGGTACGAGCTTGATGCCAGAAGAGTCAGATGGGAATACGTTGGCGCATATGTATCTGAAGTTCGACAGCCCTATCAGAGGTTTTAGTGAGTGAACGTCAAAATCATGGTTGCCTAATGTTGAGGCGTTGAATCCCACTTGGTTCATCAGTGCTACCATCGGGTAGCCGGGAAGGATGTATTTGTCGCTGATGGGGTTTCCTGTGCGGTTGTCACCTGCTGAGAGAATCAGCAGCGAAGGGTCTATCGTACGGAGGCTGTCGGCTAATGCCGCTAACTGCGGAAACACCTCTATCTGGGCATGCATATCGTTGACAGCCAAAATATGGATGTCACGTTTTTCACCATAGGTCGCTATAGCAAAAATGCCTATGAGAGCAATCAAAAATGTTCTTTTAATCATCACAGATTCACTAAAAGTTATTAACGGGACTGCAAAGGTACAAAATATTTCTTAAAATCCAATACTTTGTTTTGATTTATTTGTAACTTTGCCGTCCAATTCATAAGAATTAATGATTTATTAGATATACAGAGAATGAAAAAGTACATTGTGTTAGTATTTGCAGCCGTAGTGCTGATGAGTGCCGGCAAGCAGGATGGGGCCATTACCAAGGAGAATGGCGTCACTATTGTTAATACTACAACCCTTGCTCAGAATGTGGAAGGATACAATGGTTCTGTACCTGTGAAGATTTATATCAAGAAAAATAAGATTGAGAAGATTGAGGTACTGAAGAACCAGGAGACACCGAAGTATCTGGCTAAGGTGAAGAAGGCTCTGATTACTGCTTGGGACGGTCTGACTGTAAAGGAGGCCAAGGCGAAGAAGGTCGATGCCGTGACTGGGGCTACGTTTACCTCGCAGGCTATCATCGAAAATGTCCAGCAAGGTCTCGAGTATTATCAGAAGAATAAATAAGTCGTAAAGAAATAAGGAGTGATGAATGTGTCACTCCTTATTTGTTTTACGATGTTGCCATATCTCTATACTATTGATAATGTTTTGCCAGAGGATATAACAGCCTGGTCCTACTGACGAGAGGGGATTCAGGTAAGTGGTGGATAACCAGATGGCGAAGGCTGTGTTCTTCTGTCCCAGCGCCTGTCCGGCCTCTTGGGTGTGATTGAAATAATGTCCGATGAAACGTCCTACGGCAAACTGTACCACACACATCAGCAGGCCCAGGATGGCGATGGCTGTCAGTAGGACGATTGTCGTGTTTGCATTCACGATATTCTTTACCGTTGTGCCTGTGACAATCATCAGTGAACAGGCCCAGAGGTAATAGCTCAGATCGCGGATGGAGATGATTTTCTGGTGCAGGCGATGCAGATAGTGTTTCACGATATAGGCTAGGAACATGGGCATTATCAGCACGATGAATACCTCATGCAGTATCTTGATGAAAGCTGCCCAGAAGGTGATGTCGGCAGACTTCTCAATCATGGGGAAACATACAGGTACCAGTACGACAGTGATGAAGTTTGACAGGAAGGTATAGGTGGTCATCTGTTCCAGCGATCCGCCGAGTTTCTGAGTGACGACAGCCGCAGCTGTGGCACAGGGACAGATCACACACATCAGAATGGCTTCCATCAGGATCTTAAATGAGGAATTAGGAATGAGTAATGAGGAATGGTGATTACTCATGAGGATAACGGCCATGATGAGAACGATGAAAATCAGTTGAAATACACCTGTCCAGAAGTGCCAGCCTACAGGCCGCAACTGACGGAAATCCACCTTGCAGAATGTGACGAAGAGCACCAGGAACATGAACAGCGGCAGGATGGTTTGGAAGATAGGGCCAAAGAACCTTGCAGCCCCATCCAGCGACGGCGTAAGGCCGAAGATGAGGTATGCCACAGCTCCAATGCCCATCGCCACGGGCAATGTCCAGTCCTTAATGAAACGTACTACATTCATTTCATGTTGTTGTCTTCTAAATAGAACTTGGAGTATGCGACGTAGTGCTTGGCGTTGTCCGTCTGTCCTGGACTGACTGGTTTCAGGTATTTCGCAGGCACGCCACCCCAAATCTCACCAGCAGGAATCTTGGTGTTCTGCAGTACCAATGCGCCTGCGGCTACTATACTGCCTTCGCCGATCTCACAGCCATCGAGCAGGGTAGAGCCCATGCCGATAAGGGCGTTATCGTGGATGGTGCAAGCATGAACAGTTACGTTGTGACCAATCGTCACATAGTTGCCGATATGTGTGGGACCCGTTTCGTGGGTCACGTGGATACACGAGCCGTCCTGAACGTTCGTGCAGTTGCCGATGGTGATAGGGGCCACATCGCCACGAACTACAGCGTTGAACCACACAGAGCATTCGTCGCCCATCGTTACATCACCAACGATTGTCGCATTCTCGCTAAAATAGCAATCTCGCCCCCATTTGGGAGCGAGACCGCGATATGATTTGATCAAAGCCATATATTACAGGTTTGGATTGATCTTATTCCACTCAGAGATGGGAGGAACGATATTCAGCGTCACCAGCTCGTCGCGCATTTTGCACAGGTGCTCGTAGCTCTGATCCAGCTTGGCGTTCTCCTCGGCAGTACCCTGAGGAACCTCGAACTTAGCTCCCTCGGCAGTCATAGTGGTCTTCATGGCCATCATGATGTGGTCGTACTTGTCGGTCTTTACATATGTTCCTACGGGGAAACGGAAAGGCTCACCACCCATAGCAGCACGAATCATCTCAACTGAGAGGTATGCAGGGCTCTGGAAAGAGCTGCGTCCGCGGAGCTCGATGATTTTGGCACCACCCTTGGTCACATCGATCTTCATCTGCTCCCATTCCTCAGCAGGGAATTCAGCAGTGCCGATGATGTCTGTCAGCTTGCGACCGGCAACCTCTACGTGGCTTCCGAATACGGCCATCTGCTCACCGTGACCACCGTATGTAGCACAACCAGTGATCTGATTCTGCATCACACCGAACTTCTTAGCCAGTGCGCTCTGCAGACGGGTTGTGTCAAGACCTGCGAGGGTTGTCACCTGACCAGGCTTCAAACCAGAGTACAGCAGTGTTACCAGACCAGTGAGGTCAGCGGGGTTGAAGATAATCACCACGTGCTTCACGTCTGGGCAGAACTTCTTGATGTTCTGACCGAGCTCCTCAGCAATCTTACAGTTGCCGGCGAGCAGGTCCTCACGGGTCATACCAGCCTTACGGGGAGCACCACCAGAAGAGATGATGTACTTTGCGCCCTTGAAAGCCTCTTCTGCATCCGTTGTAGCCACGATGTTCACATCGTCGAAACCACTCTGGCGCATCTCCTCGGCTACGCCCTCGGGAGAAAATACGTCGTAAAGACAAATCTCACTTGTCAGACCCATCATCAAGGCGGTCTGAGCCATGTTTGAACCAATCATACCGGCTGCGCCGACGATGGTCAACTTCTCGTTTGTTAATGTTGCCATAATCTTATTATATTATTTGTTGTTTCAAAAGTGCTGCAAAGATACGAAAAAAACTTGTGTCCCACTTTTTTTTTGTCTTAATCTGTGTTAATCTGTGAAATCTATGGCAAAAACTTTGTACCTTTGTAAAGTCGAAATTACAAAATGAATAAATTATGAATATTAATCAGCGACTTGGTGCCTTGCGCGAGGTGATGAAGAGAGAGCATCTGGCAGCATTTATTTTTCCCAGTACGGACCCTCATCAGAGTGAGTATGTGGCCGGCCATTGGAAGGGGCGTGAGTATATCTCGGGCTTCAACGGATCGGCAGGAACGGCGGTAGTCACAATGACCTCAGCAGCTCTGTGGACGGATTCCCGATATTTCCTCGCAGCCGAGGAACAGCTGAAGGGTACGGAGTATCAGCTGATGAAACTTAAGGTAGAGGGCACACCCACCATTGCCGAGTGGCTGGGACAGGAACTCATGGGGACAGGTCCCGTGAGTCCTAACGAGGTGGCCATCGACGGTTTGTGCTGTTCTGCCAATAGTGTCAAGGAACTGATTGCTGATCTGAGG
>Ga0326513_10004225_pt1 | contig 10325 bp, 7 predicted proteins | sample 2_2465_0518_D_FD_203654 | JGI IMG/M metagenome (GOLD analysis project Ga0326513, IMG submission 203654) | Bovine rumen microbial communities from UC Davis, California, United States - 2_2465_0518 | ecosystem: Host-associated > Mammals > Digestive system > Stomach > Rumen | place: USA: California...
CCGCTGCTTTACGAAATCGGTGATATTCTGATGTGTCCTGCTGCCGCTGGCCGGGTCATTGCAGTAGATGTACTTGTTGCTGTACTTCCACGCGCAGATGAAGTGACCGCCACTCGTCCAGTAGCCCTTGCCCATGCAGCACACCACATAGCCGCCCGCGTCAAGGCAGGCTTTCAGGGTTTCAATGGACTTGGTTGCGACCATCTTCTTCCACCCGTATTTCTGCTGAATATGGGTGAAGAACTTCCAGGACGTGCCGGAATTATACGTCCTGTCCTTCCATTCCAGCGCCATCAGGGCCAGCGTGTAGGGATTGATGGTGTTATCCACCACGAAATGCACGATGTCGGCCATGCTGGTAGGGCCGCAGGCGGAGGTTTTCATGGTCTGCTTCTTGTCCACGTGGTTGGAATACATCTTGTTCGCCCAGCGCTTGTCGTACTGCTTGAAGTCGGTGGGCTGGACGAAATTGCCCTCGGCCACGACCTCGGCGTGGGTCTTGACACCCTCGGCTTCGCCGGTAATCAGCGCTTTCCAGGTCTTGGGCCCGCATACGCCATCGCTGGCAAGGCCCTTGGCGCTCTGGTAGGCGGCCACCGCGTTCTTCGTGCGCTTGCCGTAGATGCCATCGGCGGTGATGCTGGAATCCATCAGGAATTGCAGCGCCAGGGTATAGCCGCTGGTCTTGTGCTTGCTGGTGCTGCAAGTCGGCGCGGCCTTGGCAATCGCCCGCCATGTCTTTGCGCCGATTACTCCATCCGGGGTGAGATCGTGATTGCCCTGCCAGGCGACCACATGGGCCACGAAATCAGCGTCGAAGGTCTTGTGCAGCTTCTTGAAGCTGGCCGGGTCCTCAACCTTCTCCGTGACGGTGACATAGCCGAGCAACAGCTTGGCGATGACCACCAGCACGTCGGCGTCGTTATGCCTGATCGTCTTCATCGTCGGGCACCTCCATTCTCACAGGGTTGCCCTTGGCGTCCAGGACAAAAACCATGTCCTCGGGCACATCATAGGCGTTTTCAGCTTCGCTGTTAATCATGTCGTCACCTTCCTCGCTTTCTTCGTCGGTCTGATTGGCAAACTGGTCGAAATAGCGCTGGCCGAAGCTGGCCCGCTTGATCTTGACCGCCTCGCCCTGGTTCCTCGGGCGCTCGTACTGCGTGAGAACGGCGTCCGACGCCTTGCGCACGGACTTCGCCTCGCACAGCGCTTTCAGCACGCCCTTGTAGCCCTGGAGTTCCTTCCAGAGAAATTCCAACTGCATGTCAAGATCGCCGATAGACGCCTTGCGCTTCCTGGCGAAGTCCAGCAGCTTCTCCTTACGGGCGTGATATGTCCATTGGGCCAGCCCGTAACCGGCAGCATCGTGGATGAAGGAACCGGCCTTATACTTGCCGCTGTCCACGGCCTTTGTATAGGCTTCATCCGTCATCCCCAGCTTGCGCTCATAGGTGTTTTGCAGATTGATGGGGTTCAATCCGCTTTCGGCGTAGAGGTTGCCCATCAGGCCAGCCACGCCGCAGGGATTCCCGATCTTCTCCATCAGGAAATCCCAAATCCGTTTTTCGTTCACAGGTAAATCATCTCCCCGCTTTCGCACCATGCGCTGTAGTGGGCGCGAATGTGCCCCTCCAAATCCCCGCCGAAGCGCTCGTCATCGGGGTTGATACCGCGCACCACCAGCACCGTGATGTCGTAATCCGTGAATCCATCCTCGGTTGTCATCGGGCGGAGGTCGGGGTTCAGGTATACATCCACGATGCCCTCGCCGCTGGCGACGATGGAATAAAAAAGCCGCCCTTTTACGGGCGGTGCATTGGCCGTGTTCATCGGCGCCACCTCTGTTCATCAGCGTTCGCGCATGTAGAAGTGCGCCGTCAGGCTGCCGTCGGGATTGGTGATCGCCTGTACGCTGTCGATGGCGACATTGTGAAGCGTCATAATGCCCTCCTCGCCGTTCATGATCGTCACTTCGCTCGTATCGGCGGTGAGGATGCTGCTCCAGATAGTGGAAAGGCCGATGATGTCCTCCACCACCTTCACGCAATGCAGGCTCGGCAGGGCGATGTCATCCATCTCGATGCGCTGCCCGTCCTTGGTCACCAGTGTGATACCGTTCATGCTATCAACTCTCCTCTCATGCTCTGTATTGTTTTCCAGTTATCGCCCCAGCGGGCGTAACCTTCCCAGCTTGCGTAACTTTGCCGCAGGGTTTCCTCCGGGATTCTCATGGCTTTCAGCTTCCGCAGCTTCCGGCGTTCCCGTGCCGCAGATCCACGGGCCAGCTTCATCACAATGCGCCCCGTCTTGGTAATCCGAATGCGCTTCTTGCACCAGGTAAAGCCGTGGGTCAGCTTCACGATACAGGTCTTGGCAAGGTTCAGTCGCAGGCCCAGGGCGTCGGCGAGCGCTTGTATGCGTTCCAGACAGTAGCGCAGGTATGCCTTGCTCTCGTGGATCAGGTAGCCGTCATCCATGTACCGCCCATAGCCCTTGATGCGCAGTTCCTCCTTGACCATGTGGTCTATCGGGTCACCCGCCAGCAGCGCGAGCGTCTGGGAAATCTGGCTGCCGAGCCCCAGGCCCCTTCCGATCTGCGCCACCGGCTGGTCTTGATTGAAACAGTCGATGAAGTGATGCGTCAGCTTTACCAGCCCTGGGTCGGTGATGTACCGGCCTGCCAACGCCTTTACGACATCATGGGGGATGCTGTCGAAATAGCTCTTGAAGTCGAACAGCAGTATGTAGCCGTTTAGGCCGTGCCTGCGAATATGCCGCGTAAGGTGCTTGCGCAGCCTGCGGATGGCGAAGTGATAACCCTTGCCCTTCTGGCTCGCGCCATTGTCGTAGATCATGCGCCGGGTCAGCATGGGCACCAGGCAGTTGTCGCACAGCGTCCGTTGAACCACGCGCTCCTCGATGCACATGCTTCGGATGTGTCGAATCTTGCCGCGCTCATTCAGGTCGAAGGTGTAAAAGCCCTTGGAGCGGAATGTGCCTCGGATGAGCCTGCGCAGCGTGCCGTTGATTCGCTGTCCGGCCACGGCGGAATACCGCTGAACCGGCGCTTTCCAATACACGCCCTTCCGGCATTCCCGCCAGGCCCGCCACATATTGGCGTAGGTGAATACCTTGTCAAATTGGTTGTAGGTCCAGGTGTTCATGATCCGCTTCGCTTCTCGCCGCAGCCTGCGGCGCAAATAGCGGTGCTCGTGTCGTTCCTCAGATGTCATACCGGCCTCCAAAAGGGACTGCGCGGGCCGTGCCGTGGCGCACGGAGTCCTCCGCTCAACATCATGGCATGAAATGCGCCTTATGCCACATTGGCGCACCATGCAAGCAGCGTCCGCCATGATTGTGTCAGCCCTGTATTTACACTTCGGCCCTTGCCTCCGTGATGGGATTCGCACTCCTTCTCTCACACTTGACTCAATTTCGCCGCTTCACGGGTTACTGTTTCTGCAAGAGGAGCCGAACGCGACGGCATTCGTGTTGCTCACGTTGTTGTTGTTGAAGCTGCCGTTGTTGTTCACGTAGCGGGCGTTCGTGGCGCTGTTCGCGCTACGCAGCCACCAGTTGTTGGCGCTGGTCTGGCCGCTCAAAAACAATCGGGTCATGTAGTGCGATCCCGTTATTTGGCATTGGGCGGCGGGCCGGGGAGGTTTTTGTACCTCCGCCGGTCGCCGTCCAGTACACCCTTCAGCAGACGGATGTTCTCTCCAATGAGGCGCTGCCACTCGCCGACGGCGTCTACGTTGTAGCTGCACATCTCCACCAGATCGTCGGCGTCGGCGCTCAGCGCCACCAGCTCCGCAATCGCCAGCTTGAAGCCTCGCCGTCTGTCCTCGGCTTCCTGCTGGTTCTCCGGGTAGATGCTGTTCGCCTTGATGACAAGGCGCTTTGCGTTAGCCGCCTGGGTGCGCAGGCTATCGCCCACGCTCCTTTGCAGCTTGTTTGGGATTTTCGCGCACTTGCGCACGTTCATGATCTTCAACTCCCGAATCTTCCGCAGGAACTCGGCGTCGGATTCGCTCTGTTTCCATTTGGGCACGCTCATATTGTCATCTCCCGGCGCGTATCAGGGGGGGTGATAATCCCCGGGCACAAGGCCACGGGGATTGTGGGATTGGGGATTAAGTACAGAAGCCGAACGCGACGGCATACGCGCTGCTCACGTTGTTGCTGTTGAAGCTGCCGTAGTTGATCACGTAGCGGGCGCGCGCGGCGCTGTCCGCGCAACGCAGCCACCAGTAGCTGGCGCTGGTCTGGCCGCTCATGATGAACTTCCGGCTGTTGGCGTCCGGGTAGATGCTGGTGTAGGAAACGCCCGTGGTCTCGGAATAGGTGGAACTGTCGCCCAGCTCCTTGCTGCTCAGCAGCCACAGCTTGTGGTTGCTGTACATGTCCTGTTGCTTGACCTCGCTGGTGTTGTAGCCGACGTAGTGCTTCTCTACGCTCTTGATGAGGGCTTTCAGGTCTGCGTCCTGAATCAGGGCGAATATGTCGTTGTCCAGGTAACTGGCGATCTCGCTCGCCCCGTAGCCGCCCAGCGTGCCGGTGCCGCTCGTGCCGCTCGACTTGCTGGGATTCCAACGATGATACGATTTCAGTGCGCATTGCACCGGCAGCCAGGTGATGTGCGAGCCGGTATGATCGTCGAAAGCGCCGATCTGGTAGATCAGCTTGCCCTCGGTGCCGAAATCGACCTCCTTCATGTCGCCGACGTGGTACTTGGTCAGATAGGTGCCGTTGCTTTCGGCTGCCGCAATCTGCGCCCAGGTGTCGGTGATCGACGCGGCCCAGCTTGCGTACGTGCTGATGTCAGCCTGTACGCTGGTGACAGCGGGGGACCATCCGCGGAAGATATAGCCCTCCTTGGTCGGCGTATAGCTGCCGCTGGCGTTGTAATTCACCTTCTGGGTGTACAGCACGGTCACGCGGTCGCTGTCGTAATAGGTGATGGTGTACTGGCGCGTGGTCGAAGAATAGGTGGCCGTGATGGTCCTGTCCGCGTCCACGTTGGTGTAGCTGCCGTTCCACCCGGTCCAGGTGTACTGATACTGCGCCGTCGGCTCGCGCAGGGGCGTTGCGATGCGTCCTGCGGAAACCGGCTCCACGCCGCTGTCGCCATCGAACACGGTTTGGGTGTCCAGCACGGTGAAGCCGTCGTAGTCCACAAAGGTCAGCGTGAATTGCTGGTCCGTGCGGAAAATCGCCTTGATGGTCGTGTTCGCGCTGATATTGAAGGGGAAGCTCTTGTTCCAGCCCTTGTACAGGTAGTTGTATTCCAGGCCGGTGCTGTCCTTGGTGGGCTCTGCCATGCGGCCTGCCGCCACGGGCTCCGTGACCTGCGTACCGCCGTTGTAGCGCTCCCGCGTGATCTCGGTGCCATCGTCCATCTGGTAGATGGCGTAGTAGTAGTTCGTGCTGCTGTACTGCGCCGTGACCGTCGTGTTGGCCGTGATGTGGTCGAAAGCCTTGTTCCAGCCGGTATAGGCGTAGCTGATTTGGCTGGATGTGTTCTCAGGCCGCGTTGGCCTCGGAATCAGCCCGGCCACAATCGGGTCGGAAACCGCGCCGCCGTTGGCGCAATATTCCGTTGCCAGCGTGGTGCCGTCCCAATCCACGAAGGTGACGGTGAAGCTGGCGACCGTCGAATACCTGGCCGTCAGGGTTCGGTTGTTGGTCACGTTGTTCAGGCTGCCGCCGGTCCAGCCAAGGAAGGTGTACACGTAATTCGCGTCCGCAGGCCGGGTGGGGGAGATGATGTCGCCGTTCTCCACCGGGTCGGGGCAGTTGTTGCCGTCGCCCACATACGCGGTGAACAGGGGCGTGCCGTCCCAATCCTGAAATCCAACCTCCCAGACGGTGACCTCGTCATAGGTGGCGTGTACGTCCGTGTCCTGCGTGATGTTGGTAAAGTCCGTGTCCCAACCGCTGTAGCGGTAGCCGGTATTGCCGGATATGGGCTTGGTCGGGGTTTCAATGTCCTCGTTCTCCACCGGGTCAGTGGCGTCCTCGCCCTCCGCGATGGTCTCGGTATACAGCAGCGTGTCGCCGCTGAAGAAGCGCACGCGGTAGCTCATGGCCTCGCCGGTCACGGTGATGTCCGGGTAACGGGCGGCAAAGGCCCGCTGCTGGTCGGTGGTCAGCTCGGGCACGGTGATGGTGCCGAGCATCTGCGCCTTGGGAACATTGCCGCCCCTCTCGTCCAGGCCGCGCATGGTGTCCAGCTTGTCGAACAGCGCTTCAACCGCGTCCACATCGTCCATTTCCCAATCAAAGCCGATCAGGCGAACGCGGCTGGTGGCCGCCATGCCCAGCATAAGTTCCTTGGTGTCCACCGCGTCGGATACATTTTCAATTCGCAGCGTGGAAAGGTTCTCCGTGCCCGCGATGGTGAAGCTGGTCAGGCGCTTTTGGTTCAGAATGGTCAGGTTCGTCAGCGTGGCGGGGTACTCGATCGTTTTCAGTATGCCGCCGTTGGGCAGCGTCAGGCCGGTGATGCTGGTCCCGCCGAACCAGACGTGTTCCAGGTTGGTGCATCCGCTCGCGTCCGGGGGCTGTGTGAGCCCTGAACAATTTCGCGCGTCGATCCAGCGCAGCAGGGTGTTGTTGCCCAGATCGAGCCCCACCATGTTCGCGTTGTCGTAATTCGGGTCCGCGTCGCCGACCTTCAAATCCTGAATCCTCACCGCGTCCGATACATCGACGTAACCCAGCTTCAATCCGCTCAGGTCGCCCAGCGACGCGACCTGGTCGGCCATGTACACATAGATTTCGGTATCGTCCAAGTTGTCCAGCGGGCAGGGCACCACGGTGTATTGGCCGCTTTGGCCGCGCCGCTGCACAAGGTAGCTGCCGTACTTGATGGTGGGATAGAGGTCTATGTAGGGCTTCACGGAGATGTCCGACTTGGCATAGCCGCGCAACGTGATGACGCTGGTCAGCGCGTCGCCTGCGTTGAATTGGCTGTCCACGACCTTGTAGCGCTTGAACATGAAATTCTTGCGCTGCGGCTTTTTATCGCCCTGGGCGTCCGGCAGATAGCTCGCGTTTCCGCTGACGGTGAGCGGGTCGATGTACTTCACCTTCGCGTCCTCGTTGCGGATGGCCTCCGGCCATACGTCCTGATGGGCGTCGAACATGGCGTCCTCTTTCTGATATGACAACGCGCCGGTACTGCGAAGGGTTTTCCACATGTCTGCCAGCCGGTCCCAACAGCCATTGCGAATATTCTTCCAGAATACGCTCTTCTGGCCGTTGTAGACATCCGCGCCGCTCTCGGTGTGGTCGATATCCTCCATCGAGTATTTGAATGCTTGCAGGCCCTCGTTGTTGATTCCAAGCGCCGTATCAAGGTCATACGGCAGGAATACGACTTTCTTTCTCACGCAATGTCACCCCCGATAAAGGATGGGAACATGTTCTTCGCGCGGCTGTCCACCATCTGGTTCAGATGGGTGTACAGGTAATAGAAGAACGCGCTGTCCGCCTCAACGTAGTCATCCAGCTCGTAGCGGAATTTGGCGAGCCGGTAATCCGCGCTGTCCGTGGTGTAGGTCACCGCGTCATCGCCGGTGCCATAGGTCACGGGGCTGTCCAGGTCGTCCCCGGTGGCCGCCTCGGTGTCCGTCGAAGCCACCCACTCGGCAAACTCCCGAAGCTGTGTCGGGTCGATGTATGCCGGGTCGGTGTCCGGGAATCTGGCCTCGAAGTCGTTCAGCCAGGCGTCCCCCTCATAATCGGCGCTCTTGTAGATAACGCGGTTGCTGGTGTTGTTCTTGACCTCCCAGGATTCGTCGCCCTCTTTGAAGCCGAAGTAATCCGCGCAGCTCTTGTCCACGTTCATGTTGTACTTGCCCAGGAACAGATTGTCGCTGCTGCTGCCGTCGTTGTGGAAGATGACGATGGGGCGTCCGTCGATGGCCTGGCGCACGCGGCTGTCCGCTTGCTGGGCCGGGGTCTTGTAGGGGCAGGCGTCGTCCCACAGCTTGGCGAGCACCACGTTGTTTGCGCCCTCGGAGCTGGCAACGTCGGCCTTGAAGCAGATGACGTTTACGCCGATCTCGCCGTCCCCGATGGTGATGGTCGATACGGTCTGGCCGTTCGCCATGACGAATCCGCCCCGGAACTTGACCTTGTAATTCTTGCGCCAGTAGTATTGCGAGGATGTGCCCTGTACGTCGATCTCGGCGCGGGTGAACGTGAAGCTGCGCTCCGGGTGCAGCGGGTCCACGTACTCGCCCTCGCAAATTTTCTTGTCGCCCTTGTATTGGGGCAGCACCGGGCAACGCAGAATCAGATAGGGCAGGTTGCTCGGCAGCTTGGCGATGCTCACATTGCCGTACTCGTCGTAGATTTGGTTGCGGGTATAGGCGGCAAGCAGCATCTCGCCGTTCTGCATGTCGGCGATCCAGTTGTTGAGCATCTGTTCCCGGTTCAGGTTGTGGTTGTATACGCGAACGCCGTAGATGTCAATGCCGCAATCGTTGTTTCCGAAGTCGATGCCTGTCGGAATGGCCTGGGCAAAGTCATCGTCGCTCGGGTATTGCACGATGCCGCTGAGCACGCCGTTCAGGTAGCAGTAGATTAGCCGGTTTTCCGAACGCTTCTCCACCACGAAGCCGATGCGAACATGCTCGTCCTCCTTGAACTGCATCCTTACGAGGCTCTGCTCCGAAATGAAAACCGCCTCGTTGGCGGTGACCTTCAGGCCGCGCCTGCCGCTCATGCAGCTGATCACCGTCGCGTCATAATCCATGACGCTGTGCGTGGAGAACTCAAACTCTATGGTCTTGCCGGTGGTGCGGAAATCGCCGATAAACGGCTTGAAGTCAACGTGGGCCCTGGCGTCGCCGATCAGGCGCATGGAGACGCCGTATGTGCTGTCCGGGTGCCATCCGTCCGACACAAAGTTCAGGTCGGTAAGTTCAACCGTGTTCGTGCCGTCCGTCCAGATTTCGGGGTGGGCCTCGATGTTACTGCGCCCGCTGGTCATAAGGCACAGTTCAAGTCCTTCGGTCTCGGCGTGTACGTCAACGTCCAGCTCCGTCACCGTGAAGCTGACCGTCCGGCTCGCCGTGCCGGAACTGATGACCACCGTCACATCGCCGGGCTCCATGCACCGGTGGCTGTAGCTCTTCGGCACTCGATCAACCGAAGGCGCGTCCACAACCACATCGCCGTTCACGGTGATGCGCACGGGGCTGACCAGGCTGCCGGGGGTGTATACCTTGTAGGCGATGGCAACCGTGGAATACTGGGAAACGCTGCTTTGCTCGCAGCTCGCCGACACCACGGGGTTGATGTTGCTTTCCTCCAGCCAGATCACGTCGTACCGAAGCGTATTGCTTCGCACGGTCTGGCCGTTGATCTCGGTGGTGAAATACACCTTCAGCTCATGCGCTCCGTGGGTCTGGGCCGGAATGATGTAGGACTGCTGCTTGCCGCTCACGCTCACCAGGGCCGTGCCCACCGTATTGCCGTCCACCTCGAAGTGAACCAGCTTTTGGGTCGCGCCGGTCGGTGTATAGGTCATAACCAGCGGCCCGGTGATGGCGGTGGACGGGTCAAATTGGCTTTCGATGAATATGTTCGACATGTTCACCGTCAGATGAAACACGGATTTGTTGCTGTACACATCCGCAATCGTTATCTTGATCTCGTTCTTGCCCTGCACGAGGAAGGGCACCATATCCACCGATATTTCACCCTGGGCGACGTTCGTATCGAGCACGGTGGTATTGTTCACGACTACGGTCAGGCCGCCGTCGCCGGTCGAAATGTCATCCTCCAGGCTGCTCCATTCCAGCGTCACGACACACTCGGTATCCTTGGCGATGTCCTTTTTAGTCCAGCCGGAAGTGTTCTTTGCCTTGAAAACGGCATTGTTGCCGCCGCCTCCACCGCCGCCACCGCCACCGCCGATGAATGCTGGATCAATGACATCCTCGCCGTCCTTTGTCAGATGCAGGTAACCATCGCTGTCCATATACCAGCGGTCAAAGTCCAGCCCGTTTTCAATTACGATCTCTTCTGCGGTGCCGTCGCCGTAGGCGACGCTCAACCCATCGGCGGTCGCTTCGACGCCGACCACATACTCTTGCAGTACCGCCGCAAGCTGCTCGGTAGTCACCACGCCGTTCAATACGCCGTTGTTGCGCAGCGCGGCCACGATCACGCTCAACTGCGCCCTGCGTATGCTTTCAGTCGTGCCGCCGCCGTCCTGTGCCTCCTGTTGACTGATGACAAAGCTGGCGTTGGATTTAACCGCCGCCACCTGTTCCTTCTCAGTCAATCGCTTTCCTGCCATGTTCTTT
>Ga0326513_10004228_pt1 | contig 10321 bp, 3 predicted proteins | sample 2_2465_0518_D_FD_203654 | JGI IMG/M metagenome (GOLD analysis project Ga0326513, IMG submission 203654) | Bovine rumen microbial communities from UC Davis, California, United States - 2_2465_0518 | ecosystem: Host-associated > Mammals > Digestive system > Stomach > Rumen | place: USA: California...
AAAAGGAACAGATCTCGCGATCTGTTCCAATTGTGATTCTTGCGAATCGGATTAATATATAGAGGCGAGAATTTTGCCTTAATATATATCTTAGATAATACCAAATGCTGAACCAACTGCAATTGTAAGGTATTGAAGTTCTGGATAGAAACCAGCTTCAGCAATTGTGTAACGGCTGTTAACCAACATCTTTGGAGCCATTGTACCTTCTGCAGTAATAGAAACTGTATCAGCAAGGATATAAGGCATAAAGATAACACCTGGTGAGTTACCGTCACCCTTACGACCGATACAAATACGTGTGTCGTTCCAGTCCATATATGGGTCAACATAAATTTGAAGACCAGCAACTGTACCTGCATGGTATAAGTTTTGAGTATTAGCTTGAGACATTGTGTTAAGCATTGGAGCTACAACATAACCTGAAACGTCTTGTAAAGCAGTAGCAACTTGACCGTTTGTTACAACCCATGTTGGACGACCACGACGACCTACCAATTGGATAAGGTTAGCAGCTGCAAGTAACTTAGACATAATACGACGTTGGCGAGTTGAAAGATTTTCAGCAGAAGTATTAACTTCAGCATTCTTTACATTACCCCAAGTTGTCTTATGATCGTGTCCATAAATATCTGTAAAGTGTGGAACACCTGGGAATGCTTGTGCAAATGGAATATCAGCACCACCGTTACCCATGTAAAGGTTAAGATCTACACCTTGACGAGCCTTTTGTTGAACAGCGTTAGTAACACCAAGAGCAAATACTCTTTCAAGAATACGTTGGTTGATGTGTTGTGTAATTTCGTTTTGAAGAGCTTCCATAACCTTAGATACAGCATCAACGCCATAAAGTGGAAGATCTTGTAATTGCTGACGTGTAACAGTACCTGTTACTTCATATGAACCCATTTGGATCCACTTGCTGAATAAACGAAGACCAATTACATTACCTGTACCTGTTTCGTTTTGAGCACGAGTCATAGAGTTCTTAGAACCGTCGAAGAAGTTAGCGAAACCATCAACAAGATCTACAGATGTTTGTACGAAGTCAGCTTCAACAGCTTGAGCAGCAGCATTAGCAGTAGCTTCTGCAAGAGCAATTGTATAAGTACCAATCTTAACTGAATCTGCAGCAGCAAATTCTTCACGGATTGACTTGTTAGCAGCAGAGCATTCTACAACCTTAACAAGTGGGCAAGCATCCATACGGCCAAGCATAATGAACTTACCTTTGAAACCACCTACTTCAACTGCAGCATCAGCAGCAATTGTACCGTCTTCAATCTTTGTACGAATACCAGCGATTTGTTCAAGTGTAAGACCCTTAATCTTAATATAGATAGGCTTGTTTTCATTACCTTCACCCTTACCATCGAATGATGTTTCGTTTACACGACCAAGCTTACCACCAGCGTATGGGAAGTCCATGTATGTTAACATAGCCCAAGGACCCTTAGATGGGATAACTGGAACAAGTTCAAGACCAATTGTCAATAATGCAATGTTAAGAGCCATTGGAAGAGTTGATACTGGAATATCACCAGAACCTGGTGTTTGACCCCAGAATGAACCTGTTGGATTAGCAGCATTATAAGGAGCTGTGCTCATTGGATCTAATTGACTTGGAGCAGTAGGATTACCGATACCAAGTGTATTAAGTGGAGTAGCATAGATAGGACCTACACCTGGGTGAGCAGCAGAAACTGCAACATTACCACCGTTAATACCTAATTGTGATTCATGAATTTCATGAATAGCAGCATATTGAGAAACCCAGTTAAGTTTTTCCTGGTCATTAACGTTGAAGTTCTCCTTCAACATTTTTTCCCATGTAACTGCGCCATTTTGTTCATTAAACATATTATTTATAATCAAAATTTATTTGTTATTTCTCTGTTTGAGAATTTAATTTATATAAAAATAAAAATTTTCGTATCTGATTGAAAATATTATATAAAATTAAGCATTCATACCACGAAGTCTCTTCATGTTTGCAATGATGCTATTTTGATAATTTTCAATAGGATTCTTTGATTCTACAACTGGCTTAGTTTCTTCTGTCTTCTTACCGAAGTCAATGTTAGCCCAGAATGATTCAAGTACGCCTTCTTTTGTGAAATCATACATCTTAGCACTTCTGATAATTGCTTGTTGAGCAGCTTCATTAAGTAATTGCCATGATGGAAGATATTCAGCTGGCATATTTTCTACAACATAGATTCCCTTATACTTGTTTTCTTCGTTTTGTTCTTTAACGATCTTATTAACATCATCATTGCCTTCTGCAGCAATTGATTCTAATAAACCATCAATTTCATCAAGACGACCAGCCTTTTGAGATTCCATAAATGCAGAAACATTTTCATTAACCTTTTGTTCAATAATTGCTGATTGTTCTGGAGTATATTCTTCCATTAACCAGTTTTCCATTGTAGGAGCAAATTCTTCAGTAATCCAACCTTGAATTTCTGGAGCGAACTCTTCAGTTACCCAATTTTGTAATTCTGGTGAGTATTCTTCTACAACCCAGTTTTGTACTTCTGGAGCAAATTCTTCTACAACCCAGTTTTGTACTTCAGGTGCAAATTCTTCTACAATCCAGTTTTGTACTTCTGGAGCAAATTCTTCAACTACCCAAGATTGAATTTGTGGTACAAATTCTTCCATGAAATAAGTCTTAACAGCTTCCATGACTTCTTCATTTGAATTACCATTCATCTTTTCAGAAATTGCTTCGTCGATCTTTGTTCTAAAATCAGGTGCAAATTCTTCAGTAATCCATTTTTGAATACCATCATAATTTGTTGGCTTAATTGACTTTACTTCGTTTAAAGATTCTTGAGCTACATGAAGTTCAGCTTCGAGAGATGTTACTTTCTCAGTAAGCTTATCAATAGCTTCTTTAAGTTCTTTCATATCGATGTCTTTATTGTCATTATTTTTGTTATCGTCTTCTTTCTTTGGTTCTTCCTTAGGTTCTTCCTTCTTAGGTTCTTCCTTAGGTTCTTCCTTCTTAGGTTCTTCCTTAGGTTCTTCCTTCTTAGGTTCTTCCTTCTTTTTACCATCGTCATCAAGAAGATCATCGCCTTCGACAATAACCCAAGTCTCATTTGTATCTTCAAGACCTTCATTCAAACATTCAAGTGTTTGATTAGTCTTCAATGTAAGCTTAGCTTGACTGAAACCAGGAGTACCTACCAAGTCATATGTCTGTATTGTTGATAATGTTACACGACCTTCATTAGTAATTGTACCTGCACCACGTGACGAAATGAAAAGTGGAAGACCGCCTTCAACGATAGCTTTAGCAATTTGACCTTTTGGAGTATTTAAAAGAACAATTGAACCTGTAATTGTGCCATCTTCATTCATTTGAATATCTTCTATCTTATGTGAAACATTTTCAAGATTAATATTCATTGAATTTGGATGTTCCAATTCACCAGGACAACCTGATTCTTTAATTTTCTTTTGTAAAGATTCAACCATTTGTGCATAATTGTCTTTATCATACACACGATTATTTTGATTCTTTACTCCGCAAACTCCAAATACACCTTGCAAACGCATTAAACCATCGCCTTTAGCTTCTGACACTTGAAGATTTGAAACGCTTCCCAAAGTTTCATAAACCAAGCAACGTTTATCTGTCATATGCTACAATATATGTATATTTTTGTTATATGTTGCAAATCAAATAAAAATAATATAACCTTTGTAAATTAAGTCATATATTTTAATAAAAATAAATATTTTAAGACATAATGTTATAAACAAAAGAGCAATACTTATAAGTATTGCTCTTATATATTAAATATCTGCAAGTGTACCCATATTTTTATAAGTTTCTGGTAATTCTGATAATCCATTAATAGATGCTAAACGTGGAAATGCACTCCACGCAGTTCGATATTCAGATACTGAATCATCAGGAACATATATTGTTGTATCTGCATCATGGAAACCATCAACATATGTTAATGTTGGTGGTGTTGTTGCTTTACATGCCATAACAATTTGCCCAGTACCACCATTTCTTGAGTTCATATTTTGACCCCAGCCTTTAGCACTTATTTCAGTTAATGTTGATGGTAATTCAATATATGTACATTTTGGGACATTATTTAATGAGTTTATCATTTCAACTCCTTCAGGTGCAATTATTTTATCTATACCTGAATTGCTAAACATAGACGAACTTATTTCATCACATCCTGGTGGTAATATACCGTCGTACCATTTTAATGATTCGCATCTACCATATAAACCATGATATTTATAACCCCTTTCACCACCTGTTATAATACAATTATTCCAATTAACTTTTACTAATGATTTACAATTATAAAATGGACTATGATCCCAATATGTTCTTGACCATGAAGCTACAATTGGTGGCATAGTTATTTCTGTTAATGAAACACAACCGCTAAATAAATCATTTAATCCACCATTACTTGTAAAATATTTAAATTCATTAAAACGTCTTATTGTTGTTCCTCGTATTTGTTTACCTGGTGCACTTAAATTAATATCTGCTGCTTGTTCTGCTGTTATACCTTCAGCGGTCCAACGAATTGTATTAAATAATATATTTTTTGTAAATTCATCTTCAAATAATATGTAATACCCTTCAGGTTCTATACTTAATGTATCAGCAAAATATTCATTAATTTTGTTTACATATTCTTCATATGTATATCCTTTTAGTTTTATTGAACCTTTTAATGATTTCGCAATATTTGCTTCATCCATAGCATCCCATACATCTTCACCATTTTCAGTACGTTTAACAAAATTATATAATTTTGCAATAATTTCAGCAGGTACACCTAATTCTCGTGTATTTGATTGATTAACACAAATATGTCTTTTCATATTATAATTTATAACAATTTATTTAATTAATTTATAACAATTTATTTAATATTTTATACATTATTAAACTATCAGGTGCAGCCTTTAAATCAATTGATACTAATAAAGAATTATCTTGTATTGTAACATTTGATGCAATTAACGATTTACATGATTCAATACATACTTTACTTGGTTTACCTAACGATATAATTTCTAATGCTATATTATTTTTACAAATTAAATCTGCAGGGCAATTACCACCAAAATCAATAGTTGTTAATGTTGATGAATTTTCAATAGTAAATGTATTAGATGCTGCAACACAATTATTAAGATTTAATATTTCTAATGATTTAAGCTTATTCATATTAAAGAAATTTACATTATAGTTTGCACCAAAGTTAAATGCTAATCCGCTTAAATCAAGTTCATTAATATTTGGCATATAATCAAATATGCTATCACCAGTATTTGCAGCAATAAATGCACTTTGATCATTTTGCATATCAATTAATTGTCCATTATTATCCTTAAAATCAAGTTTACCAGATAACACACTTAAATCTGATTTAAATAATGCAACTTTACCTGTATAATATGATTCATTGTATTCTTTTAATTTTCTCAAAATAGGTTCAAATGATTTATGAGCTGTTGTCAATATAGTAATTGCATCATCATATAAAATAATATTGCAAGAATATGTGTGTGTACCAATAGATTGTGATTCATATACTATTTCAGCATTTAATGCAAAAAATTTCATATCTTGACATTGTTCATTAAATACTGTAGAATTACCACTTATCAAATTAATTGAATTTCTAATACCTGTTAATTTACCGTTTATTGTTTTGCGTGTTTGATTAACATATGAATCAGCATTTTTATTTATATTTACTAATCCAGTAATATCATCAGTGATATCTATTTGTTCATCATCATTTATACTCAATGTATCACAATCATATCCTGATTTTGCTTCACGACTTAATTTAATTGAAGGAACACTTAATAAATCTGTTATTTCACTTAATTTTATTTTAATTTTTTTAATATTAGCATTAAAATGAGTTGTTGTATCAATAGCAAATTCTGTGCATAATTCACTTGATGGAATAATAAATATATCTCGTAATTCACCGTTTGATGTTGTATTATTATTTCCAAACATTTGACGTGCGGTTGTTTCATTACATATAAATCTTCTTACTGGAGAATTTGATGTTAATACATTCCATTTAAAATCTCTAGCTGTTACTGTTGGATTAATGATTATATTTACTGAAGCAGAAATACTTGCATTTGAACGTTTTTGTGCCGTTACTGTAATTATATATCTTTCTGTTTTTGTTGTTTGATCTAATATTAAATCTTTTGTAAATCCACCAGCTGATGATGTAAATGTATGACCTAATACATTAGATGCACTCCAAATATAGTCATCTACATTTTCAGATGACAATAAGAATGATGTACATTTAAATTTGATTTTAACACCTTCATCAGATACAATATTATCGTTTTCAATTTTAATTGCACCACTAACAGATATTTGAGCATATGTGTTTTCTTGGTCAATAACAACATTCATACCTGTTGAATTGATATTAAATACATTTTCACCAAATAAATTTGTTAATCTTGATAATTGTGATGGTGTCATTATATCACCTTCAATCTTAATATAACCATTTAAGTTAGATCCTGATTTATAATTAGAACCATGACCTTCTGCGTCAGGTGCACCATTTAAATAACCTAATCTTATAACATCTTTATAAGTTATTCTAACATAATTAGGATTAGGTTTAGATATATCATTATTAATATATTTTGATACACCATAATTCCATCTTATATTTTCAATTACTGCTTTACAGTTAGATGCAATATATTCTAAAATTTTATTTTCTAATGCATCTCCAGATAAACCAGGATTTTCTTGGCTAACATAATATTCAATTGAATTAAACCATTCTAAAATAAATTTAATTGAACAAGGATTCGTTGCAGTAGAACCTTTAAATGAAACAGTATTAAAATTCTTCGGTATTCTATACATTTTGTTAAATGTAGATACTGTTGGCTTATTAATATATATTTCATTACCTTCATCATCAAGATATGGATTACCTTCATCATCTTCATAACGTACTTTTTGTGTTGCTGATTGATGATATGTTGTACTCCAGAATGTAATGTTTTCCCATTTAGTATTCATAACATTAATACTTGTAACACCATTCTTTGTTGTAGATTCATTATTTGTATCTATAACAATTGTTTCACCTGGTAAATATAAATTTCCATAATTATTACCTAATGTTGAAGATGTTAAAGTAGTAAATCCTGAACCTATTGCATAAATATTCTTAAGTTTACTTCTATTACTTGTTATAATATCTGCTGATGTTAATCCTAATTGACCTATAATATTATATGTTACAATATTTTCAAGTGCATCAATAGATTCATCATTTTCAATTGATTCTGCAGAAGCAGAATTTGTAATATTAGGTTTAACAGTATTAACCCAGCCATTAAATGTTGATATGTTATCAATATCTTCAGGTAATGGAGATCCTATACTTAATTCTTTAATAGTTGCTCCTAAAGTTGTATCTACCGCATTTTGGAATGATAATACTTGTAAACCTTGTCCAAAGTTACCTAAATCAACCCTTTCCATAAACAATGCTCCAAATAAGTGAGCAGGGTCCTTTGCAGAGAATGACCAATTATCTGCAACCCAAGAAGCAGGATTTTGCTTTGTTGCTTTTTGTAATCCTCTACTTAATTTAGTATCCTTTTGTGTAAATTTGAAATATGATTCAGTTGTAGGTATAATATTTATTGTTGCTGCAGAACCTTGTGGTTTATCAACAGCTAAATATATTCTTGATGAATTAAATTGTCCACATGTCCATTTTGAATCATAATAGTTCATTGATGTAGATATCCACCAGTGTCTGTGTGAAGTTCTTGCACCTTGAAGCCATGCTAACCAGCTTGCTTCTTGGGCCTTTTCTACATACTTATATAAACCTGATTCATTATAAATTATTTCTGACCATTTGTTTACAAATTCATCATCAAATATTTCAGTAATTTTTTCATATGTTAAACCACCTTCATATAATGCCTGTGCTACTTCAGGAACAATTTCATCTGTCCATACATCCCAAGCTTCTAAGCAATCCCATAATATATTTGATGTTGATACAGATCTTCCAGAATATGCATATAATCCTTTAGTTGGGTCTAAGAAAGTTCCTCTATTCATTGGTGGGTCAAATGCTAATCCACCAGTGTTCTTATTACCCAAAGCAATATCCATATCCCAAGGCTCTAAGAACCAGTGAATACCGTCATATGTTTTATATTGAGCATTACGTTCGACAGAGTCAACAAGTCCAAATCTTATATAGAAAATATAATATGCTGCCAATTTATATAAATCTAAGTGATCATGAGCTTCAGATTTAAATTTATTTAAAGCTGCTGTAGATACAGTACCATCTATATAATAGTTACCACCATTATCTTTGTTCAATTGACCTATTGAACACATCCATTTTAAGAAATCAATCCATGGCTGTGTCTTTTTAATAAATTTTGAAGTATTTGTAACGAAATCTGATTCATTATCATTTTTATAATGTCCATCAAATTTTGTTCTGCCTTTTGATGCATCATCTTCATCCAAATCATCTTCATCAGGGAATATAAGTTCAAAATAATCTTCCCAATAATAGTTTAATGGAATCTTATTTCCTGTATTATCATAAACAAATTCACCAGTTTTTGGATCTGTTTCATATTTAATTTCTGATGCATTGTGTTCAGCAGTAAAATCTTGATTTGTACTTGTATTACCATCTTCATCTAACTGAATATCGTTAGGCACCATAAAATTCATAAAACTTGTTAATGGAGTATTAATAAGTACACATTCAATTCTTAATACATTTTTATTATCCCATACACAGTTATCATCAATATCGTAACCTTTTTTCTTATTTCCTTTTTTGTTAATTACTTCAGTTGTAGCACCTTCAATTGTCATACAGAATGGATCTTTACCATCACCCCAAAGATAAATAGAACGTTCACCAAATATATGATCTGATTTTTTATCATCCATTAATACAAATTGTCCTAAAAACTTCTTTGTTAATGCAGTTGAAGGTTTTGATGTATCTGTATAGAATACAACACAAGGACGTGAATCTGGGGCATTACGTATTTTATATGGGAAACTTGTATTTTGTGAATTTTCTGTTAATGAAGCTTTTAATTCTCCCCAAGTATGTTCAGTAGCATTAAGTCCATTTATTGTAAACTCAGGATTATTTCCATAACCATCTATCCATTCAGAATTACCTGTTTCATTTAATTTTGCATTATTATGACGTACTGTTTGGCTAGACGCAAATAATTGTGGAGATGTTCTCAACTTATATTCAACTCTAGTTCCGTATTCATCTTTAACATTAAATGGAGCGTTATACCATGTATCATTAATTAATCTGAGCAATCCACCGTTATGTACACCAGATGAGTCAGCATAGTTTGCTTGTAAAACATATTTATTAGCAGGAATAGACCCAATATTTATTGGATATCTATTTTTTACTAATTGCATATTTTTTACACCATCATTAAATTCAACAGAAGCAACGTTTTCACCCTTTGTTTTATTTAACCAGAATTTAAATGATGCAATAGGATAGTTAAGAGTAGATTGACCGTGTTTTCTAATCATTATCTTTTGGGCATCAAATCCTAACATACGTTTATCTGATGGTGTTGTATATAATATATCTACAGCAGTTTCAGATTTATCTTTTTCTGCACCAGGTGTTAAAACAGTCGATAAATTACCAGAAATTAATACAGTATCTATTTTTGATACACAACTTTGATAATCTATTTCATTACCCTTTACAATTGAGTTTCTAATAATATATTTTGCTTTATTAGAAGTATCAAACAAGAAGTTTTTAAATGCATTAAAAATTGTCATTGTTTTCCACCATACTCTAATATTATATATAATAATTGAAGAATTAGTACCACCAAATTTAATTTGTCCATTAGTATTACCTATTACTTGATTATCAAGCAATGCACCACGTTCCAATATACCATTATTAACAATATATACATTTTTACTACTTATATTTGCTTCTCTAATAATATCTTGTGATAATCCATTTTGAGACATTTCTTCTTTATTAGGCTCAAATATAAATGTTAATTGAATACGTTCATTTGCCTTATAATTAGTTTTTATAACTTCAGCATCACCGTCATATAAAACTGCTTTTGTTGGATATACATATATTGCTGGACCAGCTTGTCCTATTCTATTGTTTTCTCCAAGATTACCAATAATGATTAATGGATCATTTTCATCCGATACAGATCCTGTTATAAAATCTAATTCGATTGTACG
>Ga0326513_10004229_pt1 | contig 10321 bp, 1 predicted proteins | sample 2_2465_0518_D_FD_203654 | JGI IMG/M metagenome (GOLD analysis project Ga0326513, IMG submission 203654) | Bovine rumen microbial communities from UC Davis, California, United States - 2_2465_0518 | ecosystem: Host-associated > Mammals > Digestive system > Stomach > Rumen | place: USA: California...
TGGTATAAGAAGGGTGACAATGACCCATACCGCGAGGGACGCTGGCTGTGGACCTTCGTGGGTACTGATCCATACAACATGCGTGTGCTCAACATGGAGTCGGTGGTGGGCGTAAAGACTACCGCAGAGGGTGTCTATAGCCTTGCCGGTGCCGATGACTGCTGGACCACCATCGGTGTGGACACGCTCTCCAACAATGCTATAGCCTACCCTGTAACCGTGCCTACCGAAGCACCTACCGCCAACCAGCTGTGGGGCATCAGCGGCGGCTACGGCTCAGAGCAGACGATGAGCCTCATCTCTACTGCCATCACCACAGAGATGGACAATAAGACGGTGAACCAGCCACTATACTGGAACATGCTGAGCCGCACCATCAACAAGGTTACGACGCAGAGCGTAGAAGGCAGCAACCGTAGCAGTGACCGTGCGAACGCTATACAGCTCATACTATATGAGCCGGTGAAGTATCAGGACATCAACCTGGTGATAAAGCGAGATGACCATGTGGCAGCATACAAGACATGGAAGGCAGCCAACTCATCGGCTACCGAAGACCAAAAGCGTGCGCAGCTGAAGTCATACGACTCCGGCATCTCACTGCTTTACTTCACTGCTGCCGAGCGAACCTACGTAAAAGGCGACAAGATAGACCTGAGGACACAGTTCTCACTGCCTATCAACGTGCGCCGTGCATTCTGTAACTACACACTCTATAAGGATGACTACAAGACCGAGATTAACAATGAAAATGAGGATACTTACTACTATACAGTAACTGACGGTCCCTACTCCACAAGCGTGCAAGCAACAGACAGCCATGGTGACAAGATATATGACGAGGACGGCAAACCGGTATATACCTACGTAGATAAGGACGGGAATCCTGCCTCCGGTGCTCAGAGCATCTACGTGAAGTACGTAGTGACCAGCGACATCTTCCTGAAGACTGCACCGACAAAGACAGAAGTGGCCACGATGGCTCAGACCAACGACCACGTCTATTTCATGGACTTCCCAACCTATGACGCTAAGGGCAACGAGATAACCCACCACGCTTTCTATGACCCAGATGCTACGACATATATTCAGACCGGCGACCTGTCTAAGAACAAAGACAAGAACACTGGTATATGGGTACCGGAGAAGAAATCTTGGAACGGCTCGGCATACTCAAGCAACTTTACTGACTCATACAACGCCACACAGTATCGCACTGCCGATGATCGCATGGTATCAACACCGGAGAAACTGAAGTGGTACTTCGTGGGCGACCCGTACAAACTGCAAGTATTCAGCATTGCCGGTGAATGGAACACTGATCCAATGACTGATCAAAGTTCACACTCTTGGGCAAAAGATACCAAGCAGGCGCAGCTGGCACGTTTCAACACCGTGGAGACAAACTTTAAGTTCGTATCCGACTGTGTGCACATCCGTCTGCCAAACTATGAGCATATTGACAACCGTAAGGAACTGATACCTACCAACGAATATGGTGTGGCTATGCCCGAGAAGTCATTCCCCAACAGAAACAATGGCAAACCCTACCTGAATGACTTCTATTGGGAGTGCGTACCGGCAGCAAGCAGCGAGACGGGAACCTTCGCACTGCGCTTCAAGGAGGACAACGACCTGCTGGGCTACCGCAACGTGTATTACTACTTAGGACGCGACGGAAAATCCCTGATATACAATAAGGATGATGAAAAACCGGAGGTATATCACATCAACCTGAACTATCGTCCTAACAACGAGCGCTATGAGAGCGGTCAGTACTTAGGCTACCACAAGGCCAACAACGACTCTACCATCATCAGACTGGTACAGCCGGTGAAGGTTTATGTCACTACCAATCGCGCCGGCGATACCCGATATAGCGAGCAGGATAGTGTCACGGTGGATGAGTATAGCGGCTACTACGGACTGGGCGAGACCATAACCGAGGTGCCGCGCCACCTGCAGCGCAAGTTCGTAAAGTACAACGACCTGACGCACAACGGTGTGACATCAAGTATGCATAACCTAACCATTGGCAATGCTAATAGTTCACAGGACTGCACTACTCACAGCAGCAATGTCTTTGTGACCGGAACAAAGATAAATCCTATCTTCAAGTTCAGCGTTTTCTACAATGTGTATGACGAGACAGCCGATGGCAATGGCATACACCTGTTTACCAATGATGTAGCATCTCCTACATGGCTTGATGCAAGAATCAGCAACAGCAGCTGGCTCTACTATGACAAGACCAATGTGGATGATGGCGGCGTTGAAAACAAGACCGACATGGTCAGCAACTACCGTCGCGCCATGCACAATCCGAAGAACAGTGGTTGGAACAATGAGGCTGACGGTTGGAACGACGGCCTGAAGGGTCTGCACTGGGCTTTTGTTGGCGACCCGTATGACTTCACTATCCTCAACCGCCGCCGCTATGAGGATGCCGGAAGCCTCAATGCTTCGGGACAACCGATGTGGCTCGCCGCTAAGAAGTCAACGATAAACAACTATGTCGGCGCAGCGGACTCTGTCGTCTGGGCCGCCTATATGGTTGACAACATCACAAGCTACCCGACAAACACGGCATCAGGAACAGCCGGCCTCAGCAACGGTGGCACTAATGCCCACTGGTCTGTACAGATGATGAAGACGGGAGGCGAGGACGACTACTTCCTGCGCACGGCTTCGCTAGACAGAACTAAAGCCAATGAAACCGGTACTAACAACAGCGACACCGACAACTATTGGCGCATGGTGGCTCACACCGCAACCATTGGCGGCAACCCCAGCGAGTTCTATGCCGAGCCTTACAGCCTCAGCGACCATAACCGCTACACCAATAATAAGGGCAACCTCACTTATGGCAACTATGTCACCAATGACATGCGCTATGGCAAGACCATGAGCGGACTGGGTGTCTATGAGCAACGCCTGCAGATACGCACGGCAATGGAGGAGGACAATGACGGCGCGAGCAACGACTGCTTTGATGCAAAGGTGGTAATACGGACCAAGGACGGCACAAAGCGCATTGAGAAGGATAAGCTTGAGATAAAGTACGGCATATCCCCCGACATGCTGCCATACACTCTGCGACGCTACGGATGCGAATATACGTGCTACGTGAATTATGAAAGTCCGGCGAACCCGGGCATGATGCTCACGCGTCTGCGCAACAGTGATACGCCTATGGACGAGACAGAGTCATGGAGCCTGTCAACTGCGGAACATGATGCTTTGGCAACAGCCATCAGCACGGCAAAAGCCGCAGGCAAGAACGTCACGCTGACATATATCTATGAGGTGACGGACGATGTATCGCAGTTCTTCACCACTGCCTCTGATGCCCTGACCGAGGACTATACGTGGACAAACACCTACTTCGCCTGGGACCAGATGTATTCAGGCACCAATGTGGAGGTGGAATACTATGAGGATGTATTCGACCACTACGTATATGATGCCAACGGACAGATTATCGATGCAGTATTTGAGAAGGTGCGCAAGACAAGAGTGGTATCCAACCCAACGCAGGCTTACCCCACCACGGCATTCCTCAATACCCACACCAACCAGACGAATGTCTTTGCCGATGAAAGCACTCAGAGCAAGGACGACCGCCAGAAGTGGGCACTTGTGGGCGATCCGTATGAGTTTACGATGAAGAACTATGCACAGTATCTTGTGAACCCCAACGCAACACAGCTGCTGGACAACAACCTGATGACGCAGACCACTATTCCGGTGCATGCACAGAACTTCGCGGTGGCTATCGACAAGAATGGCAAGACATACCTCTCGGTAGTAAATGAAAACGGCGAGGTGACGACGAATATGAGCTTCACCTTCGGCACTTCATCAGACAAGACGGTAAAGACCTTCGGCACCGGTGTGAACACCAACGACCCGACCGGTCACACTTACGACACAAAAGACGTAAAGCCGTTTAAGCTTGCCAGCCTGCTGAGCTATGCCGACATTGTGAGATACCACCTCGTCATTGCACACCAGCACTCATTGGATCCATATAGTACGCAAACGTACCTTGACCTCTCGAAAGCCGATGATAATGCAACTGTGGTTACTGCTTTAGGTAGTGATGCGACGAAGACAGCTGCCCGCAAGACCTTCAAGGACCACCTGCTGGAATACCTGATGTATCAGGGCATACAGAAAGGCGAGAAAGGGAAGTACGTGAACCTTGAGGCCGGTGCTCCTACGGGAATTAAGACCGGGGAGGAAGACAACGTCAAGGAACTGCTGAAAAAGAACGCCTCTCTGCGCGACTTTATCTCCTACCCTATTGCCGACTACAGCGTGGCACGCGTGGGTATAGGCAACCACCCACAAGTGCCATGGTATATGAAGCGACAGTTCTGCCGCTACTACCTCTATCAGAAGGATGTGAAGCGCTCAGAGCCTGACTCAAGCAGTCCTTATATATATAAAGATGAGTACGACAACGAATACTATATCTGGGTGAACGAGAGTGAGAACAAACGCGACACACTCCCTACTTACGATACCAGTCATAAGAACGACTCGAAGTGGTACCAGTCACTCAATGTGAAATGGGTTACAGTACGCGATATGTCATACTGGGACAAGGCTAATGCTGCCGGTGACGGCATCGTACAAGTTACCGCTGCTGATGTCACGACATGGAATCCTGGCCCTGAGACTTATACCGGTGACCGTAAGCTCACGGTGGACGAATACAGGAAGAAGCCTAAGTATTACGATGACATCATAAACCTCAACGGCAAGGTATTGGACCGCTTGCAGGAGTGTCACTACAACCGTATGGTGGAGATAGACGTGGTGTATGAGGTGATACCTGAGGCCTTCCAGTTTGCTTACCGTGACCGCAACACAACGGCGTGGTATCAGATGATGACCAACAGTAACGGCACCGACCACCTGATGAAGTTCTCTTACAATGATGGTATAGGCATGAAGGACGGACGCGATGACCACTACACCAACGAATATCTGTGGGCACCGGAGGGCGACCCATACGGCTTCGTAATGCGTTCACGCTATTCCACTATCAATGGTAACGGATTTAATGCCACAACGGTGACAACACCGGGAGAACTGCCGAAAGAGGGAGCTGAGTACCATGCATCGGAAACGCCTTCCGACTATGAGGCTACCTACACCCAGGCCATGCCATTCATCTCACGTCTCATCATCCATACTCTGAAGGACAAGGAACTGCCAAATGGAGAGGGGGCTGCCGGAGACGACAGCATGTCAAACGGTATCTATGAGATGTTCACCGGCGACGCTGCCCTCGGCAACTCATTCCTTATGCACCCGACAACAGCTTATATCAACACCGCAGACCCGGAGTTCAGCAGCTATTACATGACACGCGATGCTGATACCGGCAAGGCAAAACTGAAGCTGCAGTCAGCACGCACACTGCAGAGCGATGTTGACGCCAACTGGTATCTGACGACAACGACAGAGCAGCTGCTTCCTTACTTTGAGCGGGCAGGCTATGTGGGAGGCATCAGTCCTGCGCGCGCTACCGCCGATTTCAACTATCAGGACTACTATGACCGTCTGAAGGCTGCAAAGCAAAGCGGCACACCGCTCGACTTCACGCTGCGAAGAAAGATTGAGGAGATGGTATATTCCGGCACGTTCAAGGATGCAACGGGGGCTACCATTGCAGAGGGTACGGAGCGTGCTAACGTGATGCTACCGCAGAGATTTGAGAGTACGAACCTGGTGAACCTGACAGACGGTTACTACCGCATTGTTGGCTTCTCTACCAAGCAGCTTAATGCGGCAGAGAAGACTAACGCCACAACAGATCATAAAGGCATACAGGGTCCGCGCTACGTGAGCGGTTACCGCTTCAAGTCAGAAGTAGGCAGCAAGCCGCTGCACTTCTTTGAGACCACGAAGGATAGCGCCACGATACATACTTTTGCTGATTTGGCCGCCTCTACACCGTTCACGGCAGAGGCTCCACTGCAGGGCAACATCGAACTGCTGCCTGCAGACTTTGACGCATCAAGTATCTTCCGCATACAGCCGACGGGAACAGCAGCTTACAACAAATACATGCTGAGCACGCAGGGGCTGAATGTGCAAGCTTCGGTTGGTAATGCGGCTACTATGTCGTCAGTTCCCGCTTCTGGTACTGCCCTTCGTGTCGATGACATCGGTGGAGCAGCAGTGACGCTGAGATACTTTGATGGAGAACCGAAATCGTCTTTATGGGATACCTCTGTAGTAACGAATCTCAAGACCAACTATCTCACCAGCACAGGTGACAGCTATAGCGTCAGCATGGCTGCCGACAATGAGTTGAACGAGACAAATGACGGCATACAAGACACGAAGTGGCTGCTGCAACCTGTGGGCATTCATGAGGAGTGGCCATACAATGAGATGCCGCTGCGCGTGGAGGTGAACAAAGGTGGCGTGAAGAACTATGCGCTCACCGGCGATGACCTAACAGCCACAGAGAATAAGGACAACAACTACTATGGCACGCTCTACGTACCGTTTGACACGCGTCTGGCTAATACCACCGATGCTGCATTCACCCTGACAAGCAACCCAACAGCATGGGGTACGACAGACACACCAGACAAGGTGACAATGGCCAGCGTCAGCCGCCTCAACGAGATGGGTAACCCGCAGTTCGTGCCAGCCGAATGGCCTGTAGTGCTGCGCACATCGGATGCCAGCAATGTGGTGACTCTGAAGAACGAGAAGGTAGGCGATGCAGAACCTACTACGTACACAGAACGCCACTACGTGAATATGTACATACCTAATGTAGAGCCGACGGTCATCAGCGGTGCCCTCGATGAGATAAAGCTCAGCGGACAGTATCTGGAGCAGACACTGACCTCCGCAGAGCTTGGTGGTGCAGAGCCATCATCCAAAACCATCATGGTCTTCGGCCTGCCGTTCGAAGGGCTCGCCTCTCACTCTTCTCATGAGTATAAAACCGATAGCCAGGTGGGCTGGTTCACCAATGATAACTGGAAGCGCGAAGACTGGTCAGGATACAAAGCCCATAACGGCAGTTACTCTGCTGCCACGGCTTCGCCAGGAACTGTGGCCTCTGACTCTGAGCGCGACAACAAGTATGTATATCACAACAAGGTTTACTACGTGCTGGATTCCGGTTCGAGTGGTGCTAAATTCAATATCGCCATCTTCGATGATGAGTTTGATATGGAAGAAGAGGAAGAGGACAAGCCTATCGATGAGTCTGTCGGCAAGAAGCATACCCCGTGGCCATGCAACGTCTATGACCTGCAGGGACGCCTCATAGCAGAAGACGAGACACCTGAAACCCTGCGAAGGAACAACCCATCGCTCAAGCCAGGCGTGTATATCTTCGGAACAGTAAAGGTGGTAGTGAGGTAATGACATAACTAAAAAAACGTATATTCAATGTATATGCTCAACAATAATAATAAGTGGAACCGTATTGGCAGTTGGCTGTCATTCGGTGTCATCGCTGTTCTTCTGTCAGCTTGCAGCGAAGTGAGCGACAGCCTTTCTGACGGCACATCGCCATCAGCATCGAGTAAGGATGCCGTGGCTTTCTCCGCCACAGTCAGCAGCATCAAGCAGGCTACGCGCGCCGATGCTACCATAGTGAACAAGGGCGAGACAAAACTGCTGCCTACCGCTACGAGTAAAAGAAAGGTGGGCATCTTCGGATGCTATACCGGACCATACACGTGGGCATCACTGGTGGCACTTGCTGCAAAGGCAAATCCTACAGTGGAAGAGACTGCCATACTCAATAAATACTATACCGCCAACCAGATGTTTAATGTCCCCGCAGAGATTATTGCAGATGGGACGCTGAAGTATCTGCCTCTGCAGTTCTGGCCAAACAATCTACTGCCGTCCCCCTCTACCGATCATGAGTACATGACTTTCTGGGCGTACTATCCCTACAACGAGAGCTCTACGCTCGGCGAGTATGGTATCTCCATGTACAACGATGAAAATAGCATCGGCCCCGGCAAGGGTATGGGAAAGGTGAAATTCACCATGCACGCTGACGCAGCTAACCATAATGACTTCCTTATCTCGGCACCCGTAGTGGACTGCAACCGCGACAAATACCCCCTGCTGAGAACAGAAAATCCCGCCACATACGATCCCAAGCCTGTGCAGTTCAGGCTGTACCACATGTTGGCACAGGTACGCTTCTATACCTTTATATATGGTAACGATAAGATGGTGTACGAAGCCAATATCGCAACAACTACTGACCTTGCGCGTGATGATACGAATGTCAAGCAAAAGGATTTGGATAACAATGGTACCAATGAACCTGCCGTGATGAATGAGCTTGGCGAGTGGGTAGAACTCAAGGAGGGCGACCAGATACCTGATGAGTCCAAATGTGTGCGATGGAAACGTAGTGATGTATGGAACCTCAACCATACTAGCCGTCGTCCGGAAATCACTTACACCATGCAGATGAACAATATCCGCACTACGGCTGAATTCTATCCTAACTACACGTCTTCTGGAGCCACCATCAACGTGGACGAAGCCCCCACCCTTGGCTCTGTGACAGTTAATAACTACATCATGAACCCATACTGGTTCACATTCCAGAATGACCAGCGCGTCCGCCTCAATGACAACTATATGTTTGACTATTATGAAGACACGCCTGTAGCAAAACATCTCAATGCCACCGCTCCGATGACTGGCTATGATGACATAGACGGCATCAATTGGACCAGCATGGGTGATGACCCCCTGGATTATTTCTCACCAGACACTGATAAAGAGAGGGCTTTGAAGGTCGTAGGTAAAGATGATAAGCACTACAACTATGCCCCGGGCAATATCATGATGGTAGTGCCACAGAAATTGAGCGATGAGGACGTGCCACACGTTATCATCACCGCCCACTGCAAGACCTACACCAATGGCAACCCCGAGGCAACAACAGACGGCACTGCCAGGGTGACGGTAAACCTCCTGAAGATGGGTATCTCATGGGAGAGCGGCTTCATCTACTGCTATGCCTTCCTCGATGAACTGAGGCCAGGCGACGACAAGGTGCGTGGACCGGAAAGCATCACCGTGCTCTTTAACAAATACTGGCGCACCGACCAGTGGTAACCGCAAACCCGCCGTTGGAGAGCCTGCCTTCGTTGGAGAGCCGCCCACCGTTGGAGAGCCTGCCTTCGTTGGAGAGCCTGCGATATTATCGCAGGCACAGAGACAACAAAAACAGTAAAAGCAACAACAAGAAAAGCATAAAACATGGAAGAAAAAATCCCTCACCGCCTTGATGACGTTGATTATCACGGGCGGCGCATCTACCACATAACGATGGCGACAGAGGGACGGCGCTGTTTACTGGGCAAGGTGAATGGCAACCCTGCCATACCGAGAGGCCAACAGGGAGCACCACATACCGAGGCGACAGAACTGGGCCTGGAGGTCATTGCTTGCCTGCGTGCCATACCACGCTATCACCCCGAAGCACGTCTGATAGCCTATCAACTGATGCCTGACCATATCCACTTCATCCTCTTTGTCACCCACAGTGGCGGGGGCCACCTTGGCAAAATTATCCAAGGCTTCAAGATAGGCTGCAATAAGGCCTACCGCAGGCTCTTCCCCACCGCCGTCGGAGAGCAGACCGCCGTTGGAGAGCCTGCGATATTATCGCAGGCACAAAAACAACAGGCACAAAAACAACAGACACAGGAACAACAGGCACAAGAACAACCTCCATTACAAAGGCAACGCCGACCTACGACGGAGGAACGCAAGCACGGCATCCTGTGGCAGGCCAGCTATTATGAGAAGCCCCTATCCGGCAAGGGCCAGCTGGAGCGCATGATAGACTACGTCCATGACAATCCACGCCGTCTGCTATTGAAAAGACAGAACATTTCCCTTTTCCGCATCACCTCCCTCACTGCAGCCGGCATCTCCTTCTCTGCTGTCGGAGAGCCTGAGATATTATCGCAGGCACAGAGACACAGTGTCGCTGTGCGCATATCACGCAGGAACGATGAAGCTCGCCTCACAGCTATCAACGACGAACTGATGCAGAAAGCCCGAAACGGTGCCGTAATTATCTCACCCTTCATAAGCCCCGGCGAGAAAGCGCTGAAGGATGCGCTCATGGCTGAGCACCTCCCTCATATACGCCTTGACGGCATTGGCTTTGGCCCATACTACAAGCCGCCGGGCACCGACCTCGATGCTGTTGCCGATGGATACCTACTGATAATGTGCCCATGGGAGCATGATGAGCGCCGTCACCTCGGCAAAGCAGAGTTTGAGGAACTCA
>Ga0326513_10004230_pt1 | contig 10320 bp, 8 predicted proteins | sample 2_2465_0518_D_FD_203654 | JGI IMG/M metagenome (GOLD analysis project Ga0326513, IMG submission 203654) | Bovine rumen microbial communities from UC Davis, California, United States - 2_2465_0518 | ecosystem: Host-associated > Mammals > Digestive system > Stomach > Rumen | place: USA: California...
ATCCTTTTATGATAATTTAAAGTTATCCTTTATTTGTCGAAGTTGTGTGTAGGAGAGGAAAAATAATTGTATTAAAATTTAATGATAAATATGCTTTAATTTAAGAAAAGGGGTAAGTATTTATGTTTTTTTTCTTTTTTGAAAACAATCTGATTGAAAATACAATTATTAAAAAAGCTTTTGAAATAGTATGTATAAACAAGTTAAGACAGGATTACTATTGTGATATGTCTGAGTATATATTTGCAAGAATAAATAAAAATGAGATTTATTCTTCTTTGTCTGCAATGAAATCACCTTTTGCTTATCTTTATAAAAATTCATATCCACAAAGAGATAAGGCAAACGAATATTGGTACTCTTTTAGTAAAAATAATTTAGTTTGTTATAATGAGAAAATGGAAATGAGTGCTATTGAAGCAAAGGCAATAGTTTATTGGATTTATAGAATTTATAATAATGCAGAACAGCGAAGAGTAGCTACAAAAGAAATGTTAAGTGAACTTAGCTTTTCTTTTGAATTGGATGAATTGTCATTTGCTCAGGCTATTATATACATAAAATCTAAAGTAGAGATTAATTTAATAACTTCTTTTGATAAAGCAAATAAAATATTACAATCAATCGGAAAAACCGGAAACAGTATATATTACAGAGGTCACTCTAATGTGAATTATGTTTTGCTTCCTTCGGTAATGCGTTTAAATAGTTGGTATGAGCATGAATGTGACCTATACAATGAGACTGTAATAGAGTGTCCTGATTCATTTAAAAACTCCTCTACCCATCTTGACTATTTAGTTGAAATGCAACACTATGGATTACCTACAAGACTTTTAGATATTACAAGAAATCCTTTAGTAGCACTTTATTTTGCATGTTGTGATAATTTTAATAGTCAAGGTGAATTAGTTGTTTTTGATGTGAAAACTGATGAAATTAAGTATCCAAAAAGCGATACGGTTTCAATATTAGCTAGTTTACCACTATTAGATTCTAATATGAAGAAGAAATTGCTTACATGGGCGAAGGATAAGACTCTTAGTACAAGTGATTTTAATTGTAAAGCAATTAGACTTCTTCATGAAGTAAAATTAGAAAAACCTGCCTTTAGAGATGAGATAGTTAAAGAGGATATTTTAAACTGTTTTTTTGTTCTTGCTGAGAAAAAGAATGATAGAATTATTAAGCAGGATGGTGCTTTTATAATTTGTGGGTTATTTGATATAACAAATAATGTAATTAATAAGTATAGGTATAGAGAGGGTAAAAAAATTCAAATTTATATAATAGAAAAACAAGCTAAAAAGGGCATTTTAAAACAGCTGGACAAGTTTTCAATTAACAGAGGTCAGCTCTTTCCTGAAATTGCAGATGTGACAGGACATGTAAAAGAAAAATATAAATAGTTTATCTTATATTTATTAACATCTATTATGCAAAAATTAATTATATATTTCATTGTTTTTTAAGAAAGAAGGAGTAGTAATGTATTTGCGTTCACTGAGAATTCAAGGCTTTAGAAAACATTACGATACTACAATTGTTTTTTCTGATTCTACATTCTTAATTGGTGAAAATAATGTTGGGAAAAGTAGTATTTTGTATGCCCTTGACTATTTGTTGAATGGTAAAAAAGTAAATCAGAATGAATATTTTTCATGTATCACTACAGAGGGAGAGAATAAACGAATTGCTGATGATATTATTTTGACAGCAGAATTCTGTGATTTACCTACTGAAGCTAGGTTATGGAGAGGCTTTAAAGGCAGAGTAATACCATCTATTAACAAGGTTGCCGGTGAAACCGGGTTGAGTTTTATATACAGAAAAACTTTTAGTATTGGTGCATCTTCAGCAAAAATTGAAACCAAAGAATTTAAAAAAGAAATTAAACCTAATTATAGAGATTGTAAGACTGTACAAGATTATTTGGATAATGGTTTAGATGAAGGTAATTTATCAGATGAAATAAACCAATTAGATAGGGATAAGAAGTTGACGAACAAGCAAAAAAGAATGTTTGATTCAGTAGATGAAATATTTGATTTTGATGAAACTGAAGAAGTATGGGTAGAAAATCCCGGTGGTATTCCTCAGAATGTATTGAGTAAATTGCCTAAGTACTTACTCATACCGGCACAGGATAGAGAAGATGAAATAACAGGATCATCAGGTACACTTCAAAAGACCTTAAATGAATTATTTTCTGAAATAAGAGAATCTTCAGAAAATTACAAAAAGGCTCAAGAATATTTGGATAAATTAAGCCAAGAATTAAATCCTGAAGATACTAGTACTGAAATTTCTAAAATGATTGTGGAACTTAATAACATTGTATCGGAAATATTTCCTGGTACGGGAATTACAACATTAGCTAATTTAAGTGATGCTGATAGTGTAATAAAGCCAACATTCCGTATAGAAATGAATAGCAATATTACAACACCTGCCAATTTACAGGGAACCGGACTTATTAGATCCACAGTGTTTGCTTTATTAAGGTATAAAAGTTTAAGGGATAATCGAAAAAATAATTCTGAAACAAGACCTTTGATTATCGGATTTGAAGAACCGGAAATTTATTTGCATCCGAATGCTATTAGTAAAATGAGAGATACGATATATAACTTGGCAGAGAATGCAGATAATCAAATTGTTTGTACAACCCATTCTCCGTATATGATTGATATTAGCAAAAAACCATCTCAAGTACTTAACAGTTTATGGACTACTATAAGGGATGATATATCAGAAGACGGAAAAGCTGAATTGGTTGAATCTATGCCTTTTAATGTTACAGATGAGTTTATAAAACTACAAGGAGATTCAAAAAATTATATTAAAATGATTTTAAAAATTGATGAATCAATTGCTAGATGTTTTTTTGTTAAAAAAGTCTTGATTGTGGAAGGTGACACTGAACAAGTTGTTTTGACTGAGACCATAAACAGAATGCCACACTCTCTAAAAAATCAAATATTTTCTGATTGGCATATAGTAAGGGCTCGTGGAAAAGCTGCAATTATTCCATTAGTTAAATATTTAAAAGCTATGACTATAGATGTCTATGTTATACATGATGGTGACTTTGGAGTGAATGGCGCAGAGTGTTTTAATAAACCAATAAGAGAAGCCTTAAGTGATGATAGTAAATTAGTTGTGTTAGAAAATTGTATTGAGGATGTTTTAGGATATAATGCTCCAAAAACTGATAAGCCATTTGTAGCATATAAGCATATACAAGATAATTGGACTGACTAGAACAGTATACCAGAATTATGGAGAAAGTCTGTTCAAAAAATTTTTACTGAAAGTAGAACAATAGTGCATAAGACTATTGTAAGTAACACTATAAATTAATATTAAACAAACTAAAACGGCCGGTACTTATGTACCGGCCGTTTTTACTTTAGGGTTATTTGATTTTACAATTGATATTTTATAATACCTTTTATAATACTATAATGTTTGATTTTTTAATCCTAAATGTTATTTGATTTTCTTTTAAACCTACATTTAATATTGTTTTTGATTTGCTTTTGAAATTGCTATTTAGAATTGTTATCGGTAATGGAATTTGCGTTAGTGGTATCTTTGAAAAGCAAAGTAATGCACCAAATTGCACATAGACAAATAATGATGTAAATAATTCTGCTGATTACACCGGTCTGACCACCACACAAAAATGCCACAAGGTCAAATTTAAAAATGCCCACAAGACCCCAGTTAATACCACCGATAATTAAAAGGGTCAAAGCTATTTTATCAATCATATATATACCTCCATAAATGATTTCAAAATTAGTTTTGACCTAAAAATAAGAAATATTCAGTTTTATTGATTTTTAGAACATTACAAAAATGCCTATAATTGCAATTAAAATAAGTATCAATGCAAAAATTCTGCACATAAGTATTGCTTTTTTGATTTGATGTTTTCTAATCATACTTTCTGTTGGAAAAGGAAGTAGCAGTAGCATAATTCCTAAACCACCAAAACCAATAACTATCAGACTGTCACCAATAGCACCAAAAAGTGAACCTGCCATAATTCCGATAGGAATTAAAAATACAAATATAGCATCTAAAAATGCAAATAGTTTGCCGTATTTATCTCTTAAATCATAAAATTTGTTGGCATTTTCTTGACATTCATCCTGACAGTACATATCAAAATAAGAAATTTCTTTGCCACAAAATTCACATTTCTTCATAATATCACCTATTTCCTTTAGAATACTATAACATTTTCACAATATAAAGTCAATCGACAAAAGATGTGTTGTGTGTATCAATCAATCTCCTACATATTCAATTATATCTTGAACATTGCAATGTAGTTCTTTACAAATGGACGCAAGAACATAAAGGTCAACTCTGCTAATATTACCGTTATAGTAGCCTTGTACAGTTTCAAATCTTAAATTGCAGTTTACACATAGTTTGTTTTTTGAATAGCCTTTTTCTTTCATAACTTTGTCCAATTTAAATATAATTCCGGATTCATTTTGATTTGGTCTTTTATTCATTATTAACACCTCTATATTGAGAATAACAAAGAAAAAACCTCTTGACACTCTACATTAGAATGTAGTATATTATAGTAAAGACTACATTCTAATGTAGAATAGGAGGTACAATATATGAAAGAAAAAAGTGGTTGTAGTGGGGCATTGTTTATATTTTTAAGTATTGCCAATTTTATTTTTGCTTATTTTGCTTATCGTGGAGAACATAGTGCTAAACCGGCAAAAGTAATAAGCATAATAAATGGAAAAATGTCCTCAGTCGGTTCTCTTGGTGGAAGTTCAAAAGCAGTGGAAATGTACTCAACATTGTTTTACATTTTTATTGTATTAGGTATTATTTTTCTTATATTAAGTATAGTAATGTTTTGTGCAGGTGAATCAAGTAAGAGTGAAAATACTAATGTGAACAGTGAAGAAAATGCTGAAAAAGACAAACCAAGATTTATTGCTTGTCCAAAGTGTGGGGAGCTTAATAGTAGTAATAATACAAAATGTTTTAAATGTAAAACAGACTTGATAGAAATAATCAATAAAAAAGAAACTAAAACTAGTAATGTATGGATATGTCCAAAGTGTGGAAGAGAAAACCAAAATTATGTGGGTACTTGTGGATGTGGTGAGGTAAAACCAAAATGAAAAAGTTAATTGTTTTATCACTATGTTTAATATTTTTATTATCAATTTGTGGTTGTTCAAAAACCGGTAATAGTATTAGTAGTAATGTTAGTTCAAATACTGAAAATATTGAAGAAACAAATAATATGCAACAAACAGAAATTACTAATACAGTAATTACTAAAGATATTACTTTGTCTAGTGAAGACAAGAAAATTATTGATGTATTGTACAATAATAGAGATGAATGGGATGATTATAATACAATTGATGGTGTTAAAGGATGTCCTATAACTAATGTTGCCTTTTACAAAATCAGTTGTGAAGATGGATTTTTTGTATCCGGTTTAAACAATATTCTAAATATAAAGGAAATTAAGGATAAAGTTATCTTTGTCACCAGTGTTAAGTCATATAATGATGTACAGGTAGGTTCTAATATTTACATAGATACAGAAACCCAAAGACTTGGCATGATACATGATTTTTCTGAAAATGATAGAAAAATGATAGAGAAGATTTACGATGATACTGCTGAGAATGGTACTAAGTGGAATATGGAAGCTACCGATGAACAAAAATATTTGATTCTTGAAGATGCTTACAAAAGGTATTTAGAAACAGAAAATTCAGCAGAATAATAAAATTAATATTAAAGTTTTAAGGGTTGTCGTTGTGTTATATGGCAACCCTTTTTATAGTAATACAAATTATTTATAAACAAGGGGATAATTCTTGACAAAATACTACTATAATCTTATAATAATTTAGTATGTGTAAGTATGATTTTTACTTAGTTTAGTAGAAATTTTACTTTGATAGTTTGAAATTAAAAAATGAAAAAATTTAGAGTTTGTGGTGATAATATGGATTACAACAAGTTAGCTGAACTTTTACTACCTGATAGTAAAATGACTAGGGAAGAAGTTTTTGCAAAATTCCCTAAAAGAAATTTAAAGGAAGGTGCTCAGGTTACTCGTATAGCACCGTCACCAACAGGTTTTATTCACCTTGGTAACCTATATTCTGCAGTAGCAGATGAAAGAATTGCTCACCTATCAGATGGTGTGTTTTATTTAAGAATTGAAGATACTGACCTAAAGCGTAAAGTTGATGGTGCAGTTGATATTATTATCAATGTTATGAAGTACTTTGGCATTGAATTTGATGAAGGTGCAGGTCAAGAAGATAAGGGCAACAATAACTATGGTCCTTATTATCAGCGTCAGAGAGTAGAGTACTACCATGTGTTTGCTAAGGAGCTTATTCAGAAAGGCTTAGCTTATCCTTGTTTCTGTACTGAAGAAGATAATGCACAACTTAGAGAGGCTCAACAGGCAGAAAATGCTACTCCGGGTTACTATGGTAAGTGGGCAAAGTGTCGTTCACTTACACTTGAAGAAATTGAAGAAAACCTAAAGGCAGGTAAGCCTTGGGTTCTAAGACTAAAATCCCCTGGTAGTGAAGATAAAGAAATCACAATCGAAGATAAGATTATGGGCAAAATCTCATTCCCTGAGAATACTCACGATATTGTTATTCTAAAGAGTGACGGTGTTCCAACATACCACTTTGCCCATGTAGTTGACGATACATTAATGGGTACAACACTTGTAATTCGTGGTAATGAATGGCTAAGCTCAGTACCAACTCACTTCCAGCTAAATCAGGTATTAGGTTTTAGACAGTTTAAGTATGCTCATACTGCTCACCTAATGAAGATTGACGAAGAAACAGGCAAGAAGAGAAAGCTATCTAAGAGAAAAGACCCTGAACTTTCTCTAGACTTCTATCGTCAAGACGGTTACCACCCATATACTGTTAAGATTTATCTATTAACACTACTTAACAGTAACTTTGAAGAATGGCATGACAAAAACCCTAACAAGGATATTAATGAATTCCCATTCTCAGTAAAGAAAATGTCACAGAGTGGTGCATTGTTTGATTTACAGAAGTTCCATGATATTTGTAAGAAAGAATTTGCAAAAATGTCACTTGAAGAAGTTTATTCTTTCCTAGAAGAATGGACTAAGGAATATGATGCTGAACATTACGATATGTACTTCGGTGACAAGGAATATATGGAAAAGGTTCTAACACTTTGTATGGGCCTTAACCAAAAGAGAAGAAGAAAAGACTTTGCTTATGCAAAACAGATTATGGCTAGTCTATCATACTTCTTTAAGGAAACATTTGTACCAAAGAATCAGTATGACTTTGATAATGAAACAGTGAAGGCTATCTTAACAAAGTATCTTGAATCTTATGATGAAAATGATGACAACTCAACATGGTTTAATAAGGTAAAGACACTTTCAGAAGAACTTGGTTTTACTACTGATATGAAAGCATACAAGAAGTCACCTGAAAGTTTCAAGGGCAATGTTGCTCAGGTTTCTGAGGCAATTCGTGTTGCTATTACAGGTGAAGCAAATACTCCTGACCTATGTACTATTTGCCAGATTATTGGTAAAGATAATGTTAAGGAAAGAATTGAAAACACTATAAATTCACTTTAAGTTGAATATAGCCACCAAGTAATTTGGTGGCTTGTTTTCCGTAATAATAAATAGATTGGATTATGATTTATGAAAAGTTTGTCTTATTTAAAGGATTATAAGGTGCAGTCAATTTTAGCACCACTTTTTAAGCTACTGGAGGCTTCCTTTGAACTTTTAGTTCCACTTGTAGTAGCTGATATTATTGATAACGGTATCAATAGTGGTGACAAAGCCTATATTTTTCACCGTTGTTTACTGTTAGTTTTACTTGCAGTTGTAGGTCTTATCTCTGCTGTATCTGCTCAGTTCTTTGCTGCTAAGTCAGCTACAGGTGCAACAACAAAGTTAAGAAGTGCATTGTTTAAGAAGATACAGTCACTTTCATTCAGTCAGCTTGACTCTATCGGTTCTGCAACACTTATTACAAGAATGACAAGTGATGTTAACCAAATTCAGACCGGTATTAATATGTTCCTAAGACTGTTACTGCGTTCACCGTTTATAGTTTTTGGTGCAACAATAATGGCATTTTATGTTGATGTTAAGGGTGCTTTGGTTTTTGCAGTAGTAGTACCGGTTCTTGCAATTATAGTTGCTGTGATTATGTCACTGACTATTCCTAGATTTAAGGGTGTACAGAATAAGCTGGATTCTGTTTTACTTAGAACAAAAGAAAATGTAAAAGGTGTAAGAGTTATCAGAGCCTTTACAAGAGAAGATAAAGAGATTGCTGAATTTGAAGAAGAAAATCAAAGCCTTGTAAAACTACAGAATGTTGCAAGTTGGATTTCTTCTATTATGAATCCTGCAACATTTGTTGTAATTAACCTTGGTGTAATTTTCCTAATTTATATCGGTGCAATCAGAGTTGATGTTGGTGTTATCAGTCAAGGTGCAGTTGTTGCCCTTTATAACTATATGTCACAGATTCTTGTTGAACTTATTAAGTTAGCTAACCTAATTATCACAGAAATGAAAGCTATTGCAAGTAAGAACAGAGTTGATGCTATTCTTACTATGGAAGAATATAAGAAGCCTAAGGGTAAAGACAAAAAGTGTGACCACTATATTACATTTGAAAATGTTTCCCTAAGCTACAACAAGAACAATGAATATAGCTTAAATAACATTAGCTTTACTGTTGATAAAGGTGATACTGTTGGTATTATCGGTGGTACAGGTAGTGGTAAAACAAGTGTAATGAACCTACTTTGTGGTTTCTATGAACCTACAAGTGGTGATATTATTCTTAATGACAAGAATATCCTTAATTATTCTGATGAAGAATTAAATGATAATATTTCTGTTGTAATGCAAAAGGCTACTATGTTCAGTGGTACTGTTAAAGAAAATATTACTTTCGGTGCTAAGAATGCTACAGCAGAAGATATTGAAAAGGCTATTGAAATTTCTCAGTCAAAAGAAATTATCAGTAACAAAAGCAAAGGTCTTGATGAAGTTATCCTTGAACAAGGCAAGAACCTATCAGGTGGTCAAAAGCAAAGACTTTCTATTGCAAGAGGTATCGTAAGAAATACTCCTATACTTATTCTTGACGACAGTTTCTCAGCACTTGACTATAAGACAGACAAAACTTTGCGTCAATCCCTTGCTGACTCAAAGGGTGACAGAACAACATTTATTATTTCACAGAGAACATCTACTATTGAACATTGTGACAAAATCCTTGTACTAAATGACGGTGCTCTTGAGGGTGTAGGTACTCATGAAGAACTACTTAAAAGCTCAGAAACATATAAGGATATTTATGAGTCTTGTAACAAGGAGGCATCATAATGAAAAATTCTTATGTAATTAAAAGAGTTTTAAAGTACATTGGTAAGTACAAGTTTTCTTTTATAATTTCACTTGTATTAACTTTATTTTCAACAGTATGTACACTATATATTCCTGTTCTTGCCGGTGATGCAATTGATATGATTGTAGGCAAAGGTAATGTTAATTTTGCAGGACTAACTAAGATTTTAATTCTTATTTTAGTAGCAATTATTATTGGTGGTATTTCTCAGTATTTTACAAATACTTTAAACAACAGAATGGCAAATAACACTGTTAAGGATATGCGTACCGATGCATTTAATAATTTGCAGTATGTTCCTGTTTCTTATATTGACAGCAGAAATACCGGTGATATTGTAAGTAGAGTTATTGCAGATGCAGAACAGTTTTCTGACGGTTTAATTCTAGGTTTCCAAAACCTATTTTCAGGTGTTATTACTATTTTAGGTACATTGTTCTTTATGTTTACAATCAACATTTGGTTGGCACTTATTGTACTTGTATTAACTCCACTTTCACTTTTTGTTTCTAAGTTTATTTCAAAGAGAACTTATAAATACTTTAAGAAACAAAGTGAACAAAGAGGTAAGGAAACTTCCTATATTGAAGAAATGCTAAGTAACATTAAGGTGGTAAAATCCTATCATAGGGAAGATGAAAATTCCGAAAACTTTGATGTTATCAATGAAGAACTTGGCAAGGACTCACTAAATGCAACTTTCTTCTCCTCACTTACTAACCCTTGTACAAGATTTGTAAACTCAATTGTATATGCAGTAGTTGGTTTAAGTGGTGCATTGTTTGCAATTAACGGCATTATTACAGTAGGTAACTTGTCAGCATCTTTGGCATATGCAAACCAATATACA
>Ga0326513_10004231_pt1 | contig 10316 bp, 7 predicted proteins | sample 2_2465_0518_D_FD_203654 | JGI IMG/M metagenome (GOLD analysis project Ga0326513, IMG submission 203654) | Bovine rumen microbial communities from UC Davis, California, United States - 2_2465_0518 | ecosystem: Host-associated > Mammals > Digestive system > Stomach > Rumen | place: USA: California...
CGCGGCCGTTGAGCATCATCTCGATGACGGAGTTCTGGATGACCTCAGTATAGATGTTGAAGTCGGGCACATGCTTGTCAGCGCCCAGCGCGCCCAGAATGGCATTGGCCGTAGAGCCTACACCGCTCTGCAGGGGCAGGAACTCCTTGGGGATGCGTCCCTTGTGCATCTCCTCTACCAGGAACTCTGCTGTCAGGAAACCGATTTTGTCGGTTACGGGGTCGCTGTCCTTGAAGGCGCGGGCCTCGTCGGGGATATTGCACTCCACGACACCCGCCACCTTGTCTTTGGGAATCGAGACGTAGGGCTTGCCGATACGGTCGCTGGGGTGCTCGATGGGGATGGCCTTGCGGTAAGGCGGGTCGAGCGGCTCATAGACATCGTGGATGTACTTGGCATTGGGGTTGTGGAACGCGTTGAGCTCCAGGATGACCTTCTTGGCCAGACGGGCGGCTGTGGGAGAGATACCGCCGGCAGCGGTCAGATAGACGTGATAGTCGTTGCCGGCCTCCTCGATATCGCATACTTCCAGGATGGCCCAGTCCACATCGCCATAGAAACCGTAGCGGAGCTCTTGGGCCATGTGGCTCAGGTGCAGGTCGTTGTAAGGAATCTCGCCCAGATTGACGTGCTTGCGGAAGTCGGGGTTGGTGGTGTATGGGGCGCGGTACTTGATGGCCTGTGCATTGGCCAGGTCGCCGTCGGTGCTCTGGCCGGTGGAGGCCCCAGTGAAAATACCTACCTTAAACTCGCGGCCGGCCTCGTGCTCTGTCAAAGCAAGTTTTGCCAGTTCCTTTGTTGTCGCTTTGGCTACACCGGCAGGTGTGAAGCCGCTCATGGCGATATTATCACCATTCTTGATCAGTGCTGCTGCCTCGGCAGCGGTCATTCGTGTATAAGCCATTTTTTTATCTATTTTAGAATTTTGCCTGCAAAATTACTGCTTTTCGCCCAAATGGCCAAACAAAAAGTTACTTTTCCGCATTCGCAGTGCCTAATCCGGCAGATAGTGGCCGGCTATTTATGAGATTTATACAAAGAGCAAAGTATTTGATACAAAAAGTTGGCGCTGTTTTGCGAAAAATGCCTATCTTTGCAGCCGTTAAGACTAAGCATTACTTTATTAATAAGGATATAAAATGAAAAATGTACCTGTAATTAAAATCGGTATCGTGGCTGTGAGCCGCGACTGCTTCCCTGAGTCACTGGCCGTCAACCGCCGCAAGGCTGTTGTGGCTAAGTATGTAGAAAAGTACGGTGATGCCGACATCTATGAGTGCCCCATCTGTATTGTGGAGAGTGAGATCCACATGTGTCAGGCTCTCGAGGATATCAAGAAGGCTGGCTGTAATGCCCTTTGTGTTTATCTAGGCAATTTCGGCCCGGAGATTTCTGAGACGATGCTCGCAAAGTATTTCGACGGCCCCGCCATGTTCTGCGCTGCCGCTGAGGAGACACAGAACGACCTTATCGACGGCCGTGGCGACGCTTACTGCGGTATGCTCAATGCCAGCCACGCCCTCTCGCTCCGCAAGACGCGCGCTTATATTCCTGAGGAGCCGGTCGGCGACGCTGCCCAGTGCGCTGAGATGATTCACGAGTTTGTGCCTATCGCACGCGCCATCGTTGGCCTGCGTAACCTGAAGATTATCAGCTTCGGCCCGCGTCCCAACAACTTCCTGGCCTGCAATGCGCCTATCCGTGCTCTTTACGACCTCGACGTGGAGATTGAGGAGAACTCCGAGCTCGACCTGCTGGAGGCGTTCCAGAAGCATGCCGGCGACCCGCGTATCGACGATGTCGTGAAGGATATGGCCCAGGAGCTGGGTCATGGCAACAAGATACCTCAGGTGCTGCCTAAGCTTGCGCAGTACGAGCTTACCCTCTGCGACTGGGTGGAGGCACACAAGGGCTGCCGTCAGTTCGTGGCGCTAACAACCAAGTGCTGGCCAGCCTTCCAGACCATGTTCGGGTTCGTGCCTTGCTACGTGAACAGCCGTCTCACAAGCCGTGGCATTCCCGTAAGTTGCGAGGTGGATATCTATGGCACACTGTCGGAGTTTATCGGCACATGTATTACAGAGGATGCCGTCACGCTGCTCGACATCAACAATACCGTTCCTCAGGACATGTACGAGGAGAGCATCAAGGGCAAGAAGTTCCTCTGCGACGAATATACCGACAAGGAAATCTTCATGGGCTTCCACTGTGGTAACACCGCTTCCAACAAGGTATGCAACTGCAATATGTGCTTCCAGCGCATCATGGCGCGCGCCCTGCCTGTTGAGGTGACCAACGGTACGCTTGAGGGTGACTTGAAGCCGGGCAAGGCCACCATCTACCGTCTGCAATCGACAGCCGATACGAAGTTGCGTGCTTACATCGCCCAGGGTGAGATTCTGCCGGTGGCTACACGCTCGTTTGGCTCTATCGGTACCTTCGGTATCAAGAACATGAGCCGCTTCTACCGCCATGTGCTCATTGAGAAGCACTATCCTCACCACTGTGCAGTGATGTTCGACCACGCCGGTAAGTATCTCTGGGAGGTTCTGAAGTACATGGGTATCCCCGTGGATGAGATTGACTACAATTTCCCGAAGGGTGACTATTATCCCACGGAGAATCCGTTCTGCTAAGCAATGGGGTAAATCTATAAAAAAGAGTGGGGCTTTCGGGTCCCACTCTTCGTATGTTTTCAGAATGCTGAAAGTTCAGGCTTTTCTATCTGCCTGACCGCCATGCACTCCATCTCGATAAGCCATCCTGGGCGGCAGACGGGGGCATGCACGATGATGTAAGGCTTGCCGGCGAACCGCTCTTCGTAGAGGGCCTTCACCACGGTGTAGTCGGCAGGGTCGCGCAGATAGACCACCATCTCGCCCACATCCTCGAAACTGCAATCGGCTTCGGCGAGCAGGGCCTCCACATTCTCCCACATGCGGTGGGCCTGTCTGACAATGTCCTTGGGATACATCACCTCACCTTTATTGTTGATAGAGGCCGTGCCGGAGATGTACACCTGGCGGCGGTCGGCATAGTCGATGTAGGTGCCGCGCTCAAAACTCACCCCGTAGTCGCTGGTGCGGTTAAGATGGGTGGGGGCATAGAGGTAGTGTATCTGCTCTCTTTTCACGCCGTCGATGGCATAGTTGTCCATCTGCGCGAGTACGTTAGGGTCTTGTTGCCGTCCGCTGATGCCTGTTGAGGCGATGAAGTGTGTGTGTACCGTAAGTCCTTGGGTGAAGAAGAATTGGTTGCGGGCACGCACAACGCCCCCGTAGTTTAAGTCGATGTCATTAACGAAGAACCAGGTACGGATGCAGTTGGCTTCGAGCGTGCAGCCTTCCTCGATGAGCTGCATGTTGTACTCGTTGAAGAGCAGGCGCGTCTGGTATTCTGAGTTGGCGGCCATGTTGTGGGCCGAGCCGTTCCATAGGTGGCGGAATGCGCCGTGGCGCACTTCGTAGAGGCCGCTGTGCGAGAGCTTTGTCTGCACACCGGTCATCAGATAGGCCCAGAGGGCGATCTTCGTACCGTCGAGAGGCGGCTGCTGGATGATGCTCTTGGCGCAGTCGGTCACGTCGCTGACGATGATGTCGTCGGCCTGGTTGGTCGCGTCGCTCAGGAAGTAGCGCTTGAATACAGCCTGCGTGCCCTTCAGCTGGCCTTCGATGAGCTGGTTATAGGCGCTGATTACGGCTTCTAATTGTGCGGCATAGGGCAGGCTGGGGGAGGCGGCGTGTATCATCACGTGATACTCGCTGACTTCTGTCGCGTTGTCGAACATGAACACTTCTGCGCGTGCATGCTCAAAGTGTAAGGTATCTTGTCGTTTGTCCATTGTCTGCTATCGGTTGAGTTCAAGGAGTCCTTGGGGCAGTGCCATTGTGATGGTGTGATGGTTCCTGTCAACAGCGGTTATCAGTTCTTCGGAAGCGGGGATAAGGGTGCCGTCTTCGAGTTCAAAGAGTACATTGGCGGTACTGTCGTTGACGGCTGCAATGCGTCCTAAGGGCTGCCCGGTGTCGGCGTTGGTAATGCTGAAGCCGATAATCTCGGCCCATGAGAGCGAATCGTCGCTGTCAGCGGCTATGGCACGGGGGAAATAGACATCGCAGCCGGTCAGTGCTTTGGCGCGCTCCTGAGTGTCGATACCCTCCAGCTTCATGATGGCGTTGGTGTCACTCTTGAAACGGTATTCCTCGATGAAGAAAGGCACGAGGATACCGTCGATACTGATTACCAGATAGTCGGCGTCGGAGCGGTCGAACACATCGTCGTCAAAGAGAAACGACAGTTCTCCTCTTACACCGTGGGTTTTGCCCATTTTCCCGATTTTATAGACTTCTTCCTCTCTAATCATAACTGTCTATGCTCTCCTGATGCAGGCTCCTAACGGGTTCAGGCGCTCTTCGATGCACTCGTAGCCCCGGTCTATCTGTTCTATATTGTCGATACGGCTTGTGCCCCGGGCACTCATGGCGGCTATCAGCATGGCGATGCCAGCGCGGATGTCGGGACTCGACATCCGCCCGCCCCGGAGGGTGATGTTGCGGTCGTGGCCCACGACGACAGCCCGGTGGGGGTCGCAGAGGATAATCTGGGCGCCCATGTCGATGAGCTTATCGACGAAGAAGAGGCGGCTTTCAAACATCTTCTGGTGGAAGAGCACGGTGCCTCGGGCCTGTGTGGCTACGACGATGAGCACGGAGAGCAGGTCGGGTGTCAGTCCGGGCCAGGGAGCGTCGGCCAGTGTCAGGATGGTGCCGTCGATAAACGATTGTATCTCGTAGTGGGGCTGGCGGGGCACGATGAGGTCATCGTCCTCCGTCCTGAGTTCGATGCCTAAGCGGCGGAAGGCGTCGGGGATAATGCCGAGGCTTTGCACACAGGCGTTCTTGATGCGTATGCCGTCGCCGCACATAGCAGCCATCCCGATGAAGGAGCCTACCTCAATCATGTCGGGCAATATACGGTGCTCAGTACCGTGCAGCTTCTCTACGCCGTTGATGGTCAGTAGGTTGGAGGCTATTCCGCTGATGCTTGCGCCCATGCGGTTGAGCATGTGGCAGAGCTGCTGGATATAGGGCTCGCAGGCGGCATTGTAGATGGTGGTGGTGCCTTTGGCGAAGACGGCGGCCATGATGATGTTGGCTGTGCCTGTCACCGAGGCTTCATCGAGCAGCATGTAGGTGCCTTTCAGTTCCTTTGCGGAGATCTCATAGACATCGCGTCCCTCCACGCGGCGAAGCTGCGCGCCGAGTTTCTCAAAGCCCAGGAAGTGGGTGTCGAGGCGCCGGCGGCCTATCTTGTCGCCACCGGGCTTGGTAATGACGGCCTTGCCCATTCTCGAGAGCAGGGGGCCGATCATCAGTACACTGCCGCGCAGAGCCGCACAGTTTCTTACGAAGTCATCGCTTTCCAGGTGGTCGAGGTTCAGCATGCCGGCCTGGAAGGCATAGTCATTGCGTGACAGCTTGCGGATGCTGACACCGATGTCGCGCAGCAGCCTGATGAGGTTGTTGACATCGCGGATGTCGGGGATGTTGCGGATAATTACTTCCTCGTCGGTCAGCAGGGCGGCGCAGATTACCTCTAGCGCCTCGTTTTTGGCGCCCTGTGGCGTGATGTCGCCACGGAGCGTGTGGCCGCCTTCTATGATGAATGATGCCATGATGCGCAGCGCTATTTTCTTTTCTTTCCGTTATTCTTGTTCTCGCTGGGGCTCACTTTTTCAAATACAAAGCTGTTGAGGTTCAACTGGATAGCGCCGTCGGTAAAATGCGCCAGGTCGCTGGCCACGCGCTCGTCGTCCATTGTGCCGTGCCCCCAGATGGCCAGGTCGCGCTTCATCTGGTTGGCCGTCTGGCGTGTCAGCTCGTCGCGCTCCTCGCCGGCAGGCATCTCTTTCAACTTTGCCAGCAGTTCCTCCACCAGATGACCGTAGTGGCGCATCTTTATCCTGGTGTTCGACTTCTTGATGGGTTCGGGCTTCGAGAGGATTTTATCGGCTTCCGACACATCGTAGGGCCAGTCGATTTCGAGCTCGCGGTGGCTCATCAGGTAAAGGTGGTCCCAGAGGGTCTGCTCATGGCCGTCGTTCTCTTTCAGCTGGGGGTTCTTGGCCTCCATCTGATGGATGATGGTCTGTGCGCATCTCAGTCGTTCTTCCTTGGTAGGCAGTTGGCAGGCGTATTCCACCATCTTCTGTATCTCTCGCCCGTATTCAGGCATCACCAGCTTGGTGCGCTGGGTGTTGTAATCTAATCCTTTTATATTCATATATGTTTTTGTTTTTCTTTGTTTTATGCTTTTTTGTGCGCGCGGGCTTATAGCCTACAAGAGTTTTTTAGGCATTTTGGCTACGAAATCCTTGAGGTAATAGGGCACAAAGTAGGCCACGTCCTCGGTCTGCCCGTTTATCAGACGGCGCTCTGCCAGTGGCTGCATCCATTTGGCCAGTGGCTCTATGCCTTCTATCAGGCGGGCGTTGGGGTGGTTGATGGTATCCATACACTTTTTGGCGCCGTTGCCTAAGAAATACACCGGGTGCTCATCGAGAAACGGCTTGTAAGTGTCTGCTGTCACGATGTCGGCGGCTACGGCTCTGACAGGCTTCAGGCTGCGGTCGTAGATACCGGCATAGACTTCCATCCGCCTGGCATCGAGCATCGGGCAGAGCAGTGCGTCGCTCTCGGGCAGTTCGCGCAGCAGAACGGGCACGCAGAGCAATTCGAGCGTGGGCACGCCGATAAGCTTTAAGTCGCGCCCGTAGCAGATGCCCTTGGCCATCGATACGCCGATGCGCAGACCGGTGTAGGAGCCTGGGCCACAGCTCACGGCCACGGCATCGAAGGGGATGGCGTGATTGTCTGTAAACGACAGCGCCTCATCGACCATCGTGCCAAGCCGCTCGGCATGATTGGGACCGCTGTGGTCTTCCTGTTGGAAGATGACTTGAGAGTCTTCTGATACAGCAACGGAGCATACGTCGGTGCTGGTTTCTATATGCAGTATTGTTGACATAGTTTTCTGTCTATATATATTTAAGGTGCAAAGTTACGAAGATTTCCGCCAAAAACCATCGTTTTATAGGATTTTTCGTGTTTTTGCCCTCATTATTAACAAAAAGTTGAATTTTAGGAGGCCTCCGGGTAGGGCGAACTCGCCTATTTACAGATAAAGGGCATTACGCTGTCGATGAGCGACTGCTTGCGCTCCTGCAGGCTGAGGATTTGCTGGTCGAGGGTGCCCTCTGACACGAAACGATAGACAAACACCGAGCGATGCTGCCCGATGCGGTGGGCACGGGCGATGGCCTGCTCCTCTGCCGCCTTGTTCCACCAGGGGTCGAGCAGGAAGACGTAGTCGGCGGCTGTGAGGTTAAGGCCTACACCGCCGGCTTTCAGTGAGATGAGGAAGAACTGGCAGTCGGCTGTCTGCTGGAAGTGGGTAATCACGCGTTCGCGCTCCCGCGTTTGCCCTGTCAGCAGGTCGTATGACCAGCCCAGCGCTTTCATCCTGTCGGCTATCTGATCTAATAGCGTGACATACTCGCTGAAAATCAGTACTTTGTGGCTGGTGCTGCGCAAAAGTTCCAACCGCTCGAAGACGACATTCATCTTCCCTTCGCCGTTGGCTATCTGGCGCAGGCGCTGTAGGGCGGCGAGGATGTGGATGCTGCGCTGCGACTCGCTTGTCTCTGGATCGAGATATTCATTGCGGGCCTTCGACAGTTCTTCGGTATAGCGGCTCGTCTGCGCTTCGGTCATCGGGCATACCACTACTTCGTCTTGCCGTTCGGGCAGGTCACCCAGCACTTGTTCCTTGGTACGCTTCAGGAAGTATGGCGCAATGAGCCGCTGCAGCAGTTCCGTCCGCTGCTGCTCCATCTGTCGGGCTATGGGCATGACGAACGACTGCTGGAAGGTGGCCGCATCGCCAAGCAGACAGGGGTTGAGCACATCCATCAGGCTCCACAGCTCCATGAGGTTGTTCTCCACAGGCGTTCCGCTCAGGGCTATGCGGTGGAGAGCCGTCAGCGCGCCTACGGCCTGGTGGATCTGTGAGGTGGCCGTCTTGAAGGCCTGGCTCTCGTCGAACACCACGATGCCGAATGCGATGTGCGACAGGTGCTCTATGTCGTTGGCGAGGGTGCGATAGGTGGTTAGTACCACATCCCACTGTGGCAGGTTGCTGCGCTTGTCGTGGCGCTTGGCGACATCGCCTGTGTAATTGCAGACCGATAGCGACGGCGCAAATCGGCTCAGCTCGTTGTGCCAGTTGTGTACTACTGACGCTGGAGCGACGATCAGTGATACGCGGAAGGGTATGCGCGGCGTGCCCGTGGGGCCTCCGCGCATCTCCTCGTCGGAGAAGAGAAAACCGGTCTGTGGCTGGGTGCGCGCGTTTTTCGCCTGTTCCTTATAGGCCAGCAGCAGGGTAATGGTTTGTAGCGTCTTGCCGAGTCCCATCTCGTCGGAAAGACAGCAGCCCGTCTGTGCCTCGAAGTTTCGCCAAAGCCATTGGAAGCCGGCAAGCTGATAGGGGCGGAGGGTGGCTTCCAGACGTGACGGAACAGCCACGTCCCTGTCGTGGGCGATACGTTCTGCTGGAGCAGATGGCTGCTGCTCTTCCTGCGCCATCTGGCTGCGGTGCCGTAGGAAACTCTTGCCCTTGTTCGTGCCGATAAGCAGCAGTTCGCCATAGCGCTTCAGCCACTCATCGGGTATCAGCAACAGTTCGCCCGTAGGAAGCATGTATTCCCGGTCGCCGCGTAGAATAGTGTCGCGCAGGTCGCGGAAGGGGATGCGCAGCCGCCCGTTATCTACCACTACAGTCACGTCTGTCTGTAGCCAGTCGTTATGCCAGTTGTCCTGCTGCTCAACGCTGAGCGGGCCTATATAATAGGGATGCGCTGAGGGCTGGACGACATCGAAGCCCTGACGGCGGAGCTGAGGGCCGTACTGTCTGAGCCAGTCAATCATGGCTTGCAGCGTGGTGAACGGGATGTGCCCTGATGGCGACACGCCTTTCAGGCATGCCATGAGTGCCTCCTCCTTGTGGCGGTCGCGCATCTGGCGCACAAAGCGGAAACCATCGGCAGACGAAGTATGCTCGCCGCCGGAGTTCTCTACCAGTCTCACCTGGCCGTTCGACTTGCTGTCTGGCGTGTAGCTTGCGCTGCCATAGAGGAAGTGGAGTGAAAGTACATGACGGCCGTCAACGGTATGTTCTGCCATCAGGCGGGGACGGGGCTGCTCACCGATGTCGTGAATCTCAAAGCCCTGGGCTTCTATCTCGGCCTTGGTCACATTCTTCAGGATAAACTTACGGAAGTATTCATTCTCCATCTTCTTAGGTATCTCTACTACAGCCTTGCCGACAAAGGGCAGCAACAGTTTGGAGCTGAGTCCCTCCTCGAACAGCAGGATGTCGCTGTCGAGGATGAAGAAGGCCGGACTATATCCCAGTACGGCCATTTTGTGGTCGGAGAGCGTTCCTGTGGGATTTCCGTTGATGCGGAGCTGCAGCTGGTAGGTGATGCCGCTTTCATGGCGGCAGAAGTTCATCACGGGTGTCACTTTTGCATCGCCTTTCAGCCGCAGCCGGTCGCCGATATGCAGGGGAGACTGTCCGGTCGCCGCATAAATCAAGGGGATGTCCAGCTCCTCAGCCAACCGGATGGCTTTCAGCAGTCGCACGTCTGCCATTCGCTTCACATGCTGCCTCACGACGCTGTCCTCTGTCTGCCAGAAGTCTTTCTCATGGCGGAACATCGCCTTGTTGGCGAATTTGCCATAGAGACTGCCGGGCAACAGTTCTTCGCACAGTCTGACCAGCGAAGAGAACTGCTCGGACCATTCGCTCCCGCTTGAAGACAGTTGAGAAACGGTACCTTCCACTGACATATATCGCCCCAACGACGACACACGCTTCAGTTCGGCGCCAACGATGCCCCAATGGCGTTGCGGCCGCATGACTAGTATAATAGGTGATGATGTCACTTTGTTACGATTCCTTTTTTTTGTGATGCAAAGGTAAGAAATTAAAGCCTATTGCGCAAACTTGCCAATCTCCCTCGCCCTTAATTTAGGATAGATTAAGCATTTTGCCTCCGGCTCATTCACGTACACCTTCACTTTTTCGTCTGAAATAGACGTCTTTCTGTTCTGTCGGGTGTTCGCCTTATATATCCTCTTTTGTGCTTTATATCTTTTTATATTTAATAAGGTGAAGGCATTTCGCGCCTTGATATTTATCAAGACTTGAAAAAAAATCGCATAAAAAACGAAAAAAAGTGGCGGAAAGTTTTG
>Ga0326513_10004232_pt1 | contig 10315 bp, 9 predicted proteins | sample 2_2465_0518_D_FD_203654 | JGI IMG/M metagenome (GOLD analysis project Ga0326513, IMG submission 203654) | Bovine rumen microbial communities from UC Davis, California, United States - 2_2465_0518 | ecosystem: Host-associated > Mammals > Digestive system > Stomach > Rumen | place: USA: California...
TATGATGCCGGCCTCTTCGTCTGTCATGGCCGGATGACAGGGAATGGACAATTCCTGGGTATGAATCTGCTCGGTGACGGGGAAAGAGAGGTGATTCCACTGTCGGTAGCACTTCTGCTTGTGGGGTGGAATCGGATAGTGAATCTGTGTCTCCACGCCGTGGTCGGCAAGGAAGGCTTTCAGTTCATCACGACGCGGTGACAAAAAGGGGAAGATATGCCAGACGCTATCACGGTCATCCACCTTATTATTATATATACGCGCGATGTCGCGACGGCGCTGGTTATCGGCGTCAAGATGACGGAGCTTGACATCGAGAATCGCAGCCTGGAGTTCATCGATACGAGAATTACGACCGATATGATCAAAGACATAGTGACGTGCCGATCCGTAATTACCCAGAGCACGAACGATTTCCGCCAAATCATCGTCGTTGGTGGTCACGGCACCGGCATCACCCAAAGCACCAAGGTTCTTCGTTGGATAAAAACTATGTCCGGCAGCGTCACCCAGCGAACCTGTTCGACGCTGTGAATGGCAACAAGCCATGTCGTCACGCTCAACGAACATGCAGCCATGCGCCTGGGCATTGTCCTCGATGAGTTTCAGGCCGTGCTTTTGGCAAATCTCCCCTATCCTCTTGGTGTATGCGCAAATACCATACAGATGCACAATCATCACAGCCTTCGTGCGTTCGTTTATAGCCTGCTCGATACGCGCATCATCAATCTGGAGCGTATCAAGACTCGGCTCCACGAGAACGGGTACGAGTCGGTTCTCCGTAATAGCAAGTATTGAAGCGATATATGTATTCGCCGGCACGATCACCTCGTCACCCTCCTGCATCACGCCCATTTCGATGTAAGCTCTAAAAATCAGCGTCAGCGCGTCAAGTCCATTGGCCACACCAACGCAGTGCCTTGTACCGATATATTCCGCATAATGTTCTTCAAACTGTGTCGTGGCCTCACCGCGTAGATACCAACCGCTATTGGCGACACCGGCGATAGCCTCGCGAATCTCCGCCTCATAACGGGCGTTTATCTCCTTTAGTGGTAAATATTTGATCATAGGTCGTATTCATAATGGTCATAACAGACACCGCGCCCACCAAAGCCTTCTTTCTGATAGATGAGCGGTTCGACGAGGATACGGCCGTCCTCTTCGTTCGACGTACCGAAGTCAAACCAACGCGAAGACCACTGACGCTCGTGTAGCAGATAGTCGAAGAGTGCATCAATGACACGCAGACGCTTGCCCTCCTCACTAGCAGAGATATACTGGGCATGAGTCACCATTGGCATGACGTAAATCACCGTTCCACCAAGGACCTCACCGTCCTTCGTGGCCGTAAAGAGTCGGATTTGTTCAGGGAATCGTGCATGAAGTAGACTTATCTCGTCAAGCGTATGCACAGGCCGTGCGCCATACTTATGCATCAGGTTATCGGAGAGTACTCGCCAAAAACCGGCCCAGTCACCACTCTCGCCCACCGTCACACCATTGGCGAAGGCCTTGTTCACGCCATAGCGACGGTCACGATGCCACTTCAGAGGCTGACCGAGATCAACAGCCGACGACAGACTTCGGTCTATGAGTTTTGCATTGCAAACACTAAAGAGCGAGTACCAATCCTCCTCGGCAGGCACGCGGTGGAAGATATGCGGCACAGTTTTGTAGACCACACGACGGAAACCCTCTGCACGAAGGCTATCATTCAGTTCGCGGAAGAGTTGTTGCACCCTCGCCGCCGTAGCATCAGCGGAGAGAATGACACCGCCATAGGTCAATCCTCGATGTGAGCAGAGCACTTCGCCCTCAGCATTGGCCGGTAGCAGGGCAAAGAGCTTACCATCACGATAAAACATCAGCGAATGGTCATTGAAGCGGTCGGCGTGATAGTCCATATAGCCACGGTCTAAGAGAAACGTGCCGTTCTTCGACTGCGCTACAAAATGATTCCATTCGTCCTTTCTCTCGGCTGTATATCTAACTATCTCGAACATCTCAAGAATTCATCATAATCGTAGATATATTCCTCCTCATCAAACAACTCAGAGGCAAGTACGAGGCAGACGGCACCAGAGGAAAAGTCCTCGAGTGTACGCCACACGCCAGTGCCGATGTACAGGCCCTGATAAGGATGATTCAGGTGGAACGTCTTTCGCTCGCGACCATCGAAGACCTCCACGTCAAAAGATCCGCTGACGGCGATGACTATCTCCTCGCAAGTGCGATGGGCATGGCCACCCCGGCGCTCACCAGAGGGCACATCGTACGTCCAGTAAACGCGAGCGATGTCGAACGGGATGTTCTTCATCTGCTCTGCCACCGTCAGATTCCCCCTCGGGTCCACAATTTTCGGCAAGTCTATAATCTTATATCTTTCCATACAATTATATAACGGATTTTATCAAGAAAGCGTATATCTTATCCACAAAAAATCTTTTCAACAGCCACGCTGCAAGCACGATCATCCCAAAACTGAGGGCTGTCGTCATGATATCATTCTCGAAGCCAGCCGATAACGCCACGCTATTAACGAGACGCAGGATAAGCATGTGGACCAGATAGATTTCAAGGCTGATGCCGCCCAGCCATTGCAATACGGGGTGATGCAACAAACGCGTCAAGCAGCCTCCCTGTTGGTCAGCCAGAGCATAGTAAAGAATGATTGGCGGTAAAAACAGCCAGAAGAGAGCGGCACAGCGTAACCGACATGTAATCAATTCATAGAGGAAGAACGATAGCACCAGCCACAGCACTGTGAACAGTTCCCACCACGTAGCAACAGACAGATTCATGTGACTGATCTGCTCACGTCCATGCTCGCCCACCGACGACTGATACAAACGACAGAGCAGAATGCCCATACAGAAATCTATCAGACGAGTCCACGGTGCGGCATAAAGAATGCTGTTCACCATATCAAGGGGAATGAGGAATGCCAACGGCAGATATACAGCCAACACCACCCCCGACAATATCAACAATCCCTTGAGGGAAAGTCGACGAAGCCAACGGAAAACGAGGCAGAACATGAGATAGAAGAACAGTACGTCGCACAGGAACCATGACGAGCCATTAGCTACGAAGTAATACTCATCGAAAGGAATCCAACTCTGCAGTAGCAACACGCTCGGCAACAGATGCTGCCAATCGTACGTGATGCTGAGCCTCGCATCAAGCACGACAAAGACAACTAGCATCAACAGATGCAAGGGATAGAACTTCGACAACTGGCGTAATAGAAACCGACGCGTACTGAATTGTCCTGCACTTACGCTATCACCATAGCCCAATGACAGCACAAAACCGCTAAGCATAAAGAAGAACGACACTCCACACTCCCCACCGTAATCGAAACACTTGCCGATAATATGCGAGAATACGATCAGCATGATAAACACGAATCGCAGGGATTGGAATGTCGCTATTCTCATTTATTAGTGTTCAAACTTGGTATAGGGATCGGTACCGAGGACGGTCTTCGCCAGACGCTTTGCCTTATCGCGAAGGACATTTACATCATCACCGACTTCGCCATAGCAGAGGACAACACCCATACGACGGCCTTTGTGAGCCTCGGGTTTACCGAAGATACGGATACGCGTACGGTCTTCCTTCAGGGCATCTACGAAGTTGTAGTCCAAGAGCGAGCGGTCGACGGGCGTAGAAGCCTCCTTCGGCGAGAGGATCACAGCCGATGCACCAGCGTGCTCCAGATGGATGCCGGCGATGGGTAAGCCCAGCACGGCGCGCAGATGAAGCTCGAACTCGCTAAGATTGATGGTGTGACCCAGCGTCACCATACCCGTGTCATGCGGACGCGGCGAAAGCTCGGAAAAAATCACCTCTCCCTGTTTGGTCAGGAAGAACTCCACGCCCCAGATTCCTGCGCCCGTCAGGGCCTTCGTCACCTTGTCGGCCATCATCTGTGCCTGCTTCAAGGCCTCGTCAGAAATCTTATAAGGCTGCCACGACTCACGATAATCACCAGCCTTCTGCACATGTCCGATGGGCGGACAGAACAGCGTCGGCCAGCCGTGCTGCTGTGTCACCGTCAGCAGCGTGAACTCGGAGTCGAAGTCGATGAATTCCTCAATGATCACTTCCTTCACATCGCCGCGCGAGCCCTCCATGGCCTCACGGAAAGCCTGCTCCAACTCGCCGTCGTTATGCACATAACTCTGACCATGACCGCTCGACGACATCAGCGGCTTCACCACACAGGGGAAACCGATCTCGTCGGCGGCTGCCTTAAACTCATCAAAGGTCTTAGCATAGAAATACTTCGCCGTGCGGAGGCCCAGTTCCTTGGCAGCCAGATCACGGATGGCACGACGGTTCATCGTGTAGTTCACGGCACGGGCAGAGGGCACCACCTGAATGCCCTGTTCCTCGAACTTAAACAGCCGTTCCGTACGGATAGCCTCGATCTCCGGCACGATGATATCGGGATGATGCTTCTTGACAACTGCCTCCAGAGCATCACCGTCGAGCATGGAAAACACTTCACGCTCATCGGCCACCTGCATGGCGGGTGCATTGTCGTAACGGTCACAGGCTATCACGTACTGTCCTGCACGCATGGCAGCTATCACGAACTCCTTACCAAGTTCTCCTGAGCCTAAAAGCAATATCTTCTTCATAATCTATGGGGTTGCCGTCGCACGGCAGCATACTTTAACGGTTGGCGTACATGTTATCGTAATACTTCTGGTAGTCACCACTCGTCACGTTGTCAAGCCACTCCTGGTTGTCGAGATACCAGCGGACAGTCTTTTCGATACCCTCCTCGAACTGGAGCGAAGGTTCCCAGCCAAGTTCCTTCTGCAACTTAGAGCTATCGATGGCATAGCGAAGATCGTGACCTGCACGATCGGTTACAAATGTAATCAGATCCATATCCTCGCCTTCTTTTCTACCCAGCAGACGATCCACAGTCTTAATCACCACCTTAATAATATCGATGTTTTTCCACTCGTTGAAGCCACCGATATTATAAGTATCAGCAATCTTTCCCTCGTGGAAAATAACGTCAATGGCACGTGCATGATCCTCCACATACAACCAATCGCGCACGTTCTCACCCTTACCATAAACAGGCAGTGGCTTGCGATGACGGATGTTGTTGATAAAGAGCGGAATCAGCTTCTCGGGGAACTGATAGGGACCGTAGTTGTTCGAGCAGTTGGTCACAACGACGGGCATGCCGTAGGTGTCGTGATAAGCACGGACGAAGTGGTCTGAAGAAGCCTTGGCGGCTGAATAGGGAGAATGAGGATTATACTTTGTGGTCTCAAGGAAGAACTTGTCGCCATAAGCCAAGTGATGTTCGGCAGAAGAAGCTGTCGTGGTGAAAGGAGGTTCGATGCCCTCAGGGTGTGTCAACTCCAGTGCGCCATACACCTCATCGGTAGAGATGTGATAAAAACGTTTGCCCTCATATTTCTCAGGCAGGCTCTCCCAATAGAGCTTTGCGGCCTGCAACAACGACAGCGTTCCCATCACGTTGGTCTTGGCAAAGGTGAAGGGGTCTTTGATAGAACGGTCCACATGCGACTCGGCTGCGAGGTGGATGATACCGTCAACCTTCTTGTCCTGCATCAGCTTGTAGAAAGCATCGAAGTCGCAGATGTCCATCTTCACAAACTCGTAGTTGGGCTTGTTCTCTATGTCCTTGAGGTTTGCTAGGTTGCCGGCATAAGTCAACTTGTCGAGATTAATGATGTGATACTCGGGATACTTGTTTACAAACAGGCGCACTACGTGGCTTCCAATAAAGCCTGCGCCACCAGTAATAACTATTGTTCGTTTCATAATCTAAAATATTGTTTTATTGTTTCCTAATGCTATAACTTCCATATCTCTGAATTCTTTTCCGTCAATGACGAGTCGGACGAGTGTTCGGTCCTTGTGCCAACCCTGGATACCCGCAGCACCTGGATTGATATGCAGCAGACCCAAAGTCTTGTCGTACTTCACCTTGAGGATATGCGAATGTCCGGCAATAAACAACTGCGGGGGATTGGCAAAGAGCGTCGAGCGCACACTGGGGTCGTAGTTGCCGGGATAGCCCCCGATATGCTTGATCAGCACATCGACACCCTCGCAATTGAAACGGTTCAGTTCGCGATACATCAGCCTAAGATCTCCCCCATCGCAATTGCCACAGACAGCCCGGAAGGGTCTGAAAGCAGCCAGTTTCTCTGCGACTTCCACACTACCGATATCACCGGCATGCCAGATTTCGTCGCACGGTTCGAAGTAGTGCAGATATTTTTCATCCCAATAGCTATGGGTGTCGCTCAGAATACCTATTCTCTTCATAGACCAAACCGTTTACGAATGAATTCCACAATCAGCTTCTCCGACTCCACCAGTCCAAGGACGCTAGAGTCAATGCACAAGTCGTAGCTGGAGGAATGCCCCCACTTCTTTCCCGTATAATAATTGTAATATGCTGCACGCGTGGCCTCGCCCTGTTCTATAAACTTACGGGCGGCATCAGCGTCAATATGCTGTTTATTCATAATTTGCTCGATACGGTAATTCATCGAGGCGGTGATGAAGACGTTCACCGTGTTGCCGAAGTCGCGCAGCACATAGTCGGCACATCGTCCCACAAAGACACACGAACCTTCCTTTGCCGCCTTCACGATAGCATCACTCTGAAACTGGAACAGTGTTTCCTGTGAGAAGCTCGACTTATAGCCCCCACCGCTGTTCACATGAGGCGAACCCAAATTCAACAATCCGCGGAAGAAGCCCTTCTTCTCATCATTCTGTTCAAAGATCTTCTCAGAGAGTCCACTCTCCTTGGCCGCCAGATTGAGCAACTCGCGATCGTAGTATTTGGCCTGGAAATCAAGGGCAAGCATCCGACCGATGTCGTGACCACCACTGCCCAATTGTCGGCCTACATTAATAATGATGTGTTTCATATCTTCTTAACTCCTTATCTTTTTCATATACCACATAAGCATCGGAATCGTCATCGCAAACGAACCGAAGTCGCTGGCCGGCATCGCATACCACACGCCATCGAGATTCCAGAACAGCGGGAAGATGTATGCCATCGGCAGCAGCAGGAACAACTGTCGCGACAGCGAGAGGAAAATCGAAACCTTCACTTTACCGATGCATTGGAAAAAATTGGTAATCACCGCCTGCGAGCCTACGACGAAGAACACCAGCATGTCAATCACAAGGCCTCGTGCCGAGAGCTCGAGCAGTGTCTCGTCGGTGGTGAAGATGCGGGCAATCTGTCGCGGGAAGGCCATCGACAGTCCCCAGCCGACGAGCAGGATGATGGTGGCACAGGCGATGGTGAGCCACAGACAACGGAACATACGGTCGAACTTCTCGGCGCCATAGTTGTAGCCCACGATGGGTTGCATGCCCTGAATCATGCCCATGACGAACATGAAGAACACCATGACCATCGAATTAGCTATCGAGTAGGCGCCTACGGCCATGTCACCACCATAGCGCACAAACTGATTGTTCATGAAGATGACGATCACACAGCTCGTGGTCTGCATAAGGAAGGGCGAGATGCCTATGGCAACGATGTTCTTCACCAGCTGCGATTTCAACCGGTAGATGCCGCGCTTCAGGTGCAACAATTCCTTCTTGTCGGAGAATATCCACATCTGCCAGCACATCGCGAGCGACTGCGAGGTAATGGTAGCAAGGGCCGCGCCGCGGATGCCCCATCGGAACCACCAAACGAAAGCCACGACGAGCACAATATTCATGGCCACGGTGAAGAGTGTGGCCCACATGGCGTGGCGGGGCTTGCCGGCGGCGCGCAGTACGGCATTCATGCCGAAATACATATGCGTCACCATATTGCCCAACAGGATCACCTGCATGAACTCACGGGCGTAAGGCAGCGTCACGTCGGAGGCGCCGAAGAAACGCAGAATCGGGTCGAGAAAGATGAAACACACGACCATGAACACGAATCCGATCACGAGGTTCAGCGTCACCGTATTGCCCAGCAGATGCTGCGCCGTCTGATAGTCCCTCTGTCCCAGCTTCACCGAAATGCAGGTCGATGCGCCCACGCCGACTGCCGCACCAAAGGCCGCACTAAGGTTCATGAAGGGGAAGGTGATGCCCAAACCCGCAATCGCCTCGGGGCCGACCACCTGACCGATCATCGCGCGGTCGATGATATTGTAGAGGCTCGACGCCGTCATGGCCACGATTGCCGGCAGCGCATACTGCCAGAGCAATTGACCTACGGGTTTTGTACCCAGTGCGAGAGCGGCTTGCTTGTTATCATTCATGTCTTTATTTCCTAACATGTTGCAAAGGTACAAATAAAATTTGTATCATACAAGCATTCGCAGAAATATTTGGCAGTATCAGAAATAATTTGTACCTTTGCAGTCGAAATGCAAACGATCAAGCAACTAACGACATTACTATGCCTCCTCGCTGTGCTTTTCGCCTTTGCGACATCCGTCACGGCTGCACCTCCCAAGATGAAATATCCAGGAGGAAAATTTTACATCTGGCGTTATACACTCAAAGACAAGCAAGGTTCCTCCTACTCCCTCGACCATCCCGGACGATGGCTTTCCCACAAATCGATTGAACGAAGAAAACGACAAGGACTCGAGCTCGACTCGACTGACTTGCCCGTGAGTACACACTATCTGAAAGATCTTGAAAAGATTGCCAACGGCATGGCGCACAGAGAACGGAAATCCTCTGCTGAATGGACGATGATCGGTACCAGCAGGTGGCACAATACGGTACTCATCCGTTCTAACGATACGACACTCTTGTCACATCTGGCCGAGCTGAGTTTCGTCAAAGAGGCCAGAAAAGTGTGGGTATCACCTGACAGCATAGAACGCGGCTCACTGAAAGTAAAGGTCCACGAGCAGTTTAATCCCTGGGACAGCGTCAAGGGCGAGTACTACGGCAACGCCAAAGAACAGATTGAGATGCTCGCCGGTCACAGACTTCACAATATCGGCATGAGGGGTAAAGGCATGACGATAGCCGTTCTTGACGGCGGTTTCCAGAACTGCGACCAGATACCAGCCATCCTACATACCAATATCGTAGAGATGAAAGACTTTGTCTACCCCAACAGTCTGCATTTCTTCCGTGAGACCGACCATGGCACAAAAGTCTTCTCCGCATTAGCCGCAAACGAACCGCAAGTGTTAGTAGGCACGGCTCCGGAAGCCAAGTACTGGCTGCTACGCTGTGAAGACCAGCAGACAGAACAGCCCGTAGAGGAAGACTACTGGACGATGGCGGCGGAATATGCCGACTCCGCCGGTGTCGACATCATCAGCTCGTCCGTAGGCTACAACGAGTACGACGGTCATCTGGGCGACTATCACCAGCGCGACCTCAACGGCCAACGGGCCCTCATCAGTCGTACGGCCTCAATGCTAGCACAGAAAGGCATCATCCTTGTCAACAGCGCAGGCAACAATGGCATGGGTCCGTGGAAAAAGATCGTTTTCCCCGCTGATGCCAACGACATCCTGACCGTCGGCGCACTGAATACGGACATGAAAAATGCACCCTTCAGCGGTGTCGGTCCCACACAGGACGGACGGGTAAAGCCCGACGTCATGGCACTCGGCTCGCCCGCCTGTCTGATTTCCGGTCGGGGCACCATCGTCAGGGATATGGGCACCTCGTTCTCGACGCCGATAGTGGCGGGGCTCGTGGCCTGTCTGTGGCAGGCACTCCCTGAGAAGTCTGCGCTGGAGATCATCAACCTCGTCCGTCAGACCAGCAGCCAGTATCAGGAACCCGACAACATCTACGGCTACGGCATCCCCAACTTCTGGCGCGCCTATATGATAGGAAAGATAAATGAACATTAGAGAGAGAGTATCGCTGTTGGAACTCAACCGTCTCGTGAGGGAGGTGATCGAGTGCGAGATGCCCAACGAGTATTGGGTAGAGGCCGAGTTGTCAGAATGTCGCGAGTCGAGAGGCCACTGCTACATGGAACTCGTACAAAAAGACGAACAGACAGCCACACCCATCGCCCGCGCCTCAGCGAGGTGTTGGGCCTCGAAGTGGATGCTCATCCGTCCCGGGTTTGAGCGCACCACCGGCCAGCGCCTCCACGCTGGCATGAAGGTGCTGCTGAAGGTCTATGCGCAGTTCCACGAGGCCTTCGGTTTCTCCTGGATCGTCACTGACATCGACCCCACCTATACCCTCGGCGACATGGCCCGTAAGCGTCAGGAGATCATCCGCCAGCTGAAGGCCGAAGGCGTCTTTGACTTGCAGCGCGAACTCCGTCTGCCCCTTTTCTGTCAGC
>Ga0326513_10004234_pt1 | contig 10311 bp, 18 predicted proteins | sample 2_2465_0518_D_FD_203654 | JGI IMG/M metagenome (GOLD analysis project Ga0326513, IMG submission 203654) | Bovine rumen microbial communities from UC Davis, California, United States - 2_2465_0518 | ecosystem: Host-associated > Mammals > Digestive system > Stomach > Rumen | place: USA...
CCTGACGAAGAGCTGCATTGCTATGTCAGCGGTGACACGGAGCTGGAAGCGATGCAGGAAGCCCGCGACCGATGCATGGCAGGCCATGAGCATGAGACGGCCGTCATCGATGTGAAGGAGGTGGCGGGGTGAGCAGGATAACGTATGTCAAGTGTGACAGGTGCGGTAAGCAGTTCATACCGGATGCCCAGCACAAGGTTGGATGGATCGGTTTTAACTGGAGAGACCCAGAGACTGACGAACTGACCAATCATAACCCACCAGAAATTGAAAGCATGGAATTCTGCGAGAATTGCATGGCAGACATAGCGGTATTCGTTAAAGGCCTCTCTGTTGAAATGGAAGCACCGCCAGAGGTCGAGATTGTGGTGGAAGAACCTCCCGCCGTAGAAACACCCGATGAGGAGCCTCAGAAGGCTGTAGAGCCGCCTGAACAGAAGAAAGCAAAGAAGAAGCCACCGAAGCAGAAAAAGCTCGATGTGGAAAAGATCGTGTCTTTGTACACTGCAAAATACCCATGGGATATTTCCAAAATAGCAGATGAGATGAAATGCACTGAGAATGCTGTCCGCTATCACCTTAAGAAGCGAGGAGTGTATAGAGGCGGTGATGCAGATGACCGGAACGGAGAAGGCCAGGCTTGACTTCCAAGACCGTTTTGATGCCGTGAAGAACCGGAACGGCTGGACCAACAAGGACCTGGCAAAGGTCTTGAAGGTGTCGACCGTGACAGTGTCCAGGCTCCGGAGCAATCCATTTGGTGCCAGCGGTCGAAACGTAATGACAATTCATGCTCTATATGAGGAGGCTATGAGCAGATGATAGAGGAATTCCAGGAACTGATGAACGCCGTCCAGGATTACCGTCAGCATAAGGCCGATAAGGACCCGGATGCTGAACGTGAATATGGTTACCTGAGGGCCCGCATCGAGCGGACATGGAGAGAGGGGAGCATCAGCCGGATGCAGATGATGACCCTCATTGGAGTGATGGAGGAAAGAAGATGAATAAAAATGCAACGTTATCCAACAGCCCGGTGGTGGCAGTGCTCCCAATGCGGTCTCACCTGGAATGTCAGCCGGTTGTGCACGACCCGGCCCGTGATGTATATGTGCCCGATATGCCGGACGAAGATGAAGAGGGCACGCCGCTCATGGACTTCGTAATGAGCTGGGCAAATGGATTCAGACTGGTGGCCGCTATGGCAGCCATAGCTCTGGTCATTGTGACCGCAGGGGCAATGTAACAACATAAAAAAGCGCATCGGTGTGGGGCACTGACGCGCTTGCAATAAGGTGATGTACTTGGGTAGTTCATCACTTCCATAATAACACATTTTTCAAAATAATGGAGGAAAAAATCATGGCAGCAAAGAAAACTGAAGCAACTGTAGAAATCAGACCGTTAGAGATTAAGGAAATCAAGATTCGCCTGGTTGGAGATTCCCCGCTTATCGTCCATGCATGGAGCGAGAAGGCAAAGAGAATGATGCTTGAAACTCAGATGGGCACCACCAAGACGAAAGCCAGAGAGAAGCGAAACCCGATCTCGGACTTTGCAAACAGCCTGTACTGGCTGACTGAGCAGCCAGCTGTTGAGACTGAGGAAGACTGGATCGAGGCAATGCGGCAGAACCCGAAGTTTGGATTCCCGGTATGTGCTTTCAAACAGGCAGCGAACAGTGCTGCATACCGTCTTGGATGGGTAAAGAACCAGATGGTGCTCAGAGGGTCCTACTTCCTTAAGAGCGAATATGGGAACTATGCAGAGATTAAGGGTTCTGTCCCGGAGATGCGCGAGGACATGGTCCGTGTTGGTATGGGAACTGCAGACCTGCGGTATCGTGGAGAGTTTAAGAATTGGTATTGCGACATGATTCTTGAGTATAACGCATCCGGTGAGATGACTCTGGAACAGATTCTGAATGTCATCAATGCAGGTGGTTATGTCTGCGGAGCTGGCGAGTGGAGACCGGAAAAGGATGGAGACTTCGGCAGATTCCACATCGAGACCATCCCGGACGAGAAGTAATCCCGGCAGGCAAGGGTTTGGCAGGGCTTGGCAGGTATGGCAAGGTGAGTCGTATCGGGTCGGGGCTTGTTGTGTTGGCGCGGGGCAAGGCATAGCAGGCGTGGTTCGCTTTGGTTGGTGAGGGCTAGGCATGTTTCGGTGTGCTGTGGTACGGCGGGGACTGGTCTGGTGAGTTTAGGTAGTGTTTGGTATGGCAGGCGGGGTCCGTCAAGGTTTGTCGTGTCGAGTCAAGGCATGGTGTGGCAGGCAGGGATGGGTTAGGCACGTTCTGGTGGGGCTGCGCGAGTTACGGTCCGGCAGGGTTCGGCATGGCAGGCGTGGTGAGTAGTGGCAAGTTGGGCCAAGGCCAGGTTAGGAACGGAATGGCGTGGCATGGCAGGTAAGGTGTGGTCTGGACCGTTAGGGCTTGGTTCGCGAGGAGAGGCAAGTCAAAGTCTGGTATGGCAGGCATGGCGAGGCAGTGCGGGGCAAGGCATGTCAGTGTGCGGTTTGTTCAGGAGCGGCGCGGAGGGGCTAGGCAGGCAGGGTCGGGCAGGCAACCCACTAACAAACTAACAAAGCAATAAGGAGGCGTAAATGGTTTATCAGAGAAAATACGAATGGGCGGGATACAGTTATTCAGTCCCAGCTCAGGTAGTTGGAGAGCATGTACAGGCCATCGAAGAACGCGATGGCGAGGTAACGAAGGAATCCTTCTTGGATTCTGCAAGAAGCAAATCATCACCAGTGCATAAGTTATTCGATTGGGATAACAAGGTCGCCGGCGAGAAGTGGAGACTGCAGCAGGCAAAGAACATTTTGTCCTGCCTCCGCATCAATATCGTCAGCGAAAGCCATGCTCCCATCAAAACAAGGGCGTTCATCAATGTTGTACCAGGAAGCTATAATGGCCGATTTGTCAGTACTGAACTGGCCATGACCAAGATCGACACCAGAGCAGGCGTCCTGACAAGGGCACAGCAGGAACTGCTGGCCTTTAAGGAGAAGTACGGCACACTCACCGAGTTGTCTCATGTGATAGCCGTCATTGATGACTACATGAAGGAGGCAATGTAATGGCAAGTTTATATCAGTTAACAGACCAGTACCAGGCGCTGCTCGACTTCGGGAGCAGCTGCGACCCGGAGGACCAGCAGGCATTCCTGGATACCCTTGAGGGACTCAAGGGAGAAGTGTCCGATAAGGTCGACGCCTATGCGGCCGTACGGACCACACTGGTGGGCCGGAGGGAAACCGTCAAGAAGGAACTCGACCGACTCGCGGCTATCCTGAAGACCATCGACAACAACATCGACCGCATGGATGATGCGGTGCATGGCGCTATGGATGTCATGGGAGTGACGGACCTTAAGTCCGACCTGCACAAGTACAAGATTGTCAAAAACGGCGGGAAGGCGCCTCTCGTTTATGACGGAGCAGTTCCGGACAACTTCCAGAAGATTATCATCCAGCCGGACACCGAGCGCATCCGGGCGGCTCTGGAACGGGGCGAACAGCTCCCCTTTGCTCATCTCGGTGAGCGTGGGACGCATCTGAGGATTTCATAAGGGGGTGAGTACATGTCTAAAGTTATCGGTGTGATGGGCGAGAGCGGATCCGGCAAGACAACAGCCATGCGGAACTTGGACCCGGCCGTCACCTTCTACATCGACTCTGACAAGAAGGGGCTGAACTGGAAAGGCTGGAGAAGCCAGTACACCGTCGAGAAGAAGAACTACTATGCGACGGACAGCTTCACCAATGTGAGCCTGCTGCTCGACAAGATAAACAGCGAAAAACAGTTCAAGCATATCAAGTTCGTGGTCATCGACACTCTCAACGGCATGATGGTTGCCGAAGAGATGCGCATCCTGGCCATGCAGAGCGGAGACAAGCGGAGCGCTTGGAGCGACCTGGCCTCCAACGGCTGGGCCATCGTCAACAAGTGTCTCACGATGCGCGATGACATCACCGTCATCATCCTGTGCCACTCCGAGACGGTCTCTGACGATAACGGCATCATCAAGACCCGGATAAAGACCAACGGCCGGAAACTGGAGAAGCTCGTCCTGGAGTCCAAGATGACCACCGTCGTGTGGGCGGTCCGGCAGGATGGCAAGTATAAGTTCATCCTCAGCGCGGACGGGAGCACTTGTAAAGTTCCCCTCGGAAGCTTTTCAACCGATGAAATCGACAATGATATCACACTCGTCATCAAAGCTTTGGAGGATTTTTAAATGAGGGTATTGAAGAAACTTTACGGGCAACGCTTTGGACGCCTAACCGCGATCGAGCCGTCTGGATACACCAAATCCAAGCGCATTGAATGGAGATGCAGATGCGATTGCGGGAATGAAACAATCGTCGCAAGTGACAAATTATTAAGCGGACATACTCAAAGCTGCGGATGTCTTATTTCGGACATTTTAACAGAGAGGAATAAGGCAAGTGCAAAACCGAGAAACCAACGTTTGTATCGCATTTATTACGGAATGATGTCCCGGTGTTTCAACAAAAAGTACGAAGCGTACAAACATTATGGGGCAAGGGGCATTACTGTCTGCAAGGAATGGGCCGGCCATTTCTATGACTTTGAAGAATGGGCAAAAACGCACGGCTATGACGACTCATTAACGCTTGACCGAATTGACAATGACGGCAATTACGAACCGTCAAATTGTCGTTGGGCAACGATGAAAGAGCAATCAAACAATCGGCACCCGGCAGGATGGCACAACACCCATTCCTTTGGCGCGTTCGATCGGGATGAATGTGATAACGACATCATGATCGTAATCAAGGCATTGGAGGAATACTGATGGCACATGAAGCAGAAATGATTAACGAAATGAAAGAGACCATTATGGAAATGCTTACTACTCACATGCAGTGGGGATGGTCGTTAGAGCAGATAGAGCCATTGTTTACTAAAGCGTCACAGCAGGCGCTTGAAGCATTAAAAACCAATAACTAAGGGAGGATACAACATGCTTAACTTCAAATCCGTAAACAGAGACCAGGTAAAACAGCAGGGTGCATTCCAGATGCTGCCGAAGGGCGCCTATGTAGTCAAGATTATCAACATCAAGACTGAGGCCAACAAGAACAACGACGGCCAGCACCTCCGCATCGCCTTCGACATCGCTGAGGGCGAATACAAGGACTTCTACATGAAGCAGTACCAGAACAACACCAACGAGGATAAGAAGTGGCCGAACGATGCTAACTTCACCATCAACATTCCGGATGACAGCAGCCCGGAGTGGATGTCCCAGAAGTTCTTCACCTTCCTGGCTAACGTGGAAGACTCCAACAAGGGGTATGTCTTCAACGGCGATGAAACCAAGCTGAAGGGTAAGCTGTTCGGCGGCCTGTTCCGCAATGAGCAGTCCGAATATAACGGCAACATTTATGACCACATCCGCCTCTGGTGGACACGGCCGGCAGATGATGTCCGCAACAACAAGTACGGCTCCCTCCCGAAGGATAAGCTCGTCTCCGCAAAACCGGCAACACCGGAGAACGCCAGCAATGAATTCATTCAGATCCCGGATGAAGTCGGTGCAGATGAGATTCCGTTCTAATGGACCTGTTTCAGGTTCGTGATATTCTCGATACCTTCCGTGTGGTGGTTGACAACCGCGAGCAGATGACGCCCAGAGCCAAGCACCGACTAAAGGCGCTGGGCGTTCCTGTTGAGCATGGGACGCTAAGCTACGGAGACTATGCAGCTAATGTTGATATGCCGGACGGTCCACTCCTGGACACATCCGTCACGATGAAGCCGGCCTGCGTGATTGAACGCAAGATGAGCCTGGATGAGCTGGCTGCTTGTTTAGGCCGAGAGCGGGCGCGGTTCGTGCGGGAACTGGAGCGGGCGAGGGATGCCGGCGCGAAGGTTTACCTACTTGTGGAGGATGCTTCATGGGAAAAGCTGATAAACCACAACTACCGGAGCAAGCTGCATCCGAACGCATTCTTAGCATCGCTGCTGGCCTTTCAGGTCCGGTACGGTCTTGTGACTGTGTTCTGCACTCAGCTCACCAGCGGGAGGATGATTCGAGAAATATTATATCGAGAGCTTAAGGAGGGATTGGAGAATGCCGGAGAAGAATAACGGCTCCGTCATCATTTATCAGTCATGGTTTGAGACCGCCCAGAAGCTCGGCCAGGAGAAACAGCGGCAGGCTATCATGCAGATTCTTAATTATGGATTCTATGGCACGGTCCCAGACAACAGCGGCGACTTATACATGGACCTGTTGTTTGAGAGTTGGCGGCCTCTGGTGGATGCAGCTGAACGGCACCGGCGTGGAGGGGCACCTAAAGGCAACCAGAATGCTAAAGGCAATAAAGGCGGTCCAGGTCGTCCAAAAAAAACACAACCAAAAACACAACCCTTTAATGAGAATGTAAATTCGAATGTAAATGAGAATTGTAATGATAAGGGGCTTACGCCATCCCCCTCCATAAGGGAGGGTGAGGCTCCAGCCAATGAGGGTGATGATGAAGAGATTGTGTGGGGTGATCCGTTAGAGCAGCTGGAGGAGTGGAGACGAGAGAATGAACAGTCCGTATGAGTTTAAGCGAGAAGATGCTTATCGCTTTGCACATGAACACGGCATCCAGACCTTTGTAAAGGGGAATGAGCTGCACTTCATGCGGTGCCCGTACTGTGGCGGCGGTTCTTCTGGACGGGACAAAAATACCTTTGCCATTAACCTAATCAGCGGTGCCTTTAACTGTAAGCGTTCATCCTGCGGCAGAACCGGCACGATGATAACCCTGCACAAGGACTTCGGATTCTCGCTGGGTGAGGGCATCGATGCGTACTATGACAACTATTCACGGTTCAGAAAGTTCAAACGTCAGGCCGAGAAGCTTCTGAGCAAACCAGCAGCAGTCCAGTACATGGAGAGCAGGGGCATCTCCCAGAAGGTAACAGAGCTGTATGAGATTACAGTTAAGGACGGCCAGGAGAATGTGCTCGTCTTCCCGTTCTGCGATGAGCAGAGCAACATTTGGTTTATCAAATACCGGAACACCACCTTTAAAAAGGGTGATGACGGCTCAAAAGAGTGGTGTGAACGGGACCGTAAGCCGATTCTGTTCGGGATGAATCACTGTAACTTTGAGAACCGGACATTAGTTATGACGGAGGGCCAGATAGACAGCCTTTCCTGCACGGAGGCCGGCATTGAGAACGCGGTGTCTGTGCCGCTGGGCAAGAACGGATTCACATGGGTGCCGTACTGTTGGAACTTCCTGAGGCGGTTCAAGGAGCTGATTATCTTCGGCGACCTGGAGAACGACAGCATCACTCTCCTGGATGACATGAAGACCCGATTCAGGGGCCGGATAAGGTGTGTCAGAAAAGAAGACTATCTGGACTGTAAAGATGCCAATGAGATTCTTCAGAAGTATGGCCCGGGGGCTGTACGGCGAGCAGTCGAGAATGCTGAGCCGATAAAGGTCAGGCGGTTAACTAATCTAAAGGATGTGCAGAGAGTGAACTTAGCAGCACTTGAAAAAATTTCGACGGGGATACCCGCATTAGACAAGTTGGTAGGTGGTTTCTATTACGGCCAGCTGATTGCTGTAACCGGTCCGCGTGGGGACGGCAAGTCGACATTGACTTCTCAGTTCGCCACATTCGCACTGAGTCAGGGTCTGCCGGTGTACGTTTACTCCGGCGAGATGAGCAACAGCATTGTCCGTGCCTGGCTAGATGAGCAAATCATCGGCAAAAACTACATGACATTTAACACAAATCTCGGCCGGTATGATGTGACTCAGGAAATGTATGAGTGCCTTCAGAAGTGGGACAAGTATCAGCAGTGCTGGATGTTTGATGACCTGTGGGCACAGGATCAGGACAGCAACGATGAAGAGACTGACACAGAAGAAGCAGAGAAGGATATCGTCCTGGAGACGCTTGAAGAGGCCATCATCTCACACGGCGTCAAGTTTGCAATTATCGACAATCTTATGACGGCAATGGATTTCTCAGCTAACACCGACCTGAACCAGGCGCAGTCCGTATTTGTCAAAAAGCTGTCTCGTCTGGCTAAGCAGTACAACGTGATAATCATTCTTGTCGCGCATCCGCGCAAGGCTGGACTGATGAAGACTCTCACCAATGATGATGTGGCGGGGTCATCCAATATTACGAACCTGTGCGACATGGTTATAACCTATTCGCGCCCAAAGGATGAAGAAACCGACGCAGACCGCATTATGACGGTACTGAAGGATAGAAACGCCGGTCATACAGATTACGACGGGTTCCCGCTGTACTTCGATGCAGCCAGCAGACGGATATCAAGCGAAAAGAGTTTTGACTGGACGCTTGGATGGGAACCGGATGTGATTCCGCTCGGTGAGGACGATGACATCCCGTTCTAGGAGGGTGACATGGGCAAAGATACACCTATGACGAATGCAGATTTCAGTCAGGGAATGAATCTCCTGGCTAACAAATGGTTTAAGCGTTGGCGAGACCATTTCCCAATGACTGATGAGGATTGGGAGTCTTGCATCCAGGAGCTGACGGATGTGCATAAGCAGTACCCCTATCAACTGATAAGAGATATCGGCTGTGCGCTGGTTGAAGAGTTGGAACGGAGGGACAAGCAGAATGCGGTCAGATGATACATGGTTCCGGTTTGCTAAGCATGGCGAGCGCAAGATGAAGCAGGCCAGGAAGAACTATTACAACGAACGCAACGGCCGGGAGTGCAAGACTTACTCAGCGACTCACAAAGCCTACTCCGGCACGAAGCTGCAGGCAAAGAAGGGAGGGCGGGATGCGGACCATACTGCCGACGATACTGATGAGGGAATGGTGGAACGACCCGGAGCTGAAGGAGACAGACCGGCCGGACCCGTTTGACGACCCGTATATGGATGATGAAGACGAAGAGGAGGATGACGAAGATGCATAGATTAGTTGGTCAGCTTGTTGGATTTATAGCAGGATGCATGATTGCAATGGCAGGGGCGCCGATTGTGTGCCTGGCAGAGGAAGCAACGTCTGCAGAGATTGTCACGGAGGATGTGACAGCACCTGCAGGTCACTGGGTACCGCTGGGTGAGTACAAGTTGACCTTTTTCTGTAATTGTAAGCGCTGCTGCGGCCGCTGGGCAGGCGGTCCGACGGCATCCGGCACGATGCCAGCAGAAGGTCGGACGGTGGCCTGCGGTTCCCTGCCGCTTGGCACACGGATTCTCATCGCAGGGCAGGGTGAGTACATCGTGGAAGACAGGGGAGTCAAGGGCAAGCACATAGACATCTATATGGCGAGCCATTCGGCCTGCCTTCAGAAAGGCGTGCAGCATGCGGGGGTATTCAGATGGGTGCAGGATTAGGAGGATAAATGACAGATTCTGTAAAAGAGCTGATCAAAATGTTTGAAAATATGTCCGGGCGGTATTCGGGTTATGAAATCTTTTCGGACTGGGTGAAGGCCTCCGCACTGTCTGTGTGCAACACCTGCCACATCATCCATGACAGCGTCTGGAAGGAACGGGAGCAGGCTTATCTGGATATCTGCCGGAAGTATAAGCAGGAAGAGCTGGTTTTGTTCGCCCGGATGCTCGCCCTGCTGATTGACGGTCTTACCGAAGACATGACCGATGTACTCGGTGAAGTCTACATGAGGGCAGGCCTCGGCAGTAAGATTGCCGGGCAGTTCTTCACACCGTTCCACCTTTCGGAGCTCTGCGCCCGGGTAGGTGTGGACATCCAGAAGATTGATCCGAAAAGCACCGAGCCGATAACGCTCAGCGAGCCTTCCTGCGGCGGTGGCGGGATGATTATAGCGACGGCGAAGGTGCTCCGGGACAACGGAATAAACTTCCAGCGCCGGCTCCGGGTAGTGGCTCAGGACCTTGACTGGAAGGGAGTGTATATGACCTATCTCCAGCTGAGCCTGCTCGGCATCCAGGCGAAGGTGGTGCAGGGCGACACGCTTTGCAATCCGTATGACCCGGCCAGGACACCACGCAGCCATATTCTGGAAACACCGGCTTACATGATGGGGGGATTGTCATGACAGACAAAGAGCAGATGGTCATAGACATAGTAAATGTCATGGCTCCGTTGGTCGATATGACCACGATGAGCGACATCAAGATGCGGCTGGCTATTGTGTTAAGCCCGTATCACGTTGAACGTCACGGAACAGAGCTGGCTACCTACGATGGCAATAAGAACGAGCAGATTCTCAAGCGGTTCCTGGCTGCTAAGATAGCTGCTGGACTGACTGCACGGACATTGAAATATTATCAGACAAGCATCAG
>Ga0326513_10004235_pt1 | contig 10311 bp, 8 predicted proteins | sample 2_2465_0518_D_FD_203654 | JGI IMG/M metagenome (GOLD analysis project Ga0326513, IMG submission 203654) | Bovine rumen microbial communities from UC Davis, California, United States - 2_2465_0518 | ecosystem: Host-associated > Mammals > Digestive system > Stomach > Rumen | place: USA: California...
CATCTGCGACCACGCCGACGAGTTGGGTGTCAGCCGCACAGGCTACTCGCTCTGGGGTGGCTCCGCTGGCGCACGGATGGCAGCGACACTGGGCAATAGTGCCAATCTACGCTCATTGACAGGCCGCGCTGACCTACCCCAAGCCTCGGCGGTTGTCATGCAATACACGGGCTACACCACCGTTTCGCCATACGACGGCCCCACCTACGCCTGCTGCGGCACCAGCGACGGCATTGCCTCGTGGCGCACCATGCAGAGCCGTCTTGAAAGTCTCTCAGCCCTCGGCATCCCCACTGAGTTCCATTCGTATAACGGTCTGCCACACGGCTTCGGCCTCGGCACTGGCACCGTAGCCGAAGGCTGGATCAACGATGCCATCCGTTTTTGGCAGCATCAAATCTCTGGCACCAGTGGCGTCCGCTCCATATCTTCAAACACCAACCGGTCCAAGGGAATCTATGCCCTCGATGGCACTCGCCGCGACACCCTTCAACGGGGCATCAACATCGTAAATGGGCGAAAAATAATCAGATAACACAATAACTATAATATATAACGCGTATGAAAAGAATTCTTTTAAGTATCGTGAGTGTGGCAATGGCTACGGCAATGATGGCACAGTCCTTTGACCACGAAGTGACGCAGCCTGCCCCAGGCGGCAATACTGCTGACGGAGGACCGCAGCGAGTGTCGAATGTTACATCTGTGGCTGGCGTTCCGCTTGTGCGGCTCAACAATGGGGTGATGATGCCCCGCTTCGGTTTCGGCACGCAGATTCAGAGCATGGAGGGTGCCAGCCAGCGCCAAGAACTCAACGAGACGGTTCGCGGAACGGTCTTGGCGGCTTTGCAGTCGGGCTATCGCCATCTGGATGCTGCGATGTTTTACTACAACGAGCGCGGTGCGGGATGGGCTATCCGCGAGAGCGGTGTGCCTCGCGAGCAGATTTGGGTGACAAGCAAGATTTGCGGCAACCTGGCTGATGCTCAGAATGCTTTCAACGGCATGCTCCAGCGCCTGCAGGTGGACTACATCGACCTGGTGTATATCCACCATCCTGTCGGTACGCTAGCCGACATCCTGGCTTGCTGGCGCGTGATGGAGAAGGAGTACAAGGCTGGACGCATCCGTGCCCTCGGCATCAGTAATTTCGACAACCGCATGGAGGCGTTCAACTATATCATGGAGAATGCAGAAATCAAGCCGCAGGTGGCGCAGATAGAGTGCCATCCGCTGGCACAGCGCACTTCCGCCCGGCAACTCTATAAGGACAATTACGACATTCAGGTGGAGTGCTGGTATCCGCTGAACCACAACCGGGTTGATGTGAACAACCAGACGCTCCTCCAGATAGCCGCAGCACACGGACGGTCGGTCTATCAGATTATCCTCCGCTGGCACATGCAGGAAGGACTCTGCCCCGTGCCCGGCTCAACCAATCCCGCCCACATTGCCGAGAACATCAGCATCTTCGACTTTGAACTGACCGACGCTGAGATGACCGCCATCCGCGCCATCGACCTTGGTGATGCAGGCCGCTCGTTCAATATTCAATATGGCACCTATAATTTCTTCGGCAATTTCCAGGACTACACCTACGACCACACCTACACACCATCTGCCATCGAGTGCATCGAGACCAGCACCGACAGCCGTGAAACCCAGCTGTTCTCTCTTGACGGCAGACAGTTGGCTGCCCTTCAGCGCGGCATCAACATCGCCCGCATGAGCGATGGGACGACAAAGAAGTTTTTTGTAAGATAAAAATGATGATATTATGGATAGAAGAGAAGCGTTGAAAGTGATGGGAGCCTCGCTTGCAACCATCGTGATGGCCGGTATTGCGCCTAAGACGTATGCAGCCATCCTGAAGGACAGGAAGAAGGACAAGAAACGACTGGTGTTCTACTTCACGGCTACGGGAAACTCGCTTTTCGTGGCGCGACAGTTGTCGGACAGTCCGATAAGCATCCCGCAAGTTCTGAAGAAGCAGGAGTTGGTGTACGAGGCTGACGAAATCGGAATCGTATGCCCCGACTATGCCGGCGCCATCCCCAAGATTGTGCAGGAGTTTGTGGCCAAGGCTACGCTGAAGGCACCGTATATCTTCACCATCATCACCTACGGCAATTCGCCTGTGAACGTGGCCGAATGGTGGGACGAGTACTGCAAGGGCAAGAGCGTGGTGAACAACTACGTGCAGCCCATCCTGATGGTAGACAACTACCTGCCGGTGTTCGACATGAACGAGCAGATAAAGATAGACAAGCACGTGGACGAGAGCCTGGCCAAGATTTTGGAGGACATTGGCGAGCACAAGAATCAGATTGCTGCTGCCGAGATGGGGCGGTTCAACAAGGACATACTGAAGCGCATGCAGGACCAGCACTTCTCGATGACTGCCGAGCGGCTGCTGGAGTTGAAGAAAGACCGCTGCATCGAGTGCATGACGTGCCAGAAGGTCTGTCCGCACAAGAATTTCTCGCTTTCAGACGGCGGCCTGCAGTTCGCTGGCAATTGCGAGTACTGTCTGGCCTGTGTGCACAACTGTCCGCAGAAGGCACTCACGCTCAAGTCGCAGTGGCCCGGAGCCCCTGGCGAGCGCAACCCCGAGGCCCGCTACCGCCATCCTGACATCTCACTGGGTGACATCATACGGTCGAACAGACAATAAAAGCGATATCAAATAATAAGAGGACTGGCAGCTCTCGTAGTCTGTCAGTCCCCTCGTTGTGTTTTCAGAACGTCATCAGTCCTGATCCATGAAGTCCATCTCGTCAGTTTCGGAGTTAATCTCCAGAACTGTGCCCTTGGTAGGCATCTGGAACGAACCAGTGTAGGTTCCATCGTTCTCAGTCAACGTGATGCGAACGCCGTTGACCTTGACAATAGGCTCCAATTCGCTTGCTGACACGACGCTGATGTTCACGTTAGAGCCGGAATGCACGTTGTCGTTGCTGTTGATCTCCTGCTCGCTGTCATCGGTCACGGTTGACGTGCCGTTACCGTACTTGTAGATCACCAGTCGGTAATCACCCTCGGTGCCGCTCTGCGAGCCGCTGTTGCCGCCCGTGTTGCCGCTCTGGCTACCGCTGTTGCCTCCGGTGTTGGTCGAACCGCCGTTCTGTGAACCACCGTTCTGTGAGCCACTCTGCGAACCGCTGCCGCCGTTCTGTGAACCCGAACCATTGCCGCTGGTGTTACCGCCACAAGTATTCTCCTGCTCAGGGTCTTCCACATCGTTAGTGTCGGCGCTGGTGACGCGCTTCACGATGTTGCCGTCCTTGTCGTAGCAGGTGATGGCAATCTTGGTGTTCTGCAGTTCGTCCTTGACCTCCTTGGACGGAGTGAAGATGACGCGACGGGCAGAGATGAGCGAGGTCTTCACGTCCTCCACGCTCTGAACACTCTTGGAGCGCACGCCGAAGCGCATAGAGCCGAGTCCAGGCAGAGGCACGTTGTGACCTTCGGTTGCCCAAGTGCGGATGACCTCACCAGCTGCGTCCCAAGCGGCCTTGATCACGCCGACGCTGATGCCGCTGCGCTTGGCTGCCTCCTCGATGACCTTGCTGGCGTCCAGCGTGTTGTACAGGTGTGCAGAGAGCACGAATGCCAGCTTCTCCACGTTCTTTTCGAACGATACGTTCTGTTGCTTAGCTTTGATTTGAATCATAATGCTTTACTTTTTTAAATGTTGAACAATAGGGTTACTTTTTTTGTCTCGTTTTTGCTGCCTCCGGAGTCTGCACGTGCTGTTCCCGGGAGTGTGCAAGTGTAGCCTCGGGGAGTTTGCAAATGTAGGCGCTCGCGCCTGTTTTCTAAGACACCACAAAGGTACGACATTCGCCGCCACCGTTCTGATGATGGCTGGCGATGCCGTGCGATTACTGGACTTTTCTATGGTTCTCCCAACTGCTCGACGATAGCTTTTACCTGACGGGGCGTAAACGTCTTGCAGGTGGTTTCGTAGTCCGTCGCCTGCAGCTGTTGCCAGAGCTGGGTGCAGCGGCGAATCCAACTCATCAGGTGGCTCACAGCCGTGCGCGGGCTGCTGTCTGGGAAGTACATCAGGGCCAGTTCCTTCTTGCTATATGCACGAATGATAAAGTTATCCATTTTGCGTTTTCGTTTTGGTTATCGTTTGTAGATAAAATTCGCTGAAATCCTTACAGCCCAAGGGCAGTTGATGATGCACCAGCGAGGGCAGTACCTTCTGCAACTGTAGGAAGAGTCGTTCGCCTGGCGTGTCATTGTCAGGAAACATGTGAAAGGTGGTTTCATGTTTCAGGTTCCAAGTTTCAAGCAACTCCACATCCTTCTTGGTGAGCAGGGTGGCTGACGGTATGGCGATGGCCTTATGACCAGCCGAGAGCATAGCCCAACAGTCGCTGCAGCCTTCGGTAATGAAGAGCTGTTCGCCAGGCTTCAGCAGATTCAGCACGGGCAGGTTGTAGATGCCGCATTGCGAACCACTTGGAAAACGGAAACGAGGCAGAGCACCGCGTATCAAATTTCTGTTCTGCACGCCCACCAACTTGCCATCACAATCATAGTAAGGCGTTTGCAGCCAAGGTACGCCCTGCTTGTCTTTCCACGAAGTGAGCCTGCACCAGCGAACAACCCTTGGGTCAATTCTGCGTTCATCAAACAGAAACTTCCGAGCCTCTGGCAAAAGCCAAGGACGCTCGAAGAACCGCTCGTAGCGTGAAGCATCGAAAGGCTTCTGTTGAACAGCTGAATCCTCTGAAGCCGCAAAACTTGAAACAATTACGTTGTGTTCATCTGCCAGCCAACGGCAGGCATCAAGAAAATCCTTGCCGAGCACTTTCATTACAAAACTGATGCTGTCACCAGACTCACCACAACTCCAGCATTTGAACTTGTTTTTCTTAAAGGTCAACGATGGCGTGTGGTCTGAATGGAAGCAGCACAAAGCCTTGTGGTGCTGAACCTTAATGCCAAGGCGCTGCGCCACACCCTCGCATGAGAGTGAGCGCAACTTGTCTATATCATACCTTTCCATCAGCGTTACCTGTTAGTCCTGCACCTTTCAGATACTCTTCGGTCTTAGTGTAGAGTCCTGTCTGGTTCGAGTACGTGATAAAATTGCGGTTAGTCCATACAGAAATCTGGTGCTTGGTACCTTCCTTGCTCTTGCCAAGGCTGATACGCAGGTTTTCCAGCTGTTGCTCAGAGAATGGGTTGGGCAGACTCTCCAGCATGTTCACCTGTCCGCGCTTGTGGGTGTCCTCCGATGGCACTTCACAAATCATCTGATTGAAGACCTGCAAGCGAGACCATAGGTCAAAGTAAGCAAAGTAGATCATCCATTCACCGATGCTACGGGTGTAGGTCATGTCGTTCAGCAACCACAGCACAGCAGCCTTCTTCCACGCGGCAAAGATGCTGCGGTGGGAAATTTCAAACAGCTCGTCGCTGTCGGCAAGGTTGGCCAAGTCAGCCATTTCCTCTGCCAGTTGGTCGGCCACACGGTTCAGCTGCTTCACACGGAAGCAGCCATGAGCGTTCTTCAGGCGTTGTAAGTACTGATCACAGATAGCGAGAAAGACTTCATCGTACTCTTTCTGCTTGGGTATCTTGCCGATGCGTTCACCACGAGGCACATAAACGATGTTTACGCGCGAGAAGAATCTGTTTCTCATATCACGCTTGTAGAACGCCTGCGCCACTTCGGGCGTACTGCTCATGGTCATGCAGAGTCTGATGACGGGGTTGGCACTAATACCGCTCTCAGAGCAACGCAGCTGACCGCCACCTCTCTCCACGTCGAAGGCATTACGAATCAATACGCTCATCTGGCTCTTAGAACCCGCTATGCGTGAGGCAGCTTCGCACTCACTCAAATTGAGGTACTGCGTAAGACCGCCATTCTGCTCCAGCGCCTGGGCGTTCTGGGCAAAGGCTGGCTTGGTGATGTCTTCGGGGGGATAGAGGAAGTAGATATCAGACGGGCGTTCCGGCTTCGCCTTGTTTGCAGAACGAGTCTTCATCTGACTGGACCATTGAGCCAGTCGCTGGAAGTCACCTTGGTCGTGCTCGTCAAAGTCGCGGCACAATACAGCTACCAGATGGCTCAACTCTCGCTTACCAATACCCGACACACCTATCAGATGTCCGAGCTGTCCGGGGCCAATCTCGTATGTTTTGCCGTCGCTGTACCTCATCTGCACATCGTGGATGTGGGCAGATATGGCTGGAAATGCCATAGGCTTCAGAGGCTGTTTCATCTTTGCTGATGCTCTCGAAGTAAGAAACTTCAGAAATTCAGTACCCTTGCCAGTAGCTGGCTCCTGAGGAGGAACGGGTGAAAAAATATCGTAAGTCATTGTCTTTTAAATGCTTTAATTGATACTTAATGATTGTGATTCTTCGAGCTATCTCAAATCTCAAATCTCAATTATGTTTTCTTGCTATCACAACCTCTTCTTTCTACATTCTATATACCTGATTATTAATTAGTTATAAGAACTATAAGAAGAGGTTTTATGATTTGTTGTGATAACGTAGGTAATTGAGATATTGAGATTTGAGATTTTGAATCTTCTCTACGTGGCTACTCCTGCGAATCCTCTTCTCCTAAAAGTCGGGCAATAGTCAGCAACTCTTGGGCTGCTGCCACACAGAAGTCACGGAACGTAAAGTCAGAGTAGAAGCGAGGACGGTTGAACTCCAAACGCTTCGTACCATCGGCCAACAGGTGAACGTTGACGCAACCGCCAGCAAAGATGACGGGATTGCGCTGAACGGTTTTCACCTTCTTCACAGAATCTTTCTCAGTAAAGAGAAATGTGTCTTCGCCGTTGCGTGTGATGATTCCATCAAGGTACGCGCCCACAGGTATGCGTCCCTGCTGATGGGTAATCAACTTCAGGTCAACACACAAATGTGTGTCCGGGAAGAGGTCTTTGAAAAGCTGACCGGTTTCAACTTCCGCTTCGGCCTTGTGTTCACGATAAGCAACTGCCAGAGGCTCGTTGCTGTTCTCCAAATAGTCGTACAGGATTTCTCCTGCGAGGCGAGGTTCGTGCTGAGCACTTGCTTCGCGATTTCTTTTTTTGTTTTTGTATATCATATATGCTGCAGGGAATCGAGCGTTAGTGCCGCCCTGCAGCAATGGGGAAACCACCCCGCTACACGTAAGCACATTCTGGAGAATCGCTTACATGCCACGAAAAAAGGTACAAAAAAATCGGAACCCTCTGTATTTCAAGAGTGTTCCGAATGAATTATTTTGTAAGCGCTCTTACATTTTTGCTTACATTTTCGCGAATTTGCTTACACGACTATATTCCTTTTGTTGAACGAAGCTTTCCTGAGAAGATTTCAATTAGCGCGGCATCTTGAATATCTTCTACTTCAGATAAATCATCTGAACTCTGAAATATCAAGTCATGATTTTGGGGGTCAAGGACAAACAAGGTAAGATTAATCTTCTCTTCCATATCTGTATCCAAACGAGTCCTGTCCGAATTGGCCGTTTTTCCGAACTGCTGCTCTACCAAAGATCTTGCTGCACATCCAGTCTGTTCCTCAAAGTATGACTGTTTCAAAAGCTCCTGTAACATAATTGTCAAGATTGTAGTATTATTACCAGTCCAAGTGATATTACAATGTTTAGGTACTCCTTCAAAGAAAGCGTCGAAATCTTCTATGGCTGTTTGTTCGTCAATCCAGCCCCATCTGTTCCACATTTTAAAAACCTGATGTACTCTTTTGCGTTGTCTCATCAGCACACCATTATTGCCATGCGTATAGTATTTCAGCGTCAATGGCTTGCCGCTGGGTTTCTTTCCCGTATTCGTTTTTGGCTTTACCACTTTCGGCTTTTGCTTTTGCTTTGACGTTGGCGTTGCTGCTGTCATTATAAAAGTGCAGTCTTTTACTGGTCCGTTTATCACAACACTATCATTGTTGTTCTGTTCCTGTATACTTGCGGTTCTTTCATCTTTCTCCTTTTGCTTCTCTTTTTCTAATTTTGAAGCAAGATGTTCGTACCATGGTACATTTTTGCGAAGATATTTGTCTCGACTTACGTTATCATAGCCAGGACGTAGCATAGTTCCATTAACCATGTTAGCGAGGATTAATGCCTCGTATGTCTCGTAATATTGTTCAAAGCGATGAATATTTCCGCAGAAATACATACCATTATCGTTATATACAGAAAGGGCAATCAAGAATTCATTAACAGCTTTCTTTTGTACATTTGAAATCGTTAGAATAGCGTTGGCCATCCCTAAAATATGATACGACTCAATGAGATCTGTTACATTAGGGACTAATTCGATTGGATTACCATCTTCATCTTTCAGATCCCTGAACTTCCATGTTGCAGCTTGATGAGCAAAGTTTGCGACTTTGGTTTCTGGGACTGGAGTAGTTATAACTTTGTAGCATAGTCTATATGCCTCATTAAACAGGACTCCGTACAATGAAGTATAATCTTTAATCGGCTGAGTAAAGCTATCACTACTTACGTCAAGAAATGCACCTAATTCTTTTTCGTGAAACACAAGAAGATTTTTGTATAACAAACTGTTGACGTGGTAATTCCAATGCTCTTCAGACAAGTAGTAATCAAGGTCTGTGTTTTCTTTCCACTCCTTTAGATGTTCAAAGTCTGAAACTTCATTCTGAACTATTTCTTCTGCCTTGCCCTTTGTAGAAATAACTTCCTTCTTATTTACCGTATTATCCACCTTACTGTTTACTTCGTTTTTGGGTTTCTTGACTTCAATTTCTTCTAATAGTTTACGGGCGTGTTCAGGTGAAGTGATGTACTTATAGTCAACGTAATCAGTAATATTGAAATGCCACGTCAAATAAACCTCACATCTTTCTTGCACATCCATGAGTTTGATGCCATAGGTTAAGGCAAGAGCTGCCAATCTGCGTGCGAAAAATATCATACACTCCCACCATCCTCCAAGGTATTTGCACATTTCGTCATTTACGACTTGTGGATATTCCCTATAATGACCCGCACCAAGGCCATGTTGGGCAAACCAGAAGAAGTCCTCTTGAACCTTTTTCCAGTATTCAATATCTTGGTTGTACTCTTCAATAGTTTCCTCACAAGCCGATATTTGGTCTTTGGGACGGATTGGTTCACCAGTTCGTTCATCGATGGCATCATCAGGCATGGCTTCCCAATCCTTTATCCATTTTTTATGCTCATCGATGCTTCGCTTTCTTTCATCTATCTGGGCTTTGGCGTAAAATGCCTCAGCAAATTCCTTGAACGGCTGAAGTAACGATATGATATATCTTATTCTATCTTCTCGCGTCTGGCACTTTTTTATGTTTTCGTCGATTTCATCCATTAGCCCACCATTGGTGTACTTTAGGACGCTGTCATCAAAATCCTCATAACTTTCAGCAACATATTCAGGAATAACTCTTTCGTGATGTTCTTTCCATTTGCCTGTAAGCTGTTCCTTTTCCGTTTTCCTGCCTTTATGCCAATGTGGTCCCATATGTGGCAGGTTATACTCCGTGCGCATCCATGACATACATTCGTATGCAGGCCCGCCCATACGGTACGCATCGAGAAACGTATCCTCAATCATTCTGTTTGCAGGATGTTTTGGAGGATATAGCTGCTTGCGTTTTGTACGTGCAAATTTCAGATAGTTATCCGTTATGCTCTTAATTTTCTTTTGGTCACTTTCCGTGATGTATGCAAATATAGCCTCGGAAGTTCTTATCTGTTTCTTTTCGCGAGGAATATGATAACGGCATACGAATTCCTTTTTGAAATCTCTTTCCCAAGCATCATCATCACCTAAATGCGCTTTCTCATATTCTTTCAACATCAAGTCGTAATAACCTTCAAATATCGCCTTGGTTCCTTCGGAATCTTTTTTATGTAACCAATAGCCAACAATACCACATGCTATAACAGGACATGCGAGTTTACTTTCTTCTGTTGTATGCTTTAGTCTAAGTTCCGGACTGTCAATGTAGTCGATAAACCTAAACTCATTATTACCTAGTAGGTCAACAATCTCACCTGTCTGACCGGTAAGCCAGGCATCTGATACAATTGTATCGTTAGGATGTTTTGATATTCTATTGAGAAGAGTTTCTGTCATTATCTTTGTTTATTCTTTGAATCGGGATGCATATAGTACGCTCCTTTACTTCTTAATCTTATACTTCCTATTTTTATACTCACCCTCTATTTCAAGGATACCTTCATCCACGAGTTGTTTCAGATAGTCGCGGGTTCGTGAAGCTTTGAGTCCGATGGCTTTTGAGACGGTTTTTGAATCTGAAATCTTCTTATCG
>Ga0326513_10004237_pt1 | contig 10308 bp, 1 predicted proteins | sample 2_2465_0518_D_FD_203654 | JGI IMG/M metagenome (GOLD analysis project Ga0326513, IMG submission 203654) | Bovine rumen microbial communities from UC Davis, California, United States - 2_2465_0518 | ecosystem: Host-associated > Mammals > Digestive system > Stomach > Rumen | place: USA: California...
TTTTTTTACCATCTTTATCAGTAAGCATTTCTTTATCAGAATGCATTAAAGCAAAGAATGTCCTATGTTGCATCCAGATTTCTCCAGCATTTTGAGCTAACATACTTAAACCATTAATAGAAAATCTTTCATACCATTTTTTATCAAAGTCCCTATGTCCTATTTCATGGTCATAATCTTGCATAACATCAAAAGCTTCTGATACTACATAAAACCAAGAGGATTTAGTTCTATTACCTAAATCAGCTACAAAATCTTTAGCTCTACTGCTAAATATTTTATCAGCAGCCAAAGCATCTTTATAATTAAAGAATTGACCTCCTATAGCTTCCATTTTAAATTGCACATTACCAGTAGCCACATTAGATATATTCATTAAGACATTAAATGCTGTATTAATGCTACTATTCCAATCTATCCATCTATCAATAGCTTTAGCAGTGTCTATTTTAGTACCCATAACAGTACCTTCGTCTTTCTTTGATTTACCATAAATTTGCATATCAAAGAAATCATTTAATCTCTCTAGTATGTAGTTGGTATCTTTATGTTTATAAGCGCCTGTAGCTTCTCTAATACGTTTATGTGCCTGAGTTTCTAAAGGATTTTGAGATGTTCTTAATTGTGCTCTAGTTAATTCTAAAGTATCTATAATGCCTCCTATTTCATCATTCTTAAAAACATTAGCAGCATAAGCAGTAAATGTAGATACTATATCCATAGAAATATCTTCTTCAGAAGTATCTTCTCCTCTATATGTATAGAACACAGGTAATTCTTGATATTCAAATCCTTCAAAATCTGATATAAAAGATTTATTACCAAATTCTGTCTCTGTAGAATTTCTTAAAAAACCTTCTTTGATTCTCTCAGTAAAAGCATTTAATGCAGTTTTTATATCTGTGGAAGTCTTAACTCTTTCAAGTAAATCTTTTCTAATTTTAATAGTTCTAAATATATTTTGTTTATTAGGAGGATTCAATGCTTCTAACTGTGCTTTCATGCTCATTACTTCATTATAATATTTCTTTTGAGCAGAGGATAGCTTTTTATAAGCATCACTAGTATCAGATATATAATTACCAGTTCTTTTACCTTTAGCATCTCTTTCAAACATCCAATCTTGGTTTTTATAACCAGCTTTTTCAAGTTCTTTGGTAAGTAAAGAAATCTTTTTATTAAATTCAATAGTTCTTAATCTTGCTGCACTAGTATGTTCTTTAACTATTTTGTCCATGCCCTTAAGAATATAACTATTACTGTGAGCCATACTATCAGTCATCCTATCAAACCAAGAAATATCCTCAACTTCCATATTTAATAATTGGTCAACAGTGTATTTTATTTCTTTAGGATTCCATACACCACGAACAATAGTTAAATCTTCTCCTAATACATCTGTCCAAAAAGAAGTCATTAATTCTTTAGCATGGTTGTTATATAAAGATAGGCATTCTCCTAAATTACCAATACTTTCCCTTACCAACGAACTAGTTTTACTTTGAAAATCATCGTCTCTTATCTTATATTCACTTTGTAAATCCTTATAAACTTCTTTGATAATATTTAAATAGCTATATATAACATTTCTATAATTTCTTAAAACATGGCTACGTGTTTGTATATCTGCATTATAATCTTGTAAAGTATTTAATTGATATAATACTTTTTTAACTTCTTCATTGCCATTTTCTAAGAATAATAATATAGCATCAGCATAGTCTTCTGTAAGTACTTTATTACGTATTTCTCTAAGGAGAGTGTTTGTTTTTTGTTTTATATCAGGGTTATTCTTATAAATATTCTTTCTTTTACGTTCATTTTGTATTATATTTTGAACAATTTTTTCTAAATTTTCTACTCTTTTTGTGTTACTATCTATTTGTTTTAATATACCACCAATTCGTAATTTAACAGGGTTTACTTCAGCATTTCCAGCAACAGTACTTTTAACAATCATACTTAGATTGTTATTAACTTCATGAATAGCATTAGATAATTCTGTTTCATTGAATTTTTTAAAATAGTTTTCAATACTATTGATGGTTCTGCCTAATATTTTACTATATAGTTTATTATCCTCTATACCAATTTGTTGTAAAAAATGTATTGCTACTAATTTACCTAGTGCTTCTTCAGCTAATAAATCTTCATTATTACTATAATCTTCAGCATATTTAGTATAATTATCCCCTAGAATCTCCTCAATAAGATTATTCTTTTTAATAACATTTAAAGTTCTTTGCATCAATGGTGTATCTTCTAGAGCTCTAACTATAACGTGTCCTAACTCTTCAGGCAAAGCTTCATCACCTTGTATACCTTTAGCTGTTTTTATAATATGATAAAAACCATCTGTAGCTTTTTCAATACTTTCAAAATTAACAACACCATCAGATAATCTCTCTTCTGCATCAGTTAAAGCATCAATTTTAATTCCCCATCTTTCTAAAATAGGAACTACTTTATCATATAAATTGACTGCTTTTTGTTGTCTCTCTTGTTCAATTTTATATTGATTCTTAGTATTTTTATAATTAAGAATTGGTTTTATTTTATTCTCTTCTACAGTAATTGTCGCATAGTAATTATTACCATATATAGAATTATTTAACTCTTCACATTGACGGAGAATTTCATGATATTTTTCAACATTATAATCTGCTTCTTCAATATTAAAGTTATTTAATAGTTTTTCTTCAAAATCTTTTGGTAAAAAAGGTCGTATATCAAAAGTCTCTAAAGCAAAATCTAAATTAGCTTCATTTTGAGAATTAAGGGAGAGATTGTTCTCTCCCTTTTCTTTTTTATTATTAATGTTTTGTTTTATTGCAAAATATAAATTATTACTTGCATTATAAGAACCAAATAAATAATCTTTTATTTGTCCGTATAAAATACTGTCCTGGTATTCAGTACCTACTAACACTTTAGGATGTATACTACAATAAGCTGCCATAGTTAGAATATTTTTTACAAAAATACAAAATTATTTTTATTTAATAACATTTATCTTTAATATTAAACAGGTCTTCAGGTTTCTGAGTTATTCTTTGTTGTAGGTATTGTTGCCATTTTTGATTATAATAAGTTATATTAGGATTGTCTACAGTTACTAAATCTACAACATACTTATTTTTATTCTTAATACCTTTAATATTTATTCCAATACTCTTCCATCTATCTATCAACTGACCCCATCTATTATTCATATCTACAGATTTAGTTTTAGTATTATAAGTAATATTATTAACTTGAGAATCAACTAATCTTTGGAATCTTTCAATAGATAAATCAGCTATACTAAATGTATTACCATTATTTTCTACAACAGGACCATTATAATCAAATCTTATTTGAGGAACTAAACTATATCTAACAGCATCATTTTCTTTACTAAATTCACCAGTATTACTAGAATTTTGTAGTTTTCTATAAGCGTATTTACCTTGCCAAATATTGGAACATACTGTATTAAAAGTTAATGGTTCGTTTCTATATAAATGCAGTATATTAAGTAAGTCTTTAAACCAATTAAGTACTTTATTGCTTACTCTACTAATCCAAGAAGAAGTATTAATTCTATTTTCATTTAATAAAGCATACTCTCTAAAATCATCAGCCATTCTTTCTTCTAACTCAATTAAAGTTAAATTAGGATACTTAGAATTATATTCTTTAAATAAATCATTCCTTTCAGTATTAGTAAGCAACATATTAAAGACTAAATGGTATGCTTCATGATAACCAGTACCAGCTTGAGCTAGCTTAGAAAGGGTAATTAAACCTTTATTAAAAATACCTTGTGCTTCAGCTCCTTCATCATTTACTTTTATTAAATTATCTACTATCTTAAAAGCTTCTTCTCTATTTAATTGAGGTAACACTTTTAATATATTATTAATTTCTTTATCAATGTCTATAGTACCTAAAGGAGTAGTTTCTGTAACTATACTAGTTCTAATATCATCTTCCCCTTCAGTAGGAGCTTGAGCTAAAGGATTATTATTCCCTAATAAATCTAATAATGGATTAGATGTTAATCCTTCTGTAATTACATTTGCAAATGGGTCACTTGGGTCAAAGACAAATCCATTGTTATTAGTAACAGGTTCTTGTGGAACAGGTTGCTCTGGTTGTTCAGGTTGACTAGAATTACTTTCATCATCTTTACTAATCTCTTCTTTCATGTGGAAAGAATTACCTCTAACTCTCAATTCTTTAGCATTAGTCTGCAATAAGCCATCATCTATTATTTGTTGAACATAAGTAGGGTCATCTAATCTGGATTGTTCTATATTAACATAGGCATCAGCACCTTCTCTTAAGAAATTAAGAAAAGCTTCTTTATTGGCATCTAATAAATCTTGAGGTAGTATTTGGGTATTTTGAAAATTACCTTGAGCTATACCTACTGTATATGAATTAACTACTTTACCATTTATTTTTCTTTGAATAATTAAATGAGTAACCTTAGCATCTTCAAATTTAGTAGCAGCACTACTAAACATTTGAGGTGTCATTTCTACAATAGGATTACCTTCTCTATTGAGCTGTCTTGCAGGCACTATAAATACTTGCTGATTACCTTGAGGAGTACCAAATTCATAAGTAATTTTCTTTTTTAATTCACCTATAATTTCATTTAATTGTTTTATTGTAGGGGTACTACTAAATAAATTATTTATGGTATTAAGCACTTGATTATATGTAGTTGTATTTTCAATATTTGATAATTTAACTCTTCTTAATGCTACAGGAATAAAAGCCTTTTTATCTTGATTAGTATTAGGTTTATTTCTATCATAAGCTCCAGTAGGAACTAATAATACTGGTGCTCCTTTATATAAAGGATTATTCATATAAACAGGAGCAATATGAACACCATAAGTAAACTTCTTAGAACCAGCAGTAAAATCAGTAGTACCATTAAAAATGGTGATTAGTGGGGTTCTATCTTCTTCAGAAGTAGTTGAACTATTAATTCTATTTCTAATCCACGTTAAATCGTCATCAGTCAATGTTCTATACTCAGAATTATAAAGAATAATACCACTCCACAAATCATCAACTGTAGTATAGTATTTGGATATCAGAGGTTCATATTGTTCACTATCATTATTAACTTTATCATTAAACTCTTCAAATAATAGTTTTTGTAAACCTAGTTTAGTAGCAATATTAATTGGTAAATGGCCTACACATCTACCATCAATATATAGTAAAATAGTAATACCATTATACCCTGTAGCAGTTGCAATATCTCTATCTAACCCAGGAACTACACCAAAATAAACTTTAGAATCTTTCTTAACAACTCCATTATCTACCGCATCAAATACTCCTTGACTCTTTAAATATTCATATAAAGGTCTAGAATTAGTAGCAACTTCTGTAGGTTTACCTTCATTATCTACTTCTTCTATTACAGGCTTACCTCTGTTAATAGAATTAGCTTTAGTATCAATTTCTTGCATACCCATAGCCATAGAACCTTTAGTAGAAGGCTCTTGGTTACTAGGCAAAGTTACACTCTCCTGCTCATTTAGTTCTATTTCAGTATTAGTGAGATTATTATTTTGGATGTTAATAGGTACTACAGGTGTTTTAGGCCCTTCATTAAATTGATGAGTTTCTGGAGTAGCCATTAATACTGGAGTAGGTATAGATTCTTCAGTTACAGAATCTTTAGTAACAGTTTGTGTATCATCATCTAAGTCTGCACCTTCTTCTTCATCTAACTCAGCATTCATTTCTTCAATTGTTTCTTGCAAAGTTTGTTTCTTTTTCTCTTTTGCAATAGGTTTTTCTTCTACATTAAGAGTGTCTGTTTGTTTAGGTTCAGAAGTTTCATTAGATTGATAATTAAAAGCTTGTGCTAATAATGTTTTTACTTTGATATAAGTTTCATCATCTAAATTTTGATTAGATTCTCTAGAATAAATAGGAGAATCTATATTAAGCATATCTTCAGAAGATAAACTGTCAGCAGCGTTTGTGAATAGATTTATTGCTAATCTTTTTATGATAGGAGATTCGTCAGACTCATTTATATATCTTAAAACAATATTTATCTGTTGTATTTTCTCATCATAGTTTAATGCATTTTGATTTTGTTTATTTTTCAATCTTTGAAGAACTTTATTCTTAACTCTTGGGTCAAGATTATTTAATTTTTTATTAAACTCATCAAAACTTTCAGTATTAGCAATATCATCCTCTACCTTATCTGCCTCTTTTTCAATTTTTCTATTTCTAGCACGTTCAATTAATCCCTCATTTTTAGTTTTAAGTTTTTCAGGATTATTTATAAAATCATTTAATTTTTGATTATAATTATTAGCATCTTCAACTAGTCTTATAGCATCTTCAATAGTAGTCTGTAATTCTTTAACAGTAGTTTCATTACTTTGAATGCTATTTATAATACTAATTAAATTATCTATATTTTGAGCTACTTCAAATACATTGCCTGCACTGAGTTTATTAGCATTTAAGTCTATAATTTGATTAAAATTGTCTCTTATAAAAGATAAAGCTGAATCGTAAGTTGTTTTATTATTACTTGATAAAGCAAAAATTTTATTTAACATACTCATCTTAGCCTCATTGGTTAAAAGCTTACCAGTATGTTTTTCTAATAATTCTGTATGTTTTTTAATTCTTTTTTCAGCTTTATTTATAACATCTGTTCTAAGCTTTTCATAGTAAATCTCTCCTTGATGGTCTCTATTGTATAGACCTTCAACTAGAGTTTTATCTTGTTTAATTTTTTCAATTAATTCTGAATCATCTTTAATATTTTTTTCAAGTATCTTTTTAATTTTAATAGCCTCAATACCTTCTGTTTTTGCTTTATATTGTTCACCTAAGTTTCTTTGATTAAGAGCATCAATTTTCTTTAATAGAGAATCTTTTAACTCCTCAGAACGAGTTGCTGAATCTTGAGCTCTAAGTCTGAGATAAGTAAGTTCAGAAAGTTCTTCTTTATTGAATGCATTACCAACAAGACCTACGATATTGTCTCGTTCATTAGCATACATATCGATTACTTTATGATACTTATCTTTTTGATTTTGTATATATTGTCTTCTATATTCATTACTACCAGCAGCAAAACTATTATGTTCTCCTCCTTCAGAATCTTTTTGAGATAAACTTTCAGCAATATTTTCTAATTCTTCGTCAGTTAAATTATTATCTAAGTTATAATCAATGATTTGTTTTAAATCATCTAATTTACCTGCTTCAGCCCACATGATAACATCAGATACAGTCTGAGCAAATTCAGCATCTTTAAAGTCCTTTTTATCTCCTCTAATAGCAGCTTCTACCATTTGGTCTCCATATCTACCATGTCTATTAAGACCTTGTATCATGTTTCTGTTATTAAAGTTGTTTACTCTATCATTTAACATGTCTACAAGTTCTTGAGTTTGCTGCCTTTCTTGTGTTAGTCCTTTATTAGCACCCAGTACAATATTAGAAATACCTCCAGATATCATACCTACAAAGAATTCCTCCCAAGCATTAATATCACTCAAAGTTTCCCCAAATTGCTTATTAAGGCTTCTCCACATATTAGCAGTTTGCTCAGTAGCATCAGGGTCTGTAGCATTAGCATAGAAATCATTATTATAATCTTTAACTGTGTTACTAGCTACTGCTTGTGTCAGTTCTTCAATACCTTCAAGAGTAGGTTGTTTAGCTCCTCTAAGTACATTTCTAGCTAAAGTGAGTTCATTTTTATAAACATTATGAGCAATATCCTTAGTAACTTCCTTTCCTAGCCAGTTACGAGTAGTTTCAGTAGTAGTTTTACCAGCCATAGATAACTCATCTAGATTACTAGATATAAATTTATTACCTAAAGCTTGTTGCTCAGCTTTCCAACCTCCACTATAAACTCTGCCTAAAAGAGCCATGTTACTCAATGTAAGAATAGGCAAGTTAAAACCTAATATAGCATTACCTAATTGTGCTCTTTGAGATGCAATTTGAGCTAGTTTTTGATTAGTTTCATTGTCTAATTCTTTTGCTCTATTTTGCATTTCAAGTTGTAAACTTGCTATAAGCTGCTGTCCAATTTCAGTATTACCATATTGTTGTTGAATAGCTGTATATTCATTTTCATATTCTTGCTGTAAGCCTTGTAATCTTGACGCTTGTTCTGCCATAACTTGATTAGTTCTTTCAGCAGACCACTCTTTAGTACCATTCAATGCTTCAATAGAGCCTTCCCCTATAGCACTAATCAAACCAGTTTCAAAAGTATTTGTCGCTCTTGCTATAGCATTTATATCTTGAGCATTTTTACCTGCCGTTGTAGCAATTTTTCCTGCAATTTTAGGCAAGAATTTAGGTAATCTACCTATAATTTTGCCAGCTGCACCAGCACCGAAAGTAAATCCAAAGTTTTTAATTAATGTATCACCTAAAAAGTTAGCAGAAAAAATATTAGTATACCAAGGATTCTCTAGTTCTTCTTGTGTATAATAGTTAGGTAATTCTTTTTCAGCCCACTCTTCTATATTATTCATAGTGTTTGTGATAGCATTATCCCATAGACCACTAAATCTACCTTCTGCGATAGCTGTTATTGTACCTACTGGAATTCCTACAAAAGTGTTTGCAAAAGTTGTACCCGCAATAGTGGCTCCTTTTAATACACCATTGAATATTTGTTCAAGGCCAGATTGATTTTCTGCTCTAAAATCTCCAAGATTATCTAATGCATAATCAGGAACATCTTTATCAAATCTACTCTCACCAAAACCTTGTGGTAATTGGTTTTCAGTCAGTGTTTCTTTAGCAGGAGCATAATATCTAGTTGCATCCCTAAGTGCTTTTCTTTCAGCTCTAGAAAGTTTTAGATAGTTTTCTGGAGCATAAGGATTGTTTTGTTCTTGCAAGGTTCTCCAATTTTGGGGACCAGTTTTAGCTATATCTTCGTATGGAGGCATAATATTAATATTTATTCAATTTTTAAATTTGAATCAGTATTAGACTGACCTTTGGCTTTACTACGAGCATCATCAGCAATACCTTCTAAATAAGCATACATATATTCATTATACAAGTCAAATTGACCAGATTCCCACAAACGAGTTAATTGGTCTCTTTGTTCTTTATCACCATATCCAAATATGCCAGGCTCTAATATATACGTATCACCTTGATACTGCAATTGTAATACATTGTCTTCAAACACAACATCTGCTTTAGTAAAGTCAATGTCTCTTAACTTATTGTTCTTAACAGGTTTGCCTTTCTCATCTTTGATGTAATCATTCTCACCGTCTTTTTGAATTTGAGCAAATTTTGGTATATCTGTTACAATCTGACCATAGGCTGCATCAGTGGCATTAAATATATAACCAGCAGTTCTTTCACCCAAATCCGCAGTAACATCATCCATTCTTCTATCATAATTCAATATAGGTGTGGTAGTACCAAATTGGTTATTTGTCATCCCACCAATAGAAATATTAAAGTTAACATCTGGGTAATCTTGTTGCAACTGTTTCTGTAATTCTTCAAAACGTTTTCTCTTTTTATATTGTTCTTCTTTCCTTTTAGCGCTCGCAATATCTTGATTTGTATAACGACTATCTGAATTAGCATATTGTATCATCTGAGCTACTGTTTTTGCGGGCATTTCAGCAGTTAGAATAGACGGATGTTGTTTGATTTCTTCAAATAATTTTCTAAATTCAGCATAATCTTTAACTTTTTTATTACCACTTTCTAAAGGATTGTTTTTAGCAGGCAATCTTCTTACGGGATTATCTGTTTTTGTATCTTTACCTCCTTTTGCAGCAGCAACTCTAGCAGCTCTAGCATCAGCTCTGTTTTCTTCCCATACTTTATCAGCAAGATATTTATTGTCAACAGTACCAGTCATACCCATAAGTTGACCACTTAAAGCTCTATTAAGAGCATAAGCTTGTTGTGAACCATCGAACAAGTTAAACTTATTATCTTCAATGTATTTACTTAATACTTGATAGGGTTGAGCATAAATAGGATTACTTCTTAATGCAGCATCAGCTTGTTGATTACCAGTTAAAGCTTGTTGCACTAAAGCAGCATATTGTTGCTGTTCTGCTATAGTATAACCAGTTCTAGTTTGTTGTAATAAATAACCAGTAACATCTTTAGCTTTACCTATAGAAGAGTTAGTAATATCAGCAGCGGACATCTTACCAGCATTAATCATATCTGCATAAATTTTATCTCCAGATAAAGTGTGAAACGTTTGGTCAGGATTATCTAAAAAGCTTTGCATGTTACCAACTTGAGTAGTAA
>Ga0326513_10004239_pt1 | contig 10306 bp, 22 predicted proteins | sample 2_2465_0518_D_FD_203654 | JGI IMG/M metagenome (GOLD analysis project Ga0326513, IMG submission 203654) | Bovine rumen microbial communities from UC Davis, California, United States - 2_2465_0518 | ecosystem: Host-associated > Mammals > Digestive system > Stomach > Rumen | place: USA...
ATGTTGAGGGAATATGCAAAGGGAAAGGGGTGAAACCGAATGACAATCACGGAGATCATGGAACGGATTCAGCAGGAACACGGCGGGGAAAGTACAGCTTCCTCTTCGACGGAACCGAAGCAGTATAAATGCGAAACCTGCCTTGATACGGGCTGGGTAAGGTTTGAAAAGGATGGATATACCTTCTGCCGGGAATGCGAGTGCGTGAAGGCACGGAAAGCGGAAGCGCTGATGAAAAAGAGCGGGCTGGCTGGTGTGCTGGCTGAACAGACTTTTGACAGCTTCACGGTATCGAACAGCGTACAGAACACCATGAAAATAATGGGCAGGAACTACCTGGACGCGCTGTTCTCCGTTCCTTCGGATTCATCCCGGAAACCGTGGCTGTACATTGGCGGGAACCCCGGATGCGGGAAAACGCATATCTGCACCGCCATTTGCGGCGAACTGCTGAAAAACAACGTGGAAGTGGTTTATATGCAATGGCTGGATGAAGTACGGCGGCTGAAAGCATATGTCAACGATCCAGACTTTGAAAATATGGTGGACAAGTACACGGATTGCGCGGTGCTGTACATCGACGATCTGTTCAAGCAGACCTACCACGGAACGCCTATCCTGACAGATGCGGATGTGAAAATAGCGTTCACCATCTTCAACGCCCGGTATCTGGAAAGCAAGCCGACAATCATTTCAAGTGAGTGGGATTTGGAAACGCTGCTGGAAGCTGACGAAGGCGTGTTCAGCCGGGTATACGAACGGTGCAAGGGCTATACGTTCAGCGTTCCGCGTGATGTGAAGTACAATTACCGCCTTGCAAGGCTGAGGGGGCATACGGCATGAAATGCGAACTTTACAATGATTCATTCCAGAACTGGAAGTCATACCCGATTCAGAAAGCACAGCTTATCATTGCCGATATTCCCTATAACCTGGGTGATGCCGCGTATGGCTCAAATCCGATGTGGTACGTTGGCGGGAACAACAAGAACGGCGAAAGCGACAAGGCAAAAAGTACATTCTTCACTTCTGACGGGTATTTCAGAATTGCGGAGTATTTCATGTTCTGCTCCCGGCTGATGAAGCCCGAACCGAAGCAGGGCAAGGGCGGCGCTCCGTGCATGATCGTGTTCTGCGCCTACCAGCAGCAAAGCGACGTGATCCGTTGGGCCGCTGATGCGGGATTCGGGAAGTATATCCCGCTGGTGTTCATCAAGAACTATTCCCCGCAAGTGCTGAAAGCGAACATGAAGATCGTAGGCGCAACGGAGCATGCGCTGGTGCTGTACCGGGACAGGCTACCGAAGTTCAACAACGACGGACAGATGATTTTCAACTGGATGCCGTGGACGCGGGACGGAAAGGACATTCCGAAAATCCACCCGACACAAAAGCCCGTTTCCCTGCTGAAAAAGCTGATTGGCATTTTCACCGATGTGGGGGATGTAGTGATTGACCCGGTAGCGGGCAGCGGTTCTACCCTGCGGGCGGCGGCTGAAATGCGGCGCAACGCTTACGGCTTCGAGATCGACCGGAAGTTCTACAGGGAAGCACAAGAAAGGATGCTGAACCCGGAGGCGCTGCAACAGTCCAGTATTGATGATATTTTCATCGAGGCGCGGAAGATCGAACAAATGACGCTTGCGGGGGTGATGGCATGATTAGCGCAGCGGAGCGCAAACGCCGTCAACGTGAAAGTATCTTGGAAATGTACAGGCGAAACTACGCGAAACCTTTCTGGGAAGCATACAAGGAAGGGAACAGCAAGGAGATGCAACGGCGCCTTGGTCTTGGCGATAGTTTCAAGCGTGGCGTGTATATGGCAGCACCGTATAGCAGATACGGTGAAGCATTCAACAAGATTGACGAAGAACTGAAAAAAGAGATTGACGAGGATGCACTGCAATGAACCAGATTCCAACCGAAGCCCAGGAACAAACCACCATTTTCCAATGGGCGGCTATGATGTCCGGGAAATGGCCGGAACTGCGGCTCTGCCATGCTATCCCAAATGGCGGTAGCAGAAACCCCATAGAAGCGCGGCACCTGAAAGAACAGGGCGTAAAAGCGGGAATCCCTGATTTGTTCCTGCCCTGTGCGCGGGGCGGCTATCATGGCCTGTACATCGAGATGAAGCGCAGGAAGGGTGGCAGGGTGAGCATCGAGCAGAAAAAGACAATTATAGCGCTTAGAGAACAAGGATACCGCGTCGAGGTATGCGAAGGCTGGGAACGGGCGCGGGATGTGATAAAGGAGTACATGGAGGGAAAAACAAATGGCGCAAGTGTATGACGGAACGGATTATATAATTGGCGGGAATGAGTATGAAGGGAAACAGCATATTGAAACGACAATGTTTCTTGAAATTTGCCGTATTTCACACATTGCCGCTGACTTGCTTATTGCTTATAAAACACAAGATAAATTTCGGGAAAGTGTTGATGGAATAATTGATTCCCTTCGTCCAACCGGGGCGTCGTCATTATTCCTTGCGTTTCAGCTAAAAGATGCTGTTTGCGGCCTGTTGGATGGGTGGTTCCAGCCGAATGAATTAGGCGAAGAAACAGACGAAGACAGCGAGGGCTATGATGAATAACCCGTGTAGAGACTGCCCCGACCGCGTGGTTGGTTGCCATATCCATTGTGAACGGCACGCGGCATGGAAGGTGGAACACGAAAAGGCGAAGGAAAAGCATCAAGAACAATTGAGGGCGCTGGACACGATCTGCCGGGAAACGTACAGGATGCAGCGAAGGAGGAAGCATTGAAAACAATCAGGGCATATATCACGCTGAAAAGCGGAGAAATGATTTCAAGGCTGTTCAGTTCGTGGCAGGATGTAGGCGCGTGGATAGATCGGCACCATGACCACCTGAAACGGTTTGACGCGGAACTGATTGCAACGAACGAAATCAGGCAAGGGAAGGAATAGGAGGGCAAGGACAATGGATAGCTTGAAAAACTGCCCCTTCTGCGGGGCTAAGGCCGTGATGGAAACGTTCACAACGGCGATGGAGAAAAAGCCGAGATTCAGGGTGCGGTGTACGAACTGCCCGTGTGATCTGGGCTGGGATCATTGGAGTGTGGAAGAAGCGCGGGATGCGTGGAACAAACGGACGGAGGGCAAAGACAATGGCTGAACTGGAAAAGGTGATTAAGGGGCTGGAAATATGTATCCGAGTGCAGGACAACGAGAAATGCCCGGATGAATGCCCGTATCGGAAGGATATATGCTATGGCACGGTAGGATTGATGGCTGACGCCCTTTCCCTGCTGAAAGCGCAGGAACCCAGGGTGATGAAAGCGGAAGAACTCAAACAATATTTAATGGTTAACGAAAACGGGCTATTATCTCACGATCAATGGCAAGCGCTGGGGCAAAGAGCGCCGCTGTATATTGAGTTTCGGAGGCCGGACGAGTATCAAGTCAATTGGCGAACAGCGGAGCATTTAAGGGCGTGGGCGATGGAGTCAATTTTTTGGGACAATTACGGCAAAGATCGGCGCTGCTGGACTTCCCGACCCACGGACGAAAAGAGGGAGGCAACGCCGTGGCCTGAACCGCCGAAGGAGGGATGAACCGTGATTGTTTTTGAACTCACCATGCCGCACGTCGCTTCGTGGAACGGGAAATGGTCTGGCTCTGACAGACGGTATATCCGAACACGGGACGAAAGAACCGTTCCGAAAGAATACTGGGGTAAGGACTTTGAATACTGTTGGGATGATGGCTGGGGCGCTTGCGTGTCCGTAAAGCGTATGCCAATTAAAGAAGCACGGAAATTGGAGCGGCTGTCTGCCGGATTCTGCGGATATGACTGGATGATAAAGAGTATCATTCAGCGCGGATACATTGAGCCAATAGGAGATTTCTAATCTGCAAAAAGGAGGGCGGAACCGTGGACTTGATAGACCGTAGCAAAATCAATTTCTATCATCTCACAGGGCCGGAATTGAGAAGCGCGATTGAAGAAGCTCCAACCGTCCCAGCCGTGCCGCTGGATAAGTTGCGCGAATGGCTAAATGTACATTGCGGAAGGCCAAATTATTGCAACAATAGGCTTTGCGGAGAATGCAACCTTGATGGTGAAGGTTTTGAATATGAAACATGCTGGGAAACACTGTTGACAGAATGGATGGAGGAACAAGATGCAGATAACATCTGAGCAGTTATGGCGTGCGTTCGCGGACGCGGTGAACGATCTATACCTATGGGATATGCCGATTTCAGATGAAGAGAACGCGAAGGAAGTAAACATGCGGACGCTGTTCTATGTGGAAGGGCTGCGGACGATGACACAGAAGATTGACGACTTACTGCAAGGGAAGGAGTAAACATGGAAACGAACAGCACTTGCCCTGATTCAACGTGTCGGCTCAGAAACAGTCTTGGTTATTGTACTTCAAGCGGGCCGTGCATTATGGTCACAAAGAAAGTGAAGATTGAAGAAAAAGGGCTGACAATATCGGGATATAACGGCATCATTGACAGAATTATTAACCGCACCGTACAACCGCCAAACGACAAAAGATGTTTTGAACTGAACGCATGGTTACAGGGATATGCAGACTGTCAGAACGCCATCCTTGAAATTATCGGACAACTGAAAGACCAATACGGGAGGTAACGCAATGCACATCTACCGATACGGAACCCTGATGCGTCCCCCTGGCCCCGGCGCTGTGCCGAGGAAAGGGCTGCTACAAACCATCGGGCGGCACTTCGATGCACCTTCCGGGCATTTCTGCTGGGGGCTGGCGGAGTACGATCGACCGTTGACGGATGAGGAAATCAGCGGTTATGAACTGGAACCGATAACGGATTACGACATGGAGGAACCAGATGACAATTAATACATACCAGCAACTTGCTGCCCGGACGATCAACCATGCGCTTGACCGGGACGAAATGATCAATCACGCCGTGTTCGGTCTGAGCGGCGAAGTGGGCGAAATCAGCAGTTTGTTTCAAAAGGTCTATCAGGGTCACGAACTGAACGAAAGCGACCTGAGAAAAGAGATTGGAGATGTGGCGTGGATGCTTGCGGAACTCTGCACCGCGTATGGATGGGACATGGAGCAGGTTTTTATTGAAAACATCGAAAAACTGCGGGCCAGATACCCCAAAGGTTTCAGCGCTGAGCGCAGTTTACACAGAGAACAATAACAGCGCTATAAGCGCGGCGGTTGGTATCCTCCTTGCCCATTCTTCGCCAACCGCGCCACCCTCTGGCGGCATCCAGCAAAGGGCGGCTATATACGTTGGCGGTCAGCGATAAACCGCAAGGGGTGACGCTGGAAAGACAGAAAGGGAAAAGCCGCGCCGGAGATTCAACCCCTGTCGATGATGGCGCGGCATATGCGGATGTTGCCAAGTTGGAATGGACACGCCGGGGAACCGGGCAGAGAACGCGGGTTCAAGTCCCGCCATCCGCACCAACTGCCGGGTCGCTCCCGGCTGATGTGAGAGTATACGCGGAACGCCTCACGAAGAATGACAATGGCTGCTGAAAACTGCCGGGTGGGAGCATAAGAAAGGCTCATCGTAATGGTGCCACCGTGACAACCCCGGATGTGACAATCTAAGCAGCAACCGCGCATAGGGGCATAGCCAAATGGTAAAGGCATCCGGTTTTGGCCCGGATATTGGCGGTTCGATTCCGTCTGCCCCCGCCAACTGCCGGGAGGTAGTAGTCCCCGGAAGTCCGCGCGAACCGCCCTGCCGCTGGCGGGGAACGCGGAAAGTAGTAGTATTAGTCCATACCAAATGTTGTGCGAATAAACGCATAGCGGCGCACTTGGCAACGGGTGATCATGGTATTTCACATGGCTGGTACGCTCAAACAAATCAACTCCCCCACCCGTTGCGGATGCATCCCCGTTCAGGCTACCGACAAGCAGCAAGGCCGCATGGAGTAATTCACCGTGCCGCCGCGTGTGATGAAGACACGGCCCCCACCGGGAACCTGTTCGGGGATGCGGAAAGGAGAATTATGGACGATCAAGCGGCAAGGAAAACAGTCAAGAAAATCCTGTTGTTCATTGCCCGCCAACAGGAGAAAAGCGGGCTGACAATACGGCAGTTTGCGGCAAAAGCCGGAATAGCGCGGCACTGCCTTTATCAATGGTCTGTAGGCGAGAACACCCCCAACATCCTGAGCGTGGTCAAAGCGCTGGATGCGGCAGGATATGAGATAGCAATCAGGAGGAAAGCAGATGACGCTGAAAGAAATGGTTGAACGGGAATGCGAGTTTCACGGCGCAATGAAGGACGGCACGATTGACGATGATGTGGCAATCTATATCAATCACGATATGCTCCAGCGCCACAAATGCGAAATCACCAGCACGAAGGACGGGTTATACATTGACAAAACACGGGTGTTAATTGATCATCGGCTGGGCGGTAACATCGTGCAAATATCCCTTGTGTGAGGTGGGCGATGGAAGAAAGAATCCTGATACGCCGCCCGGAAAACCCGGCGAAGGCGTTTCTATCTCGGTACAAGTATCTTTGCATTCAGCAGGAATCCTTACAACGTTCCATCCAAGCCGCCCAGGACAGGGCGCTTTCGTGTACGGTGCGATTGAAGCCCATCCAGACGAAGGGCGGGTGTGGTGCGTATGACAGGATAGCGGAGGACATAGCCGGGAAGCTGGACGCGGAGGAACAATTGACCCTTGATTTGGAGGGAATCAGCAAGGCCCTATCAGAAATCCGCGCCGCTATCAACAGCCTGCAAAGCGAAGCGCAGAAAACCGTGCTGACGCTGCGGTATATTGAAGGGCTGGACTGGATAAGCGTTCAGCATCGGATAGGCTATGAGGAACGGCAGACGTTTGTTATTCATGGGCGGGCGCTTCGGAATGTGAAAGCATGGATGGAAGAAAAAGATGTGAAATAACGAAAAATGCGCAGGAAAATGCAGTTGTCAATGTGGTATAGTGATACCGTCAAAAGAGCGCGAACAGCGCTCTTTTTTCGTTTCAGGCAGCGCCGCACATTCATTTATTTGTTGGGGCGGCGGGGTTCTCCCTTGCTGGTGGGGGCAAGGATTAAGGCTTTAAGCCGTAAGGCTGAAGCGGCATAGACGGCGATAGCTACGCCGACAAGCGCGGGAAGGTGCTCCCCCGCGCTTTTTCTATGCCTGAATATTTGGGGCACAATGAAAGGAGCGCCATATGAGCGAGATAATTGTTTCCAGAGAGAACAGACTCAAAATCGACCCTGAGTTCAAAAACCTGATTCCACCGCTTACCGCCGAAGAATATGCAGGGCTTGAGGAAAGCATATTGCAGGAAGGTTGCCGGGACGCTCTGATTGTTTGGGGCGATACCCTGATAGACGGGCATAACCGCTTTGAAATCTGCACCCGGCACAATATCCCGTTTGAAATAACGGAAATGTTCTTTCCTTCGCGGGATGATGTAAAACTGTGGATGATAGGCAACCAACTGGCGCGGCGCAATATCAACAATTACGCCCGCACGACACTGGAATGCCTGTCGGATGAAATACAGGAAAAACAAAAGGAACGCAAACAAAAATCATTTGACAACCTTCGCCAAAATGCGGGTGACCGAGTTTGTGAAGTCACAAAATCGGTGGAGACGGCTGTAAATACGGCTAAGGAAGTTGCACACCGCGCAAACGTTGGCGAACAAACCGCCAGCCGCGTAATGACTATAAACAAGCACATTGAAGCGGCGATTGCCAACAATGGCACGGTTGCGGGGCAAAAGCCTGAAGAATTGAAACGCCAGTTGATGAACGGTGATATTACTGTAAACAAGGCATATCAAGAGCTGCAGCGAGAGGAAAAGGCGAAGAAGAAAGCAGCGGCAATGTCTGAGTTGAAGGAAAAAGCGGTAAACGATGGAAATATGGTAAACGGCGATTGCATAGCCGAAATGGAGAAACTTCCCGATGAAAGTGTGGATTGCGTTATCACAGATCCACCATATGGAATCAACTATGTTTCCAATTTCCGCGTTGTTGACAGCGAGGTTGTAAAAGCTGTCAATAATGACGATTTGCAGAGCGCGCTGGAATTGTGGGAAAGGGCTTGTAAAGTTTTGTCCCGCAAGATGAAACCTGATTCACATATTTACATCTTCACAAGTTGGAAGGTATATCCGCAATTTGCGGAGATAACCGCCCGATATTTTAGAATCAAGAATTGCCTGATTTGGGAAAAGAACAACTGGAGCATGGGCGATCTTGAAGGGAATTATGCGGAACAATACGAAATGGCGATATTTGCCACCAAAGGGAACCGAAAGCTGAACGGCGGGAGAGATACAAACATCCTCCATTTTGACCGTGTGGCGAACGGTTCCCTTTTGCATAGCTGTGAAAAGCCCGTGGATATGTTGAGATTCCTTATAGGCAAATCGAGCAACCCGGGTGAGCTTGTTATTGACCCATTCGCTGGCAGCGGTTCAACGCTGGTTGCTTGCAAACAAGAGGGCAGGGCGTATTGGGGATGCGAGCTTGACAGCGAAAACTACAAAATAGCATTGGGGAGGCTTGCGGATGGCGATTGAGGAACAGGGCCGGGCCGGTGAGAAGCTGGTCATGGATGTGCTTCAATTCTTCAAAGTGCAAGTCAAGTTTCAGCCTGATGCATTATTCAAGAGCAGAAGCGGACATTGGATTTTGATAGAGTGCAAAAATCAAGAGCGATTCAAAGCACCGCCGTTTGATGGACACGGTTTGCCGCCATACCAAGTGAAATCACGAATGAAGTTTTACGAGGAAACGGGCATCCGATGTCTATTTTTTGTGCATGAACCCGGCGAGAATTACGTCTGGTGGCAATGGCTTGATGTGCTTGAAGGATTGGACGCTTCACAAAGAGCGATGACGAAAACTGGAAAGCGTGTCATTTATGCACTCTCCGCTTTTAGGAAAGTGGATGTGCCATTTGACATATCGGCATAACAGCGAAAGGAGGGCGGCTTGATGGCTGCTAACAGCGGGAAAACAGCGCGGGGCCGCCCGTTTCAGAAGGGCCAAAGCGGCAACCCAAGCGGAAGGCCAAAGCAGACGCAGGAGCAAAAAGATGCGCTTGCCATGATAAAGGATTTGGCCCCCGTTGCGGTGGAATGGCTGCGAGAAGTTCTGACAAACGAAAAAACAAAACCGGAAATAAGGCTCCGCGCTATTGAAATGGTGCTGGATAGGGCATACGGAAAACCCGTTGCGCGGGAACAAACGGTTGGCAATGAGCCGATTATCGAACTCCTGCGCAGAATAGACGGTGAATGCGATGTTTAGCCCGATGCAGAAAACGTTCTGGCGGGAAGCGAAAAGGCGCTGGAACATAAAAACAGGCGCAACACGCAGCGGGAAAACGTATCAGGACTATTTTCTGATCCCAAAGCGCCTGTTGGCGGTAGCAGACAAGGAAGGGCTGAACGTGATTCTGGGCAACACCCGCGAAACCATCCGAAGGAATATCCTGTTGCCGATGCAAAGCATGTATGGGGCTGAATACGTTTCCAACCTTCGTGCTGATAATTCGTGTGATATGTTCGGGCAGAAGGTTTTCTGCCTGGGCGCTGATAACGCGAACCGGGTGGACAAGGTGCGCGGTTCATCCATCAAATACTGTTACGGCGATGAAATCACGACATGGAACCCGGATGTATTCGACATGCTGAAAAGCCGATTAGATAAAAGCTATTCCATTTTTGACGGCACATGCAACCCGGCCAGCCCGCAGCACTGGTTTAAACAATTCCTTGATTCGGACGCGGACATATACCAGCAAGCCTATACGATAGACGATAATCCTTTCTTAGACCCGGCTTTTGTGGCGAACCTCAAGAAAGAATACAGCGGAACGGTATTATATGACCGATATATCCTTGGCTTGTGGGTAGCGGCTGAGGGCGTGATTTACCGCTTGTTCGCCGACCATCCAGAACGGTTCATTGTGGATGATTTGCCAGACCAGAAAATCCGTCATGCCGTGATTGGCGTGGACTTCGGCGGTGGCACTTCCGCACACGCTTTTTCCTGCACGGGCTTCACCACGGGCGGCGCAATCGTGACATTGGATGAATACCGGGAAAAGGAAGCGCTGAACCCCACGAAGCTGGAACGGGATTTTGTGGACTTCGTGAAGCGCTGCCAAATGCGCTGGCTGGTGACAGATGTGTGGTGCGATTCAGCGGAACAAACGTTGATCAACGGCCTTCGGACGGCTGCGGCGAAAGCGCATATCGGCGTGAACATCGGGAACGCGATGAAAAAGCCGATCAACGACAGAATCCGGGCGCTGTGCCTGCTGATGGGCGC
>Ga0326513_10004240_pt1 | contig 10302 bp, 6 predicted proteins | sample 2_2465_0518_D_FD_203654 | JGI IMG/M metagenome (GOLD analysis project Ga0326513, IMG submission 203654) | Bovine rumen microbial communities from UC Davis, California, United States - 2_2465_0518 | ecosystem: Host-associated > Mammals > Digestive system > Stomach > Rumen | place: USA: California...
AGACAATCCTTGGGATGTATTCGAGGCTAAGTACACCGTTGGTTCTGTTCACGAGGGCAAGATCACTGAACTGCTCGAGAAGGGTGCTGTGATTCAGCTCGACGAGGACGTTGAGGGCTTTGCTACTCCGAAGCACCTGCAGAAGGAAGATGGTTCACAGGCTGCTGCCGGTGAGGTTCTGCCTTTCAAGGTGATTGAGTTCAACAAGGACAGCAAGCGTATCATCCTCTCTCACAGCCGTACTTTCGAGGATCCCGCTCGTGACGAGAAGAAGGCTGCTGCCAAGAAGGCTCCTCGTGCTAAGAAGGATGAGGCTCCAAAGATTGAGAATGTTGCTGCCAGCACCACACTGGGCGACATCGACGTACTCGCTGAATTGAAGGCAAAGATGGAGAAGGGTGAGTAATCCCCCACTCCGCCAATGATAAGAAAGCTCCGATGAATGTCGGAGCTTTTTTGTTTCCCTTCTATGAAGGGAGTACATTCCTAGAGAAGAAACGTCTTATAAAAAAGAACGAAACGATGAACAGAATCACCTATATTTCCATAAGTCTGTGTTTGTGTCTGACAATACAGGCAGCCCCCAAAGCGAAAAAGGAAGTCTACATCCCGATGGACTACTCCACCTGCGGCTATCATGCTTCAGAGCAGGCCATCCCGGATGTAAAGACAGCTGTTTATGTCGCTTGGCAAGAAGGTGACTGTACAACGTTGATTCAGCAGGCCATTGATGAGGTGGCGAAGAAGAAGGTCGACGCAAATGGTCATCGTGGAGCTATATTGTTGGGAGAAGGCGTCTTTCATCTCTCAAAACCTCTGCGCATTACGACTTCAGGCATTGTCCTGCGAGGCATGGGCAGAGCCAAGACGACGTTGGTAAAGCAAGGCGTTGACCGTGGGGCTGTCATCTATGTGGAAGCTAAAGGGAATGTCAAAAGCCAGGCTCAAATTTCTGATTCTGTTGTGAGCAAGAAGGTCATAGCAGGAAGTACGACGATGCAAGTGAGCCGAGGAGACTATAAGGTAGGCGAACGTCTACGGATTGTGAGACCTTGTACACAGGAATGGATCCTGAGTCTGAAGATGAATGATTTTGGCGGTGGACTGGATTATACAGGATGGAAGCCCACAGACATCGACATCATCTGGGACAGAACTATTACGGCTGTTTCTGGAACAACTATCACCCTTGATGCCCCTATCACAACGACAGTAACTCAGGAAAACGGCGGAGCTTATATCATTCGTCAGAACACTTTCGATGAGATTACTGAATGTGGCATTGAGAATCTGACCTTGGAGGCAGAAGTGAACACTTGGAATCCAAAGGATGAGGATCACTCTTGGGATGGTATCTATATAAATAAGGTACGCGATAGCTGGGTTCGACATGTCAGTTTCAAACATCTGGCAGGATCAGCAGTAAATCTGCAGAAAGAGACCAGCCGTATTACCGTCGAAGACTGTATCGCACAAGAGCCCATCTCGGAGATTGGAGGCTGGCGAAGACAGGTATTCTTGACACGTGGACAACAGACGCTCTTCCAACGATGTATCTCCCGCCAAGGCATCCACGACTTTGCTGCAGGATTCTGTGCCGCAGGGCCCAATGCCTTCATACAATGCGAAGGCGAAGAGTCACTGGGATTCAGCGGGAGTATCGGTTCCTGGGCTGCGGGGTTACTATTTGATATCGTCAATATCGATGGCCACGACTTGCGTTTTGCAAATCTGGAGCAGTTCCAATTTGGCACAGGATGGAACACCGCCAACTCTATGTTCTGGCAATGCACAGCCTCTACCATCGAATGTTATTCCCCAGACGCAGACAATAAGAACAGTGCTCACGGATGTTGGGGAACGTTGACGGGTGATGGTGAATGGACCAGTAGTAATGATCACGTATCACCACGCAGTCTCTTCTATGACCAACTGGAGAAACGACTGGGAAAGTTACCCTTCGAGACTTATATTCTCCCCCGCAACACCAATGCCACCAGTTCCCCAACAGTAGAACAAGCAATGGCATTGGCGAAAGAGTCTCTCGAAGAGCCAAGACTCACGTTGGAGATGTGGATTGACTCAATTGGAGAAATGAGAAATGAGGAATTAGGAATGAGAAATGATGATTACCAAAGTGGCAGAATTATTCCTGATGGGATAATTCCCTTAAGAAAATCATCTGGCAATAGTAATCAACATTTCCCATCCCTCATTTCTCATTCCTCATTAATAACTGCCGACGGCTGCCTCCTCACAGGTAACCAATACGCCATTCCATGGTGGAATGGTCGTGTGAAGGACAACTTCGTAGCAAAAGACGCCAAACCTGCCATCACCCGTTTTGTACCAGGAAGAGAAAACATAGGATGGACTGATCGCATCGACTCGGTAGTAAACTTCCTTTCCGATCATCACTACGTTGCCCTGGACCATAACTACGGACTCTGGTATGACTTACGTCGAACTGACCATGAACGTGTAAGACGAGCAGACGGTGATGTCTGGGCACCATTCTACGAACAGCCCTTTTCACGTTCCGGACAAGGAACAGCCTGGGATGGGCTCTCACGCTACGACCTCACCAAGCCCAATCTCTGGTACTGGAGTCGTCTGAACGAATTTGCTGCGAAAGCTGCAGAAAAGAATATCCTTCTTTTCAACGAGCACTATTTCCAGCATAACATCCTTGAGGCCGGTGCGCACTGGGTAGATTGTCCTTGGCGTCCTGTGAACAATATCAACGGCACCAACTTCCCCGAGCCCGTGCCATTTGCCGGTGACAAGCGTATCTTTATCGCAGAACAATTCTATGATGAAAACAACCTCGTGCTACGACCTCTTCACCGGCAGTATATCCGCATATGTCTCGACCAACTCAAAGACCTGTCCAATGTGGTACATTTCATCAGTGCCGAATACACGGGTCCGTATCATTTCACGAAGTTCTGGCTAGAGACCATCGCCGATTGGGAAAGAGAGACTGGACATCATCCGTTGATTGCCCTCAGTTGTACCAAAGACGTACAGGACAGCATTCTTGCAGATCCTTCACTCAATAAAGTTGTAGACATCATCGACATCCGTTACTGGCACTACAACACCGAAGGCCTATGGGCTCCGGAAGGCGGCAAGAACATGGCACCCAGACAATGGATGCGGAAAATGAAAGTCGGCAAGACGGGCTTCATGGAGGCTTATCGTGCTGTTCGTGAGATGCGTGACCGCTATCCTAATAAGGCTGTCACCTTCTATGCGCAACAATATCCCGACTATGGTTGGGCTATCCTTTTGGCCGGCGGTTCACTACCCAACATCCCCATCAACCGTCAAACAGCAACACCTCTTCAGTTGTCACTACTCAAGGACCTTGGCAGAATGACACCTGTCGACTGCAAAGATGGTCTGATGATTGGTGATTCGGAAAAAGGTTATCTCATTTACACATTGGGAAAGCGTCTCAGCGCACAAGTCGCAATGGGGAAATACAATGTCTATGCCATCAATAAGCAGAATGGTAACATAACACTTCTGAAAAAATCATTGACACTAAAGGATTCATACTCACCAGAAGATGTCCACGAAAATCAAGTCATTTGGCTCAGAAGACTGTAACCAAATCGTGTAAAAAACTAAAAAAATAATTTATTATAGGAAAAAAATCATTTTTTAGGGGTCTGTCTCATTTATTATTGCTATTTTTGCACTCACAAACTACATGATACGCAAACTGCTTAATTACAATAATAGAGATGGAAGATTTTTCGAATCTATACGACAAACATATCGACGGACTCTTTGCCTTTGGTTCAAAGTTCACTTCAGACCGTGAGGCTTTGAAGGACTGTATCCAAGACGTCTTTGTCAAACTCTTCACCCGCAAGGAAGGATTAGGAGCCATCAACAATATAGAGAGTTATCTCTATATATCCCTCCGCAACCGCATCAATGATGAGTTCCGCAGAAACGTGAAATTGTGTGACAACGAAATCACCGATGCCAATATGCAGGCCGTAGCAGAGTTTGACGAATACTATCATGAGCGAATGGAACGTCAGCTGGCCCTTACCGATTCTGTCAAGAAGTATTTTGAGAAACTCTCTCCCAGACAACGTCAAATTATCAATCTCTATTATCTCGAGCATCGCAAGTATGACGATATCTGCCGAATCATGGGCATCAACTACCAGAGCGTTCGTAATCTGATGCATCGTAGCATTTCTCGCCTGAGAGAATATGCCGGAGAAATGCAAATCGCTGTATAATCTTGGTTACAATGTGCCACAAAAACGTCTTTATAAAAAAGACGCTTTATGGTGGAGAAAAATCAAACGAAAAAGGTGACTCCTCTTTCACCCAAAGAGAAAGAGGAATTGAAGGCACGTATCTCTCTTGCCATTAGTCTGTCGGCTTTTTACAAATAAACCAACACCTTTATGAAGAAGTATCGTTTTTTCTTTATTGGCCTTTTTATTTTCCTTTCAGCGGGAGTAGAAACGCTAATGGCACAATCATACCAAATTGGAGTGTGCGACTGGATGATCCTCAAAAGACAAAAACTTGGAGAGTTCGATTTAGCCCGACAGCTAGGCTGCGACGGCATTGAGATGGATTTGGGCGCTTTGGGACAACGCGAGATGTTTGACAACAAGATGCGTGATGACCGTGAGGCTGCACATTTCAAACATGTGGCCGACTCGTTAGGAATCCAGATTGGTGCAATGGCCATGAGCGGTTTCTATGCCCAGGATCTGACAAAGCGCGACAATTATATGGCACTCGTTGACGACTGCTTTGACACGATGGACAAGATGGGGGGAACACGCGTAGCCTTTCTGCCTCTTGGAGGTTGCGGTAACGACTGGACTACGGATAAAGCGAAACGTGCCATGATTGTCAAACGTCTGCATGACATCGGTGAGACAGCCAAGTCACGGGGGAAAGTCGTAGGCATCGACACTCCTCTGGATGCAAAAGGCAATCTGAAGTTGTTGAAAGAGATCAAGAGTAATGGTATTGCCATATTTTATAAGATCCAGACCATTGTAGAGAACGGCTGGGATATTGCCAAGGACCTGAAGCAACTCGGTGGAAAGAATATTTGCGCTATTCACGCCTCAAACACGGATAGAGTCTGGTTGCGCAACGACTCTACGATCAACATGCCGGCCATCAAGAAAGTCCTGGATGAGATGGGATGGAACGGGTGGCTCTTCGTCGAACGAAGCCGCGACACAACGATGGTGCGTAACGTAAAGATGAACTATGGTGCCAACGTGCGCTACCTCAAGGAAATCTTCAACAGCTATCCCGAACCAGAGGTCAAGATCGACAGCGAGGGTCGCGATGCTGACTATGTCAACACCATCATCGGACGTGCGCAGAAGGCTACCGATGAATTGGGCATCACATGGACGCCTCTAGGACAAAATGTGGTAAATATCATTGCCAATCGTTACTTTAAGTTGAATGACATATATGCCGAGCGCGACTCCTTAAAGCAAAAAGACAAGAAACTTGCAGAAGCACTCTGTGATTCAAAGCTTTACCGTTCGCACTACGGATTCATCGCAGACCTGTCGATGTATCTGAAAGAGCAAGATATTGTGAAGGTCAAAGACGTGATGACCTTCAATGTGGTAAAGGTTACTTATGACGCCCAATGCGATATGATCCCGACGTTGAAAGACGAGGAAAAACAACAGATCATGGCTTGGCTGATCGAAGCACGTGAACTCGCCATTGATGCCGAAAGCTCAAAGAAGAAACACGAAGTCTTCGGAAAATACAAGGGGCGTATCAACAACTACCTCGCCAAACGGGGATACGACTTGGTGAAAGAACGTGAGGCATGGTATGAGCGAATAAAAGCAAGAGGTGGAAAACTATAGAAGTCAAAGCATATGAATAAGGCGATAAGTTTATCATTTTTATTTTTTATTTTTTCATTGAGCCCTATACTGGCTCAGGGTCTAACGGATCTGAGCAACAGTCAGGAGGCGAAAATGAAAAACACCCCTTTGGGAGCCGTAAGATGGACTGGAGGCTTCTGGGGAGACGTTTTCGACACCATGCACGGTACCACAATCTGGGACATGTGGAATACATGGAACACACCGTGGGAGACGCTCGACGAGAAAGGTGCTCACGGCAGCAACGGCTTCCGTAATTTCGAGGTGGCCGCAGGCACCGTACAAGGTAAGCATCACGGACCTCCTTTCCACGATGGCGACATGTATAAATGGCTCGAAGCCTGTGCTGCGGTCTATGCCGTCACGAAGGACAGAAAACTGGATGAACTGATGGACCGTTTCATTGAGCAAGTCAGATTAGCCCAACGCAACGATGGCTATATCCATACGCCAGTAGTCATCTCTGAACGTAACCTCGGCATCGACTCGCATGCTGGCGACAACACCAATATCGGCATTGAGATTGGTAACGACCATAAGAAAGCCTTTGCCTCTCGACTGAACTTCGAGACCTATAACCTCGGTCATCTCATGACGGCGGGTATCATACACAAGCGTGCTACAGGTAAAACCACACTCTTTGAATGCGGCAAGAAAGCCGCCGACTTCCTCTACAACTTCCTCACCAACGATGCCACAGAACTCTCTCGCAATGCGATATGTCCCAGTCACTATATGGGTGCTGCGGAGATGTATCGTGAGACGGGCGACGAGAAATATCTCATCCTGGCTAAAGGCCTTATCGCCATCCGCGACTCTGTGACTAACGGTGAGGACCATAATCAGGACCGTCATAAGCTACGCGACCAATATGAGGCCATGGGACATGCTGTGAGAGCAAACTATCTCTATGCCGGCGTTGCCGACCTCTACGCTGAGACTGGCGAGGCACAGCTGATGAAGAACCTCGAAGCCATCTGGAACGATATCGTGAATCATAAGATCTATATCACCGGCGGCTGCGGAGCCCTCTACGACGGCGTCTCGCCCGACGGCACCACCTACGACCAGCCCTCAATCCAACAGATTCATCAGGCCTATGGTCGGCAGTTCCAGTTACCGCAGGAGACCGCACACAATGAGATCTGTGCGCAGATTGGCATGCTGCTGTTCTCGTGGCGTATGTTCCAGACTACGGGCAACGGCAAATACCTCGACAACATCGAGACCGAACTCTATAATGGCATTCTCTCCGGCATCTCGCTCGACGGTAAGGACTATTTCTATACCGAGACCTTGCGTCGCACTAAGGAGTTCCCCTACGTGATGCGCTGGCCGAAGCACCGACAGCATTACATCTCCTGTTTCTGTTGTCCGCCGAACACCGTGCGCACGCTCTGCGAAGCGCAGGAGTACGCTTATTCTATTAAGGATGACACACTCCTCTACGTGAACCTCTACGGCCAGAACACCCTTAAAACGGAAAACCTGGAAATCGAGCAAGTGACCGACTACCCCTGGGACGGCAAGGTTCGCATCGAAATCAAGAAAGCGACAAAGCTTTCGACCGTCAAGCTGCACATTCCTGATTGGTGTGACAAATATAGCGTGAAGCTCAACGGTGAACTTGTACGAGAGGAAATCTCAACCACGAAGAATCACCCGAAGTGGAAGAAGGGCGACGTCATCGAAATCGACATGGAGATGAAACCGCTTCTGATGGAAGCCAACCCACTCGTGGAGGAGGCCAAGAACCAGGTCTGTGTGATGCGCGGTCCGCTGGTCTACTGCCTCGAAGGTCAGGACATTGATTATACTTACCGTATCAACGAACTCTCGCTGCCCGCCGACATCAAGTTCAAGGAGTCCCGCGTCACCATCGCCGGCCACGAGGTGATTGCCCTCGAGGGCGAAGCTGTACAGACCGCACCATGGAACCAATGGAACAACGAGACGCTCTACCGCGAGGTCTGGCGCCCTAAAAGCGAGAACAAGGTGAAGATACGTCTCATTCCCTACTACGCCTGGGACAACCGGGGCATAGATGACATGAGTGTATGGCTGAACGTAAAACATTGAAGATTGAAGATTGAACATTGAACATGATTATGACCGGGAGATGGAAGATATTGGTGATGATGTGTTGCTGGTGCCTGAATGCGCTGGCAACGAAAGAGGTCATTGATTTCCATGAAATCAGGATCACGCCCGATTCATCCTTAGCAGATGCCGTAAGGAAGGCCCGAGAGATGAAGCGGACAGGAGGACAAGCGACGATTGTGAAAATCAGTCTGGCTCCTGGTATCTATCACCTCTACGAACCTCTGCGCCTGCGTCCTGAAGACAACGGACTGACCATCGAAGGCCAAGGTGCCATCATCAGCGGCGGACAAGAGGTCAACGTCTGGAAGTCTGAGGGGAAGTTCTATACGGCCGACATCTCCGACTTCAACGGTTATCCCATAGACTTCCGACAGTTGTGGGTGAATCAGGAGAAGGCTGTCCGTGCCCGCAATGTCGTAGACTTCGAGCAGATGCATCGCATCCTCACCTACGACAAGAAGAACAAAATTCTCTGGGTGCCGAAGAACAGCATCCCCAAGACCCTGCTAAATAAAGCGGCAGCAAATTCTTCACTCTTCACTCTTCACTCTTCACTTCCTGAGATGGTTCTCCATGAAATGTGGTGCACCTCGAACCTCCGCATCAAGTCACTCACACCACAGGGCGACTCGGTAGCCGTGCGTTTCCACGACCCCGAGGCGAAGCTGCAGTTCGAGCATCCGTGGCCTTCGCCGATGACACCGAATACTGGCCATCCCTCACCCTTCTATCTCACCAATGCCAAGGAACTGCTCGACTGGCCCGGAGAGTGGTTTTATGATTTCCGAGCTCAAAAGCTATGGTACTATCCGCGTGATCGTGAAGGGATGGTATATGGAGAATCTTTTACAGCCGTCTATCCTGTGATTGAGACGCTCATCGAGGTGGTTGGCACCGCAGATCGTCCTGTTCGCAATATTACCATCAAAGGCATTACCTTCAGCCACACCACGTGGATGCGTCCATCGCAAAAAGGTCATGTACCTTTACAGGCTGGTATGTATCTGACGGAAGCCTATAAGCTTCGTCCACAAATCGACCGCCCGAACAATCACAAGCTCGACAACCAGGGCTGGCTCGGCCGTGCTGATGCCGCCGTAGAGCTACGCTACGCCGAGAACATCAATTTCGACAGCTGCCGCTTTGAACACCTCGGAGGCTCCGGACTCGACTATGTCATCGGCTGCAAAGGCGGAAAAGTGAGCAACTGCAGATTTAATGATATCGCCATGAACGGCCTGGTGGTCGGGAGTTTCTCGCCTGAGGGTTTAGAGACTCACCTGCCCTACCAGCCCGCAGACTCCAGAGAGGTATGCAATGGACTGACCATTGAGCAGTCGGAGTTCTGCGATATCGCTAACGACGACTGGGGCTGCGTGGCCATCGCTGCCGGCTACGTCAGCGGCATCACCATCGAACACAACACTATCCACGATGTCTCCTATACGGGCATCTCCTTGGGCTGGGGCTGGAATCGCGATTCGGTTTGTATGAAGGACAATAAGGTCCATGCGAACCTCATCTATAACTACGCGCAGCACATGTACGACTGCGCCGGCATCTACACCCTCGGCAACCAGCCAGGCACTTTGATCAGCGAGAACGTCGTTCGTGATATTGCAAAACCCACTTATGTACACGATCCCAACCATTGGTTCTATCTATATACCGACGAGGGTTCCTCGAACATCACCGTCCGCGACAACTGGACACCCTCGGAGAAATACCTCCAGAATGCCAACGGCCCGGGAAACGTCTGGGAAAACAACGGCCCACAGGTCAGCGAGACTATCATGCGAAACGCTGGTAAACATAATCAATAAGAACTATGGCGGTAGCAAACTCTAAACTCTACACTCTACACTCTAAACTTCCCACCTGGATCTGGTATCCTGGCGATTTTGAGATCTGGCTGGGGAATATCTTCAACAATCGGCGCACGGAGCGCGGGGCGATGTTCCCGCCATTCTGGAAACAGGACTCGCACTATGTCACGGTGGAGTTCTCGAAGAGTTTTGAGCTCACAGAAGAAGAAACCGTCACCATCGCCTGCGAGGGACAGTTCAATCTCGCCCTCGACGGAAAACTTTCCTCCCCTGAGTCAGGGGAGGTCAGGTGGGGTCTGAACAACGGCTATAAGACCTTCACCATCCCCGCCGGTCAGCACAAGCTGAATCTGAAAGTCTGGAACCAGTCCACTCCCCCAGCCCTCTTTATCGAAGGCAAGACCGTCAAGACCGACAGCACCTGGCTCGTCACCTATGAAGATAAGCTCTGGATCGATGAG
>Ga0326513_10004243_pt1 | contig 10300 bp, 6 predicted proteins | sample 2_2465_0518_D_FD_203654 | JGI IMG/M metagenome (GOLD analysis project Ga0326513, IMG submission 203654) | Bovine rumen microbial communities from UC Davis, California, United States - 2_2465_0518 | ecosystem: Host-associated > Mammals > Digestive system > Stomach > Rumen | place: USA: California...
TTTAACGTTTTAGCGCGCAAAAGTACCAAGCTACGAAAGGGGAAGAAAAATGGGACTTGAAACAATGGGATGGATATCCATCATTCCTGCTATCATCGCGATCGTTCTGTCATTTGTGACGAGAAATACGATCATATCACTGCTCGCCGCCTGCCTCGTGGGAACACTGGTGGCCGGCCAGGGGCCTCTGGGCCTCCCGACGCTGATGAAGACAGCGATCGGCACAACTGACTTCTCATGGGTCATGATGCTGAACCTGTTCATCGCCATCATCGTCGCCTTCTTCCACAAGACCGGCGCGATCCAGGCGTTCTCGAACTGGGTCCATGAGAGAAACCTCTCCCGCAAGGGCGTCCAGCTGATGGCCTGGGCACTCGGGATCTTCGTGTATTTCTCGGATTCCTTCTCACCTCTGTTCGTCGGAACCGTCATGAGAGACATCTCCGACCGCGCCAAAATATCGAAAGAAAAACTCTCTTACATCGCCGACTCCACAGCGGCACCGGTCAGCGTATTGGTTCCGATCACCGGCTGGGCTGCCTATCTGATGGGCCTGGCGGTTGGCGTAGGTGACATCGCCGACGAGGCACAGGCACAGAGCCTGTTCATCCGCGCGATCCCCTTCAACTTCTATCCGCTGTTTGCGGTTATCATGGTCGGCCTGCTCGCCTCCGGTATCCTGAAGGACTTCGGCCCGATGAAAAAAGCAGAAGAGCGCGCCATGACAACCGGCAAGGTCCTCAGGGACGGCGCTAACCCGCTGATCGGTAAGGAACTCATGGAGATCCAGCCCTATGAGGGACTCAAGCCCCGCATTTTCCTGAACTTCCTGCTTCCCGTTCTCATGATCATCACCTTTGCTCTTGGCACATTCTTCACACTGGGAAGCGCTAAGACCATGGAAGCATTCCTGTATGTAGCCATTTTCATGGGCATCAGCATGTTCGTTCAGGGTATTCCTTTCAAAGAGATCATGGATACTGTCATGCTCGGCATCAAGAGCGGCGTGCCGGCGGTCACTCTTTTGGCACTGGCGTATTCCGTCAACAGCCTTTCCAAGACCATGGGCACAGCCAACTTCATCATCAACAACTTCGAGGGACTTCTGTCCCCTGCAGTTCTGCCCGCGATCATCTTCCTGGTGGCGGCGATCATGTCCTTCGCGACAGGCTCCTCCTGGGGCACATTCGCGATCTGCATGCCCATCGCGCTCCCTCTGGCCTTCCAGTACACCGGCGGTGTGACGACAGCTCTGGTCGTTGCCTGCTTCGCAGCAGTTGCAGGCGGCGGCGTCTTCGGAGACCACTGCTCGCCGCTGTCGGATACGACGATCCTGGCCTCGACGGGCTCGGGCGCGGACCACATCGACCACGTGCAGACGCAGCTGCCTTACGCGATGATCTGCGGCTGCCTCGCGATCGTGGCGTACCTTATCATCGGGTTTACGGCTCTTTGATCCCGGCAGAATGAGTTATATGGCCCGCGCGGGGGGCCTTCAGGGGTTTCTCGCGCGAGCCTTGATTTACAACATCACCATAGTTATAGTATTGACAGCATGTTTTGACATCAGGTGGAGGATTAAAATGAAATTCGGAGTATTAAAAGACATTAAGAACGGTGAGTACCGCGTCGTCTGCACCCCCGCAGAGGTGAGCGCGATCGCGGCAGACGGCCATGAAGTATTTGTGGCGGCCGGCGCCGGTTATATGGCGGGATTCGATGACGCTGAGTACGAATCAGCCGGTGCCAAAATAGTGAATACCAACGAAGAGATCTGGGCCGAGTGCGATTTTGTCACCAAGGTCAAAGAGATCGAGCCCTCAGAGTTCGGCCTCCTGCGCGACATCCAGTCCAAGTACAATGGCCGACTGAATACCATCATATCCAACCACTACAATCTGGCGGCGGAATTCCCGCAGACGGATCTGTTCATCAACAGCGTCCGCTGGCCCAAAAACGCCACCGAATTCATGGTCGACCGCGAGATGGTGCGCTCCATGCGCCGCGGCTCCGTTGTAGTCGATATCAGCAACGATTACGGCTGCATCGAGACCTTCCGCGAGACGACACACGACGACCCGATCTATATTGAGGAAGACGTCGTTCACTACTGCGTGAGCAACATGCCCGGAGCCATCGCGGGATCCACATCGATCTCTTACGCAGCTTCCCTGCTCCCGCATTTCCGTTCGATCATGAACAAAGGCATCGCCAAGGCCTGTGCGGCAGACGGCTTCCTCCGCCGCGGCCTCACAACCTACAACGGCTACCTTACCCACGAGGAGACCAGCGGCATCCAGGGCCGCCCCTGGATCCAGCCCGAAGTCATCCTCGGAATTGAGGGCGAAGAGCTCGATCCCGCGCCCCGCGCGACGCAGACGAGATCCAACAATTTCTATAAGTGATCTTCCCGCGGGGTATTACGATCTCGAATTTTGAGCTGGTATTTCGACCTCTGGGGTATGCTGATGAATCGGCATACCCCGGAGGTCTTTTTCTCTTTCCGGCATACCCCAGAGGTCGGCTTTGCAGAGGTCGGCTTTGACGATATACCCTATTAAAAAACCCTTCTTAAGTGGAAATTCCACTTAAGAAGGGAAAAAATAAAGGGTATATTGATCAAAAGACAGGCTACCCCAGAGGTCGACCTTAAAGACAGGCTATCCCGGAAGTCGACCTCACCCCAGAGGTCGATCTCACAGCTTCCTGTAGCGGTTCAGCATCCCGGCCACTTCCGCCCGCCGGACAGCAGCAAGGCCGCAGCGCACAGTAGAACCGTCGAACAATTCTTCAAGTCCCTTGGACTCGATCAGCGCCAGCATGCGGTCAACGACTTTTTCGAAATCTGACCGATTGTCGATCACGTGCAGCTCCATATATTTGAGGATCTGGGCGAGCGACGCCACCTGTTCGCGGTCGATCAGCTGCTCGAGACCTCTGAGGTCGAGTTCGTCATGGGAGAGCAGGAAACTGTTATCGGACAACACTTTGGTCTTGATGCGCCCTTCGCGGAGGAGGGCGTTGTTTTTGTTCGGAATACGGGGTTCCAGAGGGAGTCTGAACCCGGGCGCCCGGTAGACAACCTCAGAGGTCGAACCGGCAGAACCGGCAGATCCAGTGCCTGCTTCGGAATCCCAAGAAGAAGCCGCCGCTTTTGCCAGATTTGTGATCTCCACAGGTACATAATTATCCATCTGTATCACAGTGTCCGCAACATGGAAAAAGGCCCCGGAGCTGCCCGCAACGAGGATCGTCGATATGCCCGCCTTTTCATAGAGATCGCGGATGCGGGAGATGAAGGGCGTGATCGGCTCCTTGTCGCCGGAGACCACGCGCGCCATGAGCTCGTCGCGCACCATAAAATTCGTCGCGCTGGTGTCCTCATCGATGAGCAGCAGCTGCGAGCCGGCCTGCACAGATTCAATGACATTGGCAGCCTGGGAAGTGCTTCCGCTGGCGTCCTCCGTCGAGAAGCGCACAGTGTCTTTCCCATTGGGGAGATCCTTGATGAAAAGGGAAATATCGACATTTTTGATGCTGCGGCCGTCTTCCGCGCGCACTTTGACCGCCGATTCGTCCGTGATGACGAACTCGCGCCCGTCGCCGCCAATGTGGTCGTAGACGCCCTTCTCCAGAGCATTGAGGAGGGTGGACTTCCCGTGATAACCGCCGCCGACGATTAGCGTGACGCCTTTACGGATGCCCATGCCGCGCACAGAGCCCGCATGGGGAAGCGACAAGGTGACTGCCAGTGCTTCCGGGCTCTTAAACGGCACCGCGCCCTTCATCGGGAGCGATGAGATCCCGCTCTGCCGCGGCAAAACAGAGCCATCCGCCACGAAAGCACAGAGGCCCTGTTCTTTCAGAGCGCTACGAATATAGGCCTGATCATCGGAAAGGTCGATGGCAGCCCGAAGAGCGGGTTGATCGATATTTTGATATAAAAGTGAGGAGGCCACTGCGCCCGGCAGGAAATCGTCGAGGATCCGGATAAGGGCCCGGGCATTGATAGAGCGGCCATTTGCCGGGAAGCCGATCTCGAAGCGGACTGTGACATCGCCGCTCGCCGGATCTACGCGGCAGGCCGTGCGTTCGAGGACTTCCTGACCGGGGCGGGAGACGTCGATCAGGCCGCTCTTGCCGGAGCCGTCGCGCTGACGCTCCCGTCCTCGGATCTCCCTGCCAAAGCCGCGCAGCAGCATATCCTGCAGCATGATGAGGCGGTGCCCGGGATCGGTGTACTCCCCGGGGAAGCGGGCGATCCGGCCCGGCACGATCACACTCACATTGGAGGGCGCTGCGAAGGGGTCGCCCTGGACGTGGTCAATGCTCAAAATATAATCTCCGTAGGACCACTTGCCACGGGTTTCCTTGTAGGCGGGGTAGCCGCGGTGGTCGATGGAAAGTAAAAGTTTGCGTAAATCTTCGTTTGTTTTCATGGTATAGCCTCTCATCAGCGCCCGCTTCCGGGCGCCGGGAAAATGGCCCGCCGGCGAGCCTTGAAATGATCGTAAATTCATAAAGACAGTTCATATTATAGCGAACCGGCCATTCATCAGGCAAGCAGCAGACTACCCCAGAGGTCTATTTTGACCTGACCAAACGACCCCAGAGGACAAACCACCCCAGAGGTCAAACTACCGAGGTCAATCTACCCCAGAGGTCGCCCGTCGAAGAGGACAAACGACCCCAGAGGTCTCCCGCCGAAAGAGGTCGCCCATCGCATGAAAATAGGGTATAATAGGACAGACTACCTCAGAGGTCGGTTAACTTATAAAAACGGAGTGGCACAATGAGTTCTGTAAAACACAAAAACTTGAAGCGCCTGGCTGTCTGCCTGGGGGCTATGGGCGTCACATGCGCTGTGATGCTTCTTTTGATGCTCTTTTTCGGGCTTAAGCCCTATGGCAACGCGTCGCTGGCGGCAGCGGACTGCAAGATTCAGTATCTGGACTTTTTTAATTACTACAAGGATGTGCTGAACGGGGACAACCGCATCGGCTATTCGCTCACTAAGGGCCTGGGAGGCAACGGCGTGGGGCTTTTCAGCTACTACCTCGCGTCGCCGCTAAATCTCATCATGTACTTTTTTGACGGGACGCAGACTAACACGGTGATCGACATTCTGATCTTTATCAAGCTGGCGCTGGCAGCGGGGACTTTTGCCTATTTCCTGCAGGCGCGGCTGTATGACCGCCTCTCCCCGTTTTTCACAATTCTGCTGTCAGTGGGGTACGGCCTGACGCACTACGCTTTCTCGAACTGCAGCAACGTGATGTGGCTGGACGGCATGTTCCTGCTGCCCCTGATGCTGCTGGGAACGCACCTCGTCGTGCGCAGGAGGAGCCTCTTCCCGCTGGCGCTGCCGACGGCGCTGTGTATTTTCTCCAACTGGTACACAGGCGGTATCAACTGCCTCTTCTGCATAATCTGGCTTGTTTTCGAGTTCTTCCTCAATGAGATCGACCCGGAATCCGGCGACCTGGTCCCGCAGTCCGATGCGTTCGGAGCGGATGTGCGTGGCCCGGGCTTGCGCGTTCTTCTGGGGTTCCTCGAGCGTTTTATTGGAACTGTGGTGCGCTACGGCGCTGCAATGGTGCTCGGAATCGCTATCAGCGCGGTTCTTTTCCTGCCTACCATTTCCTCGCTGCAACTCGGAAGGGGCTCTGCGTTTTACTTTGACACGGGAATGGTCAACCATATCAATGGCAATATGTGGAATACCATCGCTCAGTACAGGACCGACGGCGCCAGCACCGTGAGTTATGTGTCGCTCTACAGCGGAAGCCTTGCGGCGATCGGAACCTTTGCGTTCTTCCTTTCCCGCAGGGTCAGGATCCGGCGCAAGATCATCGCGGCGGGACTGCTCGCGGTCACTATTTTGACCTATTACTGGCAGCCCATGGTCTTCACATTTTCCCTGTTCAAAGCCGTCTTCAGCTACTACTCGAGGTACGGCTACACAGGCGCCCTTGTCCTGCTGTTCCTGGCCGGAGATTATCTGCGGCACGTATTTCCTTCCCGGATTGCGGCGGCAGAAGAGAAGGCTCAGAACGGTGAGCTGAAGAAGACCGAGTATTTCCTGCCTATTTTTTGCAGTGTCCTCTTCTGTGTGCTCCTCTTCACAGTTGGCGATCATCCGACTCTGGAGACCAGGGGCGCGTGGGAGACCAGCCTCTTCATGCTGGGTGCGGGAATCTGTACGAGCGTTCTTCTTGCTGTCCGTCATGCCGACAGTGCCGGCCGCCGCAGGTTTGTGACAGCCGTCGCGTCAGTGCTGCTCCTTGCGATCTCGATGGGCGAGCTCTTCCGGTCCGGCGAAGAGGTGATCAAATACAACCGCCTGAAGGATGTAGAAGCTTACTCCAACTACGTCACCGAGTCAAAAGAGCAAGTAAAGCTGTTAAAAGAATACGACAGCGACTATTACCGCATCTCGCAGATCGGATGGCGCGAGCTGGACAAGAAGTGGCACACAGCAACTTACAACGACTCGCTCGCGTATAATTACATGGGGATCGGCGGCTACACATCCAGCCCCGAGAACGACCAGATGTATCTCCTTCAAAGACTCGGTTACAAAGAAGACAACCAGACGATGAACATCGTCAACACCTCCTTTGTGCCGGCCGACTCGATGCTCGGCGTGCGGTATGTTTTCTCGATCACGGATGTCCCGGGAATGCAAAAGATCGAAGAACTCGGCAAGTACTGCGACAGAGAGACCTATTACAATCCCTATGCGCTTCCCCTTGCGTTCGTCTATGACGGCAGCATGCTGCCGGACCACGAGTACCACAATCCTTTCGAGTATCTGGAGGAGATCTGGACAGCTCTCTCCGGGGAGGAAGCACATATTTTCAAGGCTCTGGAGACCGAAAAGGTCGTTTCCGGCGACACTATCACATGGACCGCGAAGGTCCCCACCGGCAATGTCGCACTGTACGGAAACCTGCCGACAGATGAGAATAACCGGGTCGAATCGACGCTCCAGGCCGGGACGGATCCGGAAATCGGCTACTCGCAGTGGCTCGGCCCCACAGTGTTCAGTATCCCGTTCAACAAGGGAGACAGCACCGTAAAGATCACCGTAACTTCCAAGAAGGAGTTCGTTCCCACGGAGGAGCAGTTCTACGCAGTGGATCTTGACCGCCTGCAGGAGCTCTCGGACAAGATCTCCAAGGGAGCGGAGCAGGTCAGCGACCTCTACATGGACAATGGAACCATGAGCTGCACGGTAAATGCGAAAGAGGGCGAGAAGCTCTTCATGATCATCCCGCGGACCATGGGCTGGAACACCTACGTCAACGGCGAGAAAATACCGGCGGAAGAGTTCGCCTACTGCCTCACTGTGATCCCGCTCTCCGAGGGCGAGAACAAGATCGAGCGCTTCTACCGCGTCCCCAACAAGCGCAGGGGAATCGCCGTGACAGCGGCGGGCCTCGTCTTCCTTGCGGCCTATGAGATCTTCATAAGGAGAAAACGCAAGGTGCGCAAATGACCCCAGAGGTCAGGCGACCCCAGGAGGTCAAACGACCCCAGAGGTCGGACGCTGCCGCAATAATAAACTACCTCAGAGGTCAAACGACCTCTGGGGTATCTTGACACCCATAAAAAGGGGGCTTGCCGCCAGGCGAAGGTTTTAATCCTTTCGCTTGATGTGGCAAGCCCCCTTGTTCAATTCCGTTCACCATTCTCCAAACCCAAGTTTCTCCTCGAGATCGGAATAGCATGTCCCTTTCATTTTCTCAATAGTTGCCTGGTAGGGCACCAGAAGATCCGTCCACTGCTGATATTCAGGATCGCCCCTGTGATCAGTCAGGTCGCAGTTCTGTGCGAGGTAATCGCCCAGATACTTCGTCATTTTTCTTGTCCCGCTGAGATTGAGGTGGTCACCCTCATCGTGGGTATCTTTTGACCAATCGATCTGAATCTTGTCAAGATCACAATTGGCGTCGATATATTCGAGACCATACTCTTTGGCTATCTTGCTTATAGCATTGTGATCAGTGATTTTATAGCAGACCGGAGCCGGCGCACTGTAGAGGATCAGATGTATGCCCTTGTTCTTGCAGTAGTCACATATCAGCCCGAACATTTTTAAATAATCATCATTAATATCGCTGCACTCTGTGTTTTCGAAATCATAGTACTCTCCGCCTGTATAGGGCATAATGCGTTCATTGACCAGATAGCCCTTGTAAAACTCGCGGATGCTGCGCTTTTTGGACAACCGCTGCCACATGTAATGGTAACGGAGACTGGGATATTTGGTCCAGAGCATCTCAGCAAAAAAAGACGTGTACAGATTGAAATAATCGTCCGTATAAAGGATGAAGTCCATTTCGAGCAGGACGACTTTGATAGGCTGAGTCTTGCACGCTTTGCGCAGAGTAAAATAGGTCTCAACCGGAATCTGTCCTTCCTGTCCCAGATTATAAGAGGTAAAGCCGTAATCACGGAACAGTTCGAGAGGCGACAGAGCAGCATAGCTCAGGCTGTCGCCAATGTTGATCACATCGATCTGTCCCTCAGGTTCCAGAGAATAGGCGGCACTTCTCATGTTGCGGTCATATGGATATTTGTTTGTGAACCAGAATTCGTCGTCGAACAGCGCGCTCGTCACTTCCAGTACGATGAGCACAACTGCGATAAAAACAGCGATCCTGGCGATTGATTTTTTAACCATTTTAATGATAATAGAATTTAAAAAATAAAGACGAAGGTAAACGGTGTGCCTTGTAGTAAGTAACGGTCAAATTGCTGTCACCTATTATAAGATCAATAAGGGATATTTTTCCACCTTTTTTAGCGGAAACCCTTTTAAAACTTGGGCAAAATAGGGACTTCCCGGGAAAAACTACCTCAGAGGTCTCTCGCTCAAGGGGGAAAAACTACCTCAGAGCACAGTCCAATTGCCCAACAAGCCTCCTGTGTGTAATATCCGCCCTGTATTTACGTTTATGTATTATGGAAGTGCAAGTGGCTTATAGATCAATGAATTTGTCAACCACTCATTATGACGGCAAGAACTATTGATAAGCATTGAGCAAAGGAGAGAAAAATGAGAGTACAGAATCTGGAAAACGCAAACAGACATTTCACCAAGAAAATGGGAAACTTCAGCGTTCTCGAGTATGACAAGGATCTTAGTGTCAACTTCTTCAACGCGGAGACAGAATATTTCAGCTCCAAGATGGGTGTCCATCGCAGGCAGCTTGTTATAGATATGAACGGTTCAAATTCCGCAGTCGTCCAGGCAGGCGCAATGCAGTGGATGGCCGGCAACGTCGTAGCGACAAGCGGCGTGAAGGGCGTGGGAGACTTCTTCGGCAAAGCATTGCGCGGCGCAGTCACCAAAGAAGCCGCAGTAAAGCCTGAGTATAAGGGCAACGGCATCCTCGTCCTTGAGCCCACTTACAAGCACATCATGTTGGTAGATGTGGAGCAGTGGGGCTCCGGGATCACTATTGAGGACGGCATGTTCTATGCGTGTGACGGTACTGTCCGCCAGAACCTTGTATCCCGCCGCAATCTTTCCTCTGCGGCTCTTGGAAATGAGGGCCTGTTCAACCTCAGCCTTTCCGGCCGTGGCATTGTGGCTCTCGAGAGCAATGTTCCGGAAGAGGAGCTGATCACCATCGAGCTCAATAACGACGAGATCCGTATTGACGGCGATATGGCAGTCTGCTGGTCCTCCAACCTGCAGTTCACAGTCGAAATGTCCACACGCTCGATCGTCGGCTCCGCCGTCAGCGGCGAGGGCCTGGTCAACGTCTACCGCGGAACCGGCCGCGTGATCATGAGCCCTGTTGCCAGAACGGAGAGCTGGAGTGCGGCTACAAGTAAATAAGGTGAGCGGGGGCGCTGATCATTAAATGACTACTGGTCATTTAATGACTTCTGGGGTGATTTGATTCCAGGAGTCCATGAATGGTTATCAAAAACCTATGCACCACCTGTTCCAAATTGGGAACAATCGCATTTCCCTGAAATATTGAATTGACTTACCTCCCCAAAAGGTGTAAAACTTTCCTCGGTAACAAGGGAGTAGCTTACATGAAGCGATCGATATCGCGGCATGTTGTCACATTTCGTCAGTACGGGAAGGAACTTCCCCGGAATGTGAGCTAATATACTAACTGAGAAGCAAGACTTTTACCACAGAGACCATCTGTGGTGAAAGTCTTTTTTATGTTATGAACCTGACCTGCAGAAACAAGAAGGAGCGGTCAGGAAGGAGGAAAAAATGATTTTTGTAAACTTCGCGATTCTGATCATTGGATTTGTTGCTCTGATC
>Ga0326513_10004244_pt1 | contig 10299 bp, 19 predicted proteins | sample 2_2465_0518_D_FD_203654 | JGI IMG/M metagenome (GOLD analysis project Ga0326513, IMG submission 203654) | Bovine rumen microbial communities from UC Davis, California, United States - 2_2465_0518 | ecosystem: Host-associated > Mammals > Digestive system > Stomach > Rumen | place: USA...
GTATCACAAGTAGATACAGAAAAATTTGGAAATAATATTGCGTCTTAGATAAATTTTGTGAACAAATATAACCTGTTTAAATACGGAAATTATGATGCTTTTTATATAAAAGGAAAAGATGCTAAGTCAGAAGACGACAAGACTTTTGCGTTGAGATATTATTTTAGTAAGACGTTCTTGGATAAGAAATTATATACTGCAACTAAGCTTACTCGTGATATATTGAGTCATCAGACATTTACTGCTACCGAATCGTTTGATCAAATATTTAAGAGTATATGTGGACTTATTAATGGTGCTACTACGTATACAGAACAGGGTTATACAAGGAACGGTAAGTTTTATAGTAAAAAACGACAAGCGTTTACTCCTATATACGATGATAAAATAATATAGGATGTTGCGCAGGGAGTGGATAATATGATGAGATTTGACGTTCTTATGTACTACGGCCCAGAGATATATAGAAGAGAAAGGTCCAAATACATAATTCCTCGTAATACGTCTATTGGATTTAAAGCTGCTATGATGTCTCCAATAAAATATGTAATCCGTAAATTAAATATGGATGATAGTTGGGGTATTATAGACTTTACCATGAATGGCGATAAAAATGCAGTTAGAAATAAATTCAAACAGTTGATATTCGGCGACGAAAAACAGAAATCTGTTATAACAAGACTCAGTGAACTTCAAAAGTATATATTGGAAAACCCTGAATCCGAAGCTGCACAAGGACTTGTGGAAGACGGAAATATAATTAACGATATGTTATTATACTTAAATCCACAACCGCCAACGGACAAATTCCCTATCGGAAGAATTATGCTGAACGAATCACAGATGAATACAAGTATGGATAAGAAAGATGTGCTTATGTCTTCATTCTACCAACTTCTTACTCACCCTAATAAAAATGTACGAAAACTGGCTAGAGATGTGGCATTTTACGCATATTATTCTACATATGATACAAACTCTGTTAATTCATTCTTCGATTTGGTTCCTCCAGAATTTAGGGTTTAGTACGATACATCTATGAAAAAGGCTTTGCAAGGACATTCAAATAATATCATAAATGCAATATCGCCTAGAGGCAGTAAAGCGTTCGATGAAGATATGTACGGCATTGCTGCAAAGTATTTGGATATCATATCTAGAAACTACTGGTATGACGACGCTATAGTTCCTGAATATAAACCGTGGCCACAGCAGTCTAGAAATTTATCGAAAGATCACGGAGAGTTGAGAGAAGCTAATATATATGATTAGAAGTCTAAAAAATCTTTCCCAGGATTGATTATTACAACAAGTGCAAATTCTGCATTGTTTAAAGTTAGAAAAGGCAGTGGAGAAATGCTTTATAAACGAGTTGGTAATCTTGTTCGTAAAACTGAAGTAGGTAATAAGACCACAGATTGGAATATATATGTAGCAGTAAGTAAGGCTGGAACTCACCAAGGTACAAATCACTAGTTTGAATTCTTTTGCGATTTTAATGTTCCGTCAATGTTTGACGAAAATAAACTTCCTGCAAATTATAGCCAATTTAATTTGCGACAGATAGTCGATAATAGTCTAAAACAGTATAGCGAAGTGGAGGCTAAATATGACCAAGAGTTCATACCAATGTTTATGACTAGTACAAACAGAGAGTGGTTTAAGGAAGGCGCAAAATCTATAGAAACGTCTAACGACGATAACACCGTATCTATATCAGTAAAGAAAGATCCTGTAAAGTTTGCAAAAAATAATAAGAATCTTTTAGATATAGAGTTTGGAAAAGAAGTAGATTCCGAAACAATTGGTGTAGATGTTAGTACAAAAGTAAACGACGTAATACAATCACTTTCGGATAAGATAACAGATAAAAAATCAGGAATATATTTATACATACACGGAAAAGATGTATCGTTTACTCCGTCAAAAAAGGAGATAACCAAATACACAAAAGACGCTGTTAAGAAATAGATTGATGAATTTATCGAAAATAATCCAAATGCATCTGAAGAAGATATTCAATACCAGGAATAGGCTATTTTGGAACACTTGTCGCAGAGTGCCGAAAGAGACATTCGTATAAAGAATGTTGAATATTTTGTAGACGATTTAATAGCTGGAATTATTGCCGAAGGATACAAAATAAATACTGTATATACATCAGACATGTCAGATTTATCGGTAGCAGCGCTAAACGCTTCTAGACCATACGCACAAGAAATGGTATATGGTACAGCAAACTCATTAGTATCGACAGACGATTATAAAAACTATTAGCAATATAGAGAATTTATTTCTAATATATCTGGAGAATCTATTGATAGGTCTTCTGAGGAAATAGAGCAAGAAGAAGTTGTAAAGCAGATAGAAGAATCCGTGAATACTGTGGACTAGAGTGCTGAACAGGTTGTTGACGAAGCTGCAGCTCAGACTAACTAGGCAATACAAGAGCAGCCTTCTGAACAGGCTGTTGAGGAAACTCCTTCTACACCTAAGAAGAAAGGACTATCTAAGTTAAGATCCGGAGGGCAGGTAGATATTGCTGAACAAGTTAAGATCGAAAAGGCTGCAGATTAGGCTAGTCCAGAGGCACAAGAAGGTAAATAGAAAAAACAAAAATGTAAAAATTAATTATGAGTTTATTTTGTCCGCTCTTAAGTGATCCAGACGTAAAAAAAGAATTCGACGAACTTGTCGATTTGTTTGGAGAAGACATGGCTTACTATCTATGGGACAAAAATAAAGGACACGGTTTAGATAAGGCCCCTAATGGGGCCGATTCTAAGCTGTTCAATACTTTATTAGAATATTTCGGCGATAGAAAACAAGCCCTTATTGCAAAAAAGAAGGTATATACTTACGAATTCATTAATTGGTTTGGAGATTGGGGTGGATTCAAAACTACAGGTGTTAAAAACAATCTATTTACTCCTACTGGAGAAATAAATTGGGATTATTTTGAGTAGTTGTTGGATCAGTACCACAACAATCAACCAGATTCTATGTTCTCTCACGGCAGATATACTTTGGCAACGAGACCAGAAAATCATTTTTCAGGAGAAAAAAATACTCTAAATCATATAAAGTTTGTCACACAATCTATGTTAAATTTGTTGGAAGGTAAATATGATATGGATCTTCCTTTTGTTTCAGAAGCAAGAGCTTCTATGCAAAATCAAAAAGATCTGATGATATTGGCCGCAATGTTTCACGATGTTGCTAAACCTTACCGTCATGGAGATATACATGGATGGGAATCTGCGGATATCCTAAGAGATCTTTTAGGTATAGATTATGATAATAGAGTTGCCGAGTGGGCTGTCAGACATCATATGCCAATGCCGTTTTCTCATAAAGCAGAATTCAACTTATCAAATCCAGAAGCAATTGAAGTAGCTAAAAATATTGCAAGAGACGCAAAACGAGTTGGTATTGATGAAAATACAGCAATAAATGCATTTGTATTAATAAACGCTGCGGATATTATAAACGGCAGAGAACTCAACGTAGATGACAATTGGGCTAAAAAATCAGGTGAAGAAGGCCTTAAGAAATATAGTGGGGATATATCTGTAAAGAATGTGCTCTCTGTAGAACTTAAAGAAAAAGTTGATCTCCTTAAAAAGGCATTTGATGAAATTAAAGATGAATACTTTGGCGATACTGCGTATAATTATAGTCATCAAGAAAGATTTGATTACAATGCTTTTCCAGAAGGCGGCAGAGAAGATAAAAAACTTCCGTATTTGAATAATACAGAATACACAAATGTTTCTAAAGTTGTAGATGAGAACGGCGAGCCAAAAGTAATGTTAAGAACAGACGATGCTGGTAAAACAATTATGGGTCGTGGAGACGGCGGAGCATTTTTTGCAACAGATAATTTACTAGTTGCTGGTTCTTATTCCTCAGAAGAAGCAGATTTATACAGAGTATTTGTTAATTTAAAAAATCCATATATTGTAAAGGGAGAGTAGCATGGATTCTTCTTTGAATATAAAGGCAAAGAAACTACAGTGCAAGAAGCCCAGCCTTCTTTAATAGAAGAAGGATATGATGGTGTTTATTTTGAGCGTACTTGGGATGTAGGAGATGCGGCAGATGTAGAACCTGAAGATAATTATTGGGCAAATAATGTCGCAATGTTTAGTCCAAACCAAATAAAACACATAGAAAACCTTGGTACTTGGAATCCAAACGAAGATAATATGTATCGAACGGAAGGAGAGATTAAAGAAAAGAAATTAAAATACTCTCCTGAATTAGCTAGAGCTGGAGTGCAGTCTACGTTTGGTTCTATTGCAGATCGGCTTATTAACAACGAGTCTGTACAAAGTTCAGAAATATTTGACAGGCTTCTTGAGATAAGTGCGTTTAGTGGGCGGCAAAAAAGGCTAGCTGAAGTGTTGAAGTATCACAACATCCCAGTGCGTTTAATAAGCCTTCCTGGACTAGTACTAGCTACTACGTATACGGATGAAAATGGCAATTCTGTAATAGCTATAGACCCAGATATAATTCCACAAGTATCTAACAAATTTGTTGCAACTCTAGTTATGCATGAAATGATTCATGCTCTTACTGTAGATGCAATAAATAACCCTACAACAGAAGCTGCTAGAAACTTGAAGCGTGTAAACTCTGAAGTCTATCGTAAATTTAATAAACTGCTCCCTGCTAGTAAATATAATAGAAATAATATACACGATGGTTACTATGTATTAAATTCTGAAAAAGAATTTGTCGCAGTATTTGCGTCTGACGAAAACGCCAGAATATTCTTATATGATCAAGCTAAAAAATTAGATAACGGCGTATTAAGAAGTGCGTTTAGAAATATAGTAAACGTAATCTCTAGGTTCTTTGCAAATAAAGACGTAATAAAAACAAACGCTCAACGATTAACTGAATATCAAAATACAGTAGAAAACTATTTATACAACAAACCTGTTATAGACAATATGTCCGACAATGACATTGAAAATGCTATAAAAGAAGTTATAGATAGAGATTATAATACTGATCAAATAGAAAATTATATAATAAAAGAGAGTGATCTTACGTTTAAACTAAATAATTTTGAAAAGAATCATTACGAAATCCCATACGTAGACCCAAATGCTAAATACAACAACAAATCTGCTTCGTATAAGAGTATTGCCAGAATGTTAAATACTAGATTGCTGTCTATTACACATTCTCAAGTGGATTCAGCTACGAAAATAAGTCAATCTTAGGCATTGATGTCTTAGATTCACATGTTTAATTCTGAATCAGCATCAAAATATATCGCTATAACAATGTCGTTGCAACAGATAATTCCACAGTTGTTAGAGGATTCTAGAAATTTGCGTAGCATGCAAAATGTGTCTAATGATGATTATATATATCAGCGACATTCTAACTTTGACATGTATTCAAAACTTATGGAAGATATAGGTAAAATCCTAGGCGATAAAGACGATGTATCTGAAATGATAGAAGGATATAATGCAATTGTTGAGTCAGATGCAGATAAAATTGGTGCTGAGGATATAAGTAGGCTTATGAATCAGGTCGCAGACGCAAAGACTATAGCAGATGGTGGAGTAGAGTTAACAAAAAGAATTCTCGATAAGAATCTAAAGAGAGACTTATCCGATATTGCCAACAGGGTAGGCGATGAAGATATGCCGGACTATCTTGATCAGCTTCATTAGATTGATTATGATACTGGTATGTTTCAAAGATACCTAGGTTCTGCCGATTCTGCAAGAGACAACGGTCTTCGTGCTATTTCTCATTTAGTTAGTTCAGCAAATAGAAAGGCTGAACTAGATATGGAGCCTGTTATATAGAAGTTAATAAAGCTTCAGCGTGATCTAAAATCTGGAGAAAGCGCTCTACAGTTATATGAGCTGGATTAGAATGGAAGAACGACAGGGTATTTGACAAGAAAACGAAACTATGGTGCTTTTTATAAGAACTACGACGCGTTCTTAAAAGAACTTAATAAAAAATTAGGGTTGCGAGAGACAAATAGAATAGCTCCAGAATCAGAAGACACAATCGAATGGGAAACCGACGACAAGAAGAAAATAACTGTTACAAAACGAGAATATTGGAATCTTGAACGAAACAGGTGGTTGGATAAACATTGTCATAGAAAGAAAGTTAGAGCATATTATGATGCTTGGGCTAAAGTATCTACTCTCACTAAACGTAGACTAGATGATATAAACAGCCAAATTCAAGCAATATATTCATTACCTGGAGTAATGGATGGAAAATATCCAAGATATGACAAACTAAGCGACGACGATTTTATTAAGCTAAAAAACCTAATATTTAGAAAGAAACTTCTTAAATCTAAACGTGATATATTTGGACAATTAAAAACAGGAGTTGACTTACAGATAGCGGAGGAACTTGAGAAATTATCTGAAGACTTATCTAAAATACAGGAATCTCTTGGTAAAAAACAGGAATTTAAGAGGGATGACCAAGCGTGGGCTGACGCTAGAGCTAGTATTATTGAGGAAGCTGGAGGTATAGAAGAATATCAAAAATATTTAAATGACGAAGAAAATAATTTCAACTACAAGTTGTTAGATAAATGGGATTCTAGAAACTCCAAACAAGTATTTAAGACTGACGATGAGGGCAATGCATTAGTATTTCAGGCAATAGAAGCAGAATTTGGAGAACCGAAGCCTGATTATGGAGAAGAATACAATAAAATAACGGCTGAGATAAACGAAATCCTAAGGCCTCATTATATAATAAACGGCAATATGGACGACGAATTCTTATCTGCTGCCGCAAAGGGTTATGTAAAAGAACTTCTCAAAAAACAACGTCAGATAAAATACGAAGCTACAAAAAATAATAAATCTCTATCTGAAAAATCCAAGAGATACAGTAAGATATTCGATAAATATATAGAATTCATAGATACTGAAAGGTTTGCAGCAATTAAGAGAAATCTGTATGCAGAGTTTGGAGATTAGGGGCTTGATTTACTACAGGCACTTCTACTAAATTATGGCACTGCTCAATATGACAGAAATCTTGGCATGTATAAGAATTTCAGACCGTTTAGATGGTATCAAAAGATGCAGGCAAAAAATGCCAAAAAATACATGGAACTTATTCCTGGAGACGCTTGGATCGATTACTCAGATAACGATATGTTTAATGATACAGAATTTGATGCAAGTGAAAATGCAACTATGGTACCAAGGATGGATTATGTTGACCCAAAGACTGGGAAAAAGATATACGATAATAGTAAGGCCTATAGCGTATTTGACAAAAATTCATCAAATTATTCTCCAACACTTCGAGCGCTTTATGATGGAATTCTTGAAACGAATTCTAAAGCAAATTCAAAGATGAAAAATAGAACCCATGTTGATAATTACCAAATCAGTCAGGTAACAGGGTCTTTTTGGAAGAGAATGAAACGACATGGCTTTTGGGGGGTGTTAAAAAATATCGGTTCGTGGATCGGAGAGCATTTAGGTATAATTAATTCTGGTAGTGAAGAAGATATGGGATGGGGCCAATAGGCAGAGCGTACGATGTACGATGATTCTGGCACACCTATAAACGACAGCGATCTTGGTACAGGAACAATGCCAGACGGACGTCAATTAAATGTTATTCCTCAATATTTTACAAAGAAGCTTGACGATCCTTCTAAATTGTCATCGGACATAGTTGGTATAACATTAATGTATTATAAGTCAGCATGCTTATACGACCGTAGATCAAAGATACAAAACACGTGCGAAGCTATCGTAGATATGATGCACGACAGAAAGTATTATACTAAGGATATGCTCAGTGGATCATTTAAGAGAACTGAAAAGCCAGGATCTAGTTCAAACACATATAATATGGCTAGAACATTCTTGGATATGAATTTGTATGACATACGAAAGAAGTCTTTATTTGGGTTTAACATAGGAAATAAGCGATTCGAGACAGCAAAATTTTTATCTACAATAAGAAGATATACTACAGCAAATAACCTTGGAGCCAATCCAAAAGTTGGTGTGGTAGGCTTACTCACATCTACGTTTGCACATATTATAAATTCTATTGTAGGAGAAAAATATGGTATGGAAGAGTCTATCAAAGCTGCCGGTACTGTTCATTATAGCATTGCTAAGAATTTATTTGGATTAAATTACGTAGGAAACTAGGTTACAGGAGATAAATTGTTGCTTTTGAATAGAAAATACAATACTGTGGGTTCGCAAGAAGCTTAGTATTCTCACACCAATAGAAATAGTAATCTGTTAGGAAGAGTTGCATAGGCTATCTATCAGCATAGTATATATGGAATAATGTCTAGTCTTGATTTTTTAATTAAATCTCAAATAGCTGTATCCGTTTTATATTCTTACAGGTATATCGATGGTAAATTTATGACCAAAAACGATATTATAAACAATAGATGGTAGCATGGTAATACAAAAGAAGAACAACAAGCCTGGTTAAACGAAAAACTTGGTGAGTGGAAAAAAGGTATTACTTTATATGACGCGTTTACAGTAAACGGTGACCATCTTGAAATGGAGAGTAAATATCAAGAGGCTTATGATAAAATAGATTTTGTTGTGAAAAAGCGAATAGAGAAATTTTCTGAAGCTGCAGACGGAATGGCTACAGAAGAACAGAAAGCTGCTATCACACAAAATGCTATAGGAGCGTTGGCACTTATTCATAGACAATATCTTCCCCTTACTATATAGGAGCGTTTTGGTGAAACCGTGTACGATTATGATACGTAGATGTACAAAAACGGACATTTTAAAAACCTTATTAGATTTGCTATAAATTTAGCAATGAGTTCTCCGTTGCTTGGAGCTGCTATTGGTGGGTCTGTTGGATTTTTTATGTTCAACCCTCTTATGGCATTTGCGTTAGGCGGAGCAGGAATAGCTACCGGTATTTATGGTAAATCTACACAAAAATAGTCCACAAAAGAAGTTGTAAATTAGATGTTTAATGACTTTTCTACATCAAAATCTACACATATGTCGTACCATAACAGGTATCTCATGAAACAAATATTTTGGGAACTTTTACTAATTTATGCAATCAAACAAGGAGTTTCTGCAATTTGTGCATGGGCTGCAAAAGACGATGATGACGATGATGCTCAATGGAAAGAATGGATAGCTTATGTTGCTAGAGCATTTGAATGGGAGGTTAGTACGCCATACAATTTCGTAGATATGCTTGACAACATAAAAACTGCTTCTCCTGCCACTGGTACATTGGATAAGATAGAAGATGTAGGTGGAATGTTGCAAGGTTTAGGCTCTTCTTTAGGAACTTGGGCATATTATTCTATGTTCCCACGTGAAAGCTTAATTGATCACCCATTCCTTACTGATTCGTCAGAAATATCAACTTTTGATGACTTATACATCAATTAGAAAGTCAAAAGCGGAGTATATAAAGACGAGTATAAATGGGAGAGAACGTTACAAAAAATGCATCCTTTCCACAATATGAAAGAGCAAATGTATGGTTCTAAACGTAAACGTCAATATATAGAAGATCGCGTAATGCGTATAGATAAATAAATAAAACCCGAGCTACTCTCACGAGCGGCCCGGGTTTCTTTATTTACAAAAAACGTTTTAGAATGTCCAATAATCTAATGCTAAATTTAATATATCTTTAGATATACCTCTAATATCATTAGCTGCAATATTACACAACCAATGATACTTTTTTGGTATTAAAAAATACACGTACAAGTGTGATTCTTTATATTCAGCTTTAAAAAATGTAGCATTTTGTTCAGCCAAACTTTTAAGATAATATAACCACTTAACATTATATTTGAATTTAATCTCGATAAACTTATCGTACATATTAATAAAACGACTGTCCACAAACATTTTATTTGTGAACAATCGCTTATCAATATTAAGCAGCGGAATTATACACTTCGTTGTTTTCTCCATTTAAACGCCCCTCTCGTCTAGCAAGAAACTTTTTCAAATTATCTTTAGCTTCATCTTTATCAAGAAGAATAGAATCAATCTTTCGCTGTTTCATAACATGCTTTATGTCACTCTCAACTATAATTTTATCTACTTTATTCTCATTATCAATACTGTTAATATCTGAATTAATAAGAACTTCCTCTGCGTTTAATTGGTTGTTTAAGTTTTCCATAATTTCGAAATTTATAAGTTTAAAGTTTCTGAGCCATCACCTGTATAGTACTCTATACTATGATCCCATTTGTTTTCTCGTTGATGCCAAGCAATACGGTCAAGAGCAGTAAGTATA
>Ga0326513_10004245_pt1 | contig 10297 bp, 8 predicted proteins | sample 2_2465_0518_D_FD_203654 | JGI IMG/M metagenome (GOLD analysis project Ga0326513, IMG submission 203654) | Bovine rumen microbial communities from UC Davis, California, United States - 2_2465_0518 | ecosystem: Host-associated > Mammals > Digestive system > Stomach > Rumen | place: USA: California...
TATGTGTATTACTCTATCCGTTATCCTTTGTCTTCACCTACAAGAGAAGTGTTCGACTTGCTCAACGGTGAAGTCCAGTACGAGCCGGACGGAATCACCGTCAAGAAGATGTCCGTCGATTCTTACGACTGGTGCTTCTACGACAATTATCACGTACAAATGTTTTTCCTCTCGACTGGATCTAGCGACTGCGTCAACGGCTTGATCAGTGTAGGCTCGTTCCTTTACGTGTTCGGCCCGAAGTCGGTCGAAGTCAAGTCCTATCAGGGGTCGGAGTACAACACGTGGTCTGACCTCTACTTCTCAGCAGTCAGCTCGTTCGGTCTGGAATCTCCGAATAGTTTGTGCCAAGTAGGCACGACAGTGTTCTTCGTTTCGTCTGGCCAGCAGCGCGGAAAGTGCATCATGGCCGCTACCGGAACGGACTTCCAAGTGATAAGCGACCAGTGGCTCGACGAAAAGCTGGAGTCCGAAATCACTGACACAGCGTACATGTTCCCTTACAGCACTTCGCACCACATGTTCGTTACGTTGCAAGCAAACACCATCGGTGAGACTTGGACGTACGACTTGACCACGAAGGAATGGCACCAGCGCACAAGCCGTGACCGCAACACTGGACTTGAGAAGCAGTGGCGCGTTGGCGGTGTCGCATATTGGCGCGAGAAATTTTACGCATTCACCAACGACGGCTTGTTCTGCCACTTCACCGGATGGACGGAGCAGTGGAAGGACGAGGTCGAGATGCCAGTCATCCGCCACCGTCAAGGCCCAGTGTTCGTGAGCGACAACAGACCTTTCATCATGGAAGAGCTTGCGCTCGAATGCAACGTGGGCCACTGCCCCGATTACACACAACGTCCGGAAGTCATGCTCGAAGTGTCGAAGGACGGCGGAAACACTTTCGGAAACATGCGCTCGGCCTCGTTCGGCGTGACTGGCGACTATTCCCATCGTGTGCGCTGGCATGCGCTTGGTATGGTGCGCCTTGCGGTTATCCGTATAACGTTCTCTGAACCTATGGACTTTGTACTCACCGACTGCGACGTCCGTGCTGCAAAGACTGGAGCGATGATCTAATGTATCGTGGTGGATCTATCAACCTTAACCAGCCGCTTGAGATGGTGCGCCAAGTGCTGTCCGGCGACTGGGTCGAGTATATGAAGAACGGCTGGCACATCGTTTCGTGTCCGCTGTTTACGACAATGGAAAAGATTTGCGAGGAAGGGACTGCGATGCTTCCGCTTACAGTGTGGCAGCAGACCTTCGCAGATATCGTGTGGGACGGCGGCAGCACCAAGCAGATGGTCAAGCCCGGTTCCACCAGCATAGTTATTGACGGACAGAGCAGCTTTGTCCGAATTGTTGTCTTCGGACAAGGGAGTAATTAAATTATGGCAGCTAAATATCCGTGGGAAATTGGCAGCATGAGCGACGCTGGTTCGGTGGTTGCGAATCCATTCGGACTGGGCGATGCAGGGTACGGCTTCTTAGACCAGTTAGGTGAACAGCTAGGTCTGTCCAACCGTAAGCAAGTGCAAGCTGGCATGGCTTCGCTTGACAACTTGCTAGCGGAAGCGAACCAAGTGGGTTCCCAGAACCGTTCGCTCTACAACGACTACATGGGCAAGGCGAACCAGATGTACGGCGAAAATGCCGGAAAGTACAACGACGCACTTGCCAGATATGAACAGGCGATAGGCGAAGGGCCAGAATCCTTCACTTATCAACAAGATCTTAACAAATTTTACGATAAATTCGCCAACCAGAGGGCAGATGCCGCCATGCAGTCGATGCGCAACATGGGCGGCGCGAATTTGTTCTCCAGCGACTTCATGAACAATATGGCGGCCAAGCAGCAGGCGTTGGCCACGGAATCCTGGAAGACGGCGTTCGACACGATGATGCGCGACCGTGCACAGCAGTTGCAGGAATGGCAGGCCGGGCAGCAGTCGAAGCAGAACTACATCGGCAACCTCGGAACCATGTCGAACCTCTACGGCAACGACCGCAACCAACTCATGAATGCGATGGGCGACTACTACAGCAACATGGCTTCGCAGAACAACGCAGACTTGCAGACAAAGTCCGACCTCACCCAGGCCAAGACGAACTTGGCTATGCAAGAGAACAGCGGCGCTGGCTCTATCCTCGGCGGCGTAGGCAAGATCATTGGCGGCATCTTCGGAATGTAAGGAGAAAGGAACATGGCACTTAACGTTAATTGGAATTGGCGCATGCCGACCGTCGGAGATCCGGACAAGGTAGCAGCTGGCAACCGTCAGGACTTCTTGTCTGGTCTAGACTCTATCGCTGCTGGTCTTATCAAGAGCGGCGAGAACCAGAGGGCAGACGAGAAGCAGAAGTGGCTTGAGACTACTGAAGCACAGCGCATGGCTATGCAGCGTGAACAGAACCAGCTCGCACAGCAGAACGCAAACCGCAACTACATGCTGCAGCGTGACCAGTTCAATCTGAACAAGGAAAAGCAGCTTAACGACATCGCTCGCCAGAAGAAGCAAGACGAGTTCATGGCCCGTATGTACGACCAGTACTTCGCCGACGCTGACCAGCAAGAACTCGAACAGCTACTTGCCAAGTACCAAGGCAAGAACGGTGCGACCAACGTAATGAACGGGCTCAATCCGCTGTTACTCAATCTGAGATAATTTAGACGTCATGGCAATACTGGCTTCACAGATCCTAGACCTTCCGGACGAGTATCCGTCGAGCGGAACGTTCGTCTACCCGGTGAACTACTTCCCCGGCTCTACCGCGTTCAACACCGTCTTCGGCGAGGATGCAGAGGCGGCAAGGATGCAGTCGCTTGAGGAACACCGTGCAGCACTGACAAAGTATCTGCGCCCAGGCATGGATCCGTTGCAGATGCAGTGGGCAATCGCCAAGGGTGCCGAGGAAGAGAAGGCGTTGCCGCAGTTCTGGGACGACTTGAAGCCTCGTCGTGCCACGAGGCCGACTTCGAACATGATGAGCGGAATCCGAATCAACCCGGACAACAGCATCAGCATCCAGTTCGGCAACAAAGGTAAATGGTACAGCTACCGTGGCGGCCCGAACCGTTACGAGGCATCACGCGAGGCGCAGCGTCTTGTTACAGCGCCGGACATCGAAAGGGAACTTAACCGTAACGGCGGATGGGCTGTTACGCACAAACTGTATTAAGGAGTTTGTATGGCACAGGGTATGGAATTCCGCTGGATGGGCGGTCATCCGAACGAAGAAGAGCTTGTACGTATGGAAGCGGCAAGGCAAGACGCGCAGGACTTGGCACAGCTGCAGAAGGCCAACGCCAATGCGACGAGGGCATACGACTGGATGGCTCTGGGCGAACAGCTCGGAACTTCCGGCGCGTACCAGGAGGCGATGGCGAAGCAAGCCGCACAGGAAGCCGAGAAGGCTGCCGACATGCAGCGTATCAAGGAGCTTCAGGAAAGCATCGAAGCCAAGAAGGCTAGGATGCGTGAAGACCCGCGTATGCAAGTGGCCGCTATGATGGCGATGGGTGGACAGCCCGGCGCATTGCAGAGTTTGTTGGTCAGCTCGTTCCAGCAAGACTTGCAGAAGGAAGAGAAGGCCAAGGCCGCTAAGAAGGATGCGCAGACCAAGATGGACGCTCTTGAGAACAGCCTCAATACCGACCTGATGTACTTGGCCGGTATGAACGGCGACCAGATAGACAAGGCGTTGTCCGTGTCGATTCCTTTGTTCAAGGCGAAGATGCAAGAACTCGCCGACGCCGGTGCTACTTCTAGGATGGGCGGCATGGAGGCCTGGGACAAGATAATCGAAGACTTCAAGAAGAAAGGCCAGAAGAAAAAGGGTGACGCTCTCCGCAACAAGCGTAACAAGAAGACCGTTGCCGACGCACTGGGAGACTAACGATGACTAACAACGACCTTTTGCACCAGAACTTTACGCAAGCGCAGATCAACTGGCTCGCGGAGAACGGCGACTTGGACGTGAAGGGTACGCGTGACGAAAGGATGTCCGCACTGGCCCAGCAGCTCCACGACGCCAAGGTCTATGACGACGCAGACCAGCGCGTAAAGCTCGTGAAGATTATCAACCGCAAGGGAAAGGTGTACGACCTCCAGTCGTTCGCCACTGCAGCCGGTTTCACCGACCAGAAGATTGGCAACAAGACGCTGACTGCCGGAGACCAGCTCTACCTTGCATACAACGACCCGAACACTCCGGACAACATAAAGCGCAACTGGAATGTCGCCATCAACGATGTGTACGGTCAGGGAGGAACCGAGTTCCTTCGCCGTCGTCTGGAAGTGGAAAAGCGTAACCGCGAGTACGCCGCACAGAAGGCTTACGACAACAGAAGCACCGTCAACAAGATTCTTGACGCCGTAATCAGTCCGCGTGAGTCAGAGGCCCGTGCGGAAGGCCGTGTTCCTACCGACAAGGACAGGGCACTCGACCGTACTGAGAATGTGCTCATGGCGTTGCCGTTCGGCGGCGGTGCGAAGGCAATCGGTCGTCTCGCCCGTCTTCCCGGCATCGCTAGCAAGATTTTGAACGGCGGAGCCTACGCTGCTGCCACTGTCGGCGTCCCCCACGCGATGGAGGCTCTTGATGCCGCTGCTTACAGTCCGGAAGAGAACCTAGACCGTTCCGCATACCGCGAGTCCGACGCATTGCTCGGTTCCCTGACGAATGTCGTCGCACCGAAGGCACTCGAAATGAAGTTCGGACGGCTGAACCGTTACCTTCCGGGAAGCAAGGGCAAGCCGGGTATGAGCGAGATGGGCAAGGCACAGCTAGACCAGGTCATCGCCGACGGACTCTGGACTAAGCCGGACAAGGAGACGCTCAAGGCCGTGAAGCAGTACAACTCCTTGCAGACTCACGGCGGAGAAGTGGACAAGGTGATGCCTGAGTTCCACGAGAACCTCATCAGCGAAATGGAAACCGGGGTTCCTACGAACTCCCTGCTCGACAAGAGCCGTGCATCCAGCATCGTCAAGTACATGGACAAGAACACTCCGAACAACGCCGCACAGAACTACATCGAGGCTGGCTTCGTGCAGAAGGCTGCTGACGATATGGGCTACAAGGGTGTCGACCAGATTCTCGAAGGGATGACCGAGACCCAGAACTTCGACGACATCATCCGTCTTTCCGACCAGGTCATCAAGGACGCCAACACGATGGATATGCTCCGCTACCGCAACCCGAAGCTTGCCGGTGCGGTGGATGCCGCTATCGAGGCCGGTACGAACTGGGGCGTCAACAAGTACGGCTCCAAGAGGGATGCCGATATCCTCCTTGGCGGTGTATCGAAGATGCTCGGTTCCATCGACCCGTCCATGAACCTATCCAAGAAGCTGGAGGATTCCCGCAAGAAGGATATCGAAAACCAGCGTACGGAAGTGAAGAAGTCCCAGGCCAGACAGATACTTGAGACGCAGGATCTGGACGCGGAAGACCGTGAATGGCTCAACAAGCTTGTCAAGAATCCCAATATGATGGAAGGGTACGGCGAAGGCAGTTCCAGCAAGTTCAAGAACTGGTTGCTCGTCCGTGGTCAGGATATTCTCCGTGGAACCGAACTGTTCCGTCCCACATACGAAGTGGAGTAATTTATATGGCAGATATGGAAAATACTCAAGATTACCTCATTGACCCGGCGGACGCTTTCGATTCCGAGTCGATTGTCAATAAGTTTCGTGACTTCCGTGACCGCTCGAAGCGGAAGTTCGCCGACAACTACGAGAAGATGCGTACCGACCGTGACTTCCTTAACGGCGAGACGCAGTGGACGAAGGCTGACGGTCGCCACGTTTCAGACAAGCGAAACAGGATGATCCTCAATATCATCTCTAATTCCGTCAACGCCGTCGTGAACCAGTACAGCGTCTTCCCGTTCGTCTGGTACACTGGCAACCCGGAAGAAGACCAGCTGCTTGACGGGCTGCTCAAGCGTGGCAGCAACAGCGTGGCTGGCTCGGAAGCGCTCAAGAACTCCGCTGGCCTTGGCCTCGGTGTCATGGCAATGGGTACGGACAATGACGGCCTTCCTTGCATCTACGCGATCAACGACTTCGACCGCGTCATTCTGGATCCGGACAGCACGGAGCTTGATGGTGCGGATATGGTTGAGGCTGCATTGATCGACTACCGTGGCAAGCGCTGGGTGGAACTGAACTATGGCCCTGAATGGGTTCCTGGTGACCGTGAGCAGAACATCGTCCCAGCACGTAAGGACATGGTTCCGATCGTCACTTACTTTGTGCTGGAAGAGCAAGGCTGCCATGTGTATACGCTTGTAAACAACAACGCAATCGACGGCGGTGTGCTTCCACTAAACCGTGTGCCAGTCGTGCCAGTCTACGGCGAGCGCTTCTTCGACAACGAAGGCGACTTGCACTGGAACGGCATGGTGGCAAAGGCAAGGTCTATCCAGAAGCTTGTTAACTTGTCTGTCACGCAGCTTGCAGAACGTCTTAGTTTGTCTCCGAAGCCGCAGTGGATGGGCACGGTCGAAGCCTTCAAGGGCCTTGACAAGTACTACAAGGACGCCGGAGCAGGGCTCAACCCGATCCTTCCGTACAACAGAAAGTCCGCTGACCAGAAGGACGTGCTGGAACCTCCGCAGCGCTTCGATGCCAAGGTGCAGTTCGAAGACCTCGGCGGAGTCATCGGCAACATGTTGTCCGTAATGGGCAGCGTAACTGGCGTGGATGCGCACGGACTAATCGACCAGAACACGATGAAGACGGCTACGGAAGTGTCCTATGCCGCAGAAGCATACTCCACCAACATCCGCCATTACATGGTTCACCTACAGGCCAGCTTCAAGGCGCTCGGTGACATGGTCGGCAAGATGATGGGCGTCGAAGGCACGATCAGCATAGCGCAAGGCCCTATCGAGTGGATGTGCCTCAAGCAAGCACGTGCAGAGATCGTGCAGCTCATGCAAGTGGCTGAACCGAACCAGAAGCCGTCCTTGGTGGATGCGCTCATCCAGACCTATCCGGACAACCCGGTGATGGCCAAGTTGTACGCACAGCTGCACAGCTTGCCGACTCCGACTCCGATGGAACTCGAAATGCAGCAGACTGCGGAAATGATGAAGCAGAAGATCGATCAAGACCAGCAGACGATCATGCAGCTCGACCAGAAGCTCAAGGAATACGAACAGATGCTGCGTGACCAGAAGGAACAGCGCGAACTTGAAGTCACCAAGCTCCAGCTCCAGCACCAGTACGACATCGAGGATGCAATCCTCAAGGCCCAGCTGGACTCCGGCGTGGATGCCGACAGGGCCGCCATCGAGGCTGAACGCGAGGCTAACCGTCTTGAGGCCGATGCGATGTCGCTCGCCATGAAGCTTGACGGAGAGCGCCAGAAGCTGGACGTGCAGAACGCAAAGAACCGCATGGAACTGGCCAAGAAGTCCGCGCTAGACCGCATCGCCGTCCAGTCGGCTGCGGCACGTGCAAGACAGCAAGAAGCCGCACAGAACAACAGTGAGGAAGAATAATGGCTACGATGATGGAATGCTATCCGTCCCAGGTTTTCGTGGACGATGAAATGAAGCCGCTTGTAAGCGGTCGCCTTACCGTGTACAACCACGACACGAACGTACTGGCCAACATCTACAGCCTTGAAGGCCAGGACTACGTGGCCATGGACAACCCAGTCCGTCTCGACGAGGCTGGCCGTCTTGGCGCGTCCATCTTCGCTGAGCTTGGCGTGTATGATGTCAAGCTTGAGAAGTACAACGGAGACGGAACCTTCGAGGACTTCGACAACTACGAAATGGGCATCGACGCACGGTTAGACCAGGTTGGCCGTGACTCCGTGAAGGACATCGAGGCGCTGAAGGACTTGGATCCGACGGTGTGTACGAATGTCGTCACCGTGGAGGAATATCCTCGCCGTGACTACCTCTGGGATCCGGAAGCCATCGACAGCGAGGACGGCGGCGTGGTCATCGCTTCCGACGTGAGCGACCATGGACGCTGGCTGTTGCTTTCCGACAGTCCTTACATCCGTTCGAGCGTGTACGGCGTTATCAACGGCGAGTTCACTAACATCAACGCCTTGTTCAATTTCCCGCGTGTCATCGGCTCCATGAACATGATTACGCCTACCACGATCTGGCTGGAACCGGGCAACTACAACTTGAACAACGTATACGTTTGCTCGAAGCGCTTGGCTGTCGGCCCTCAGACGCAATGGACTGGAACCATCCAGGTGCCGTGCGATATCGAGGTGCTGAACCGTGTAGCACCGGAGACCGCATACGGCAACATCGAGTTCATCCGTCCTGGCTGTACCGCGCACTCGCACTGGTACAAGCGCGTTGAGGACTTCTGGCATTCCGGTGCCGACATCCTCGTCGTGGATACGGACAACCACTTCTCCGACTCCGTGCTCCGCAGCATCGTTACGCTTGCAGACAAGACTGTCGAAGGTAGCGGCACAGCCGTTACTTCGTACGTAAACAGCGCGTACTTCAACGTGGCGCTCACGGCTGACATTCCGGACAACTTCTTCATTCCGTCAAGCGACTTTGTACGCATAAGCGGCACGGGCATCGGTGACAGAATCTTCCGCAGCACTGGCTCGTGGGATCCAGGCCTTATCAACCAAGGACACCACATCCAGTTCGACCAAGTTCCAGACCTTGACCTTTTCGAGAACACCCAGCGCTGGGTTTCTACGATGGTGGAACGCCGTGCTAGGATGTCCTTCCAGATCTGGAGCCAGAACGAGCTTGACTTGCAAGGCCGTTCTTGCCAGTCCTTGCGCCTTGAGACGCAGGGTTTCACCACGGTAAAGAACGCCATCATCAATGAGACCATGCTGGTGGGCTACTCCACGACGTTCATCAACGTCACGACCCAGCTCAGCATTAACTCCAGCATAGGTGCTGGCATCACCTTGCAGAACTGCAGCATCACGATTCCGCGCTACTGGGTGACTGGTCTCCGTTCCATCAGCTCTACGGATAGTCACATCACCGTGCTCGGCCCAGATGGCATCGACCCGTGCGTATGCGGATTGAGCATCTATGGAGGAACTTGGAGTGGCTACGTCAAGATGTCTGAAGCGCATCGTGACGCATACGCCTTGAGTGCCACCGTGGCGTTCCGAAATGTGATGATCACTGGTGGCTTCAAGTGGCACTTGAACCAGATATACATGGCGGGCTGCACGAGCAGCTGTCCGATTGACCTCTATCCGGCCAACGGCGGAGACGACGTGTACTACTACAACTGTACGCTGCATAACAACCACTTCACTGGCGCTTTCCGCCTGTGGCTCACGATGTACTACACGATGGAACGCCCTCACAATGAAGTGTCGGGAACAAATGTAAAGTTCAACACGATGGTTATTACGGACAACCGATTTGACACAGCGGATCCGCATGGTATCAAGATGCTGCACGTCCATCCGCTGACCCACACCACGTACTGCTGCGCGGCTCCGCAACACTACAACATGGGCACTTGGCAGTACATAGGCAATACCGGAAACTGTCCGCGCATGACACCTGGTATTCTCAGCGCACGAGACAACTGGGCCGTTGAATGGCATGAGAACTACTCGGAGGAGTCCTACCGCAAGAGCGGTTCTACCCACTATGTATTCATGCCGTACTATTACATGCACACTGACTACACTTCGGACGAGCCTAACAGGTACAAGGATCCAGCTGACCCAAGCCAAGAAGCTATCGCAGTGTACCACAACCGGAATTGGGGAACGTCTTGGTGCTATGCCTACTTCTGGACTAGCATAGGCAATTCGCTGACAAGCGAAGATGACAATAACCGTCTGGTTGGTTACGTGTACATGGGCCGTGACAAGACCGTGGGTCACACGCCTAACTGGCATGTGGAAGGAGGCACTGGCGACGACGAGGCATATACGGCCTACACAATCTTCACCTTGCCAAGCCAGTACGTCTAAGACGGCATAGTTATAGTTGAGGACAAATTATGGCCGCTATTCAATACGCAAGACTCTATCCGGACACTACCCAGCTCCAAGCCAAAGATGGCCACAACCTCACGGCTGGCTGGGTGATGGTGTTCCTTGCCGGTACGGACGATCCGGCGACTACATACGCCGACTTCAACGGCACCGTGAACCCACAGAAGATCGTTATTGATGACAACGGTCGTTTCTGTGCTATCGTGGACAAGGCGAAGGCTTACCGTGTCGAAGTCTATGACTCTGAAGGAATGCTCCAGTGGACTACAGAACCGGTCTGGTGTACTGGCAACGCTGGCTCCGGCATGTCCGTCAC
>Ga0326513_10004246_pt1 | contig 10296 bp, 19 predicted proteins | sample 2_2465_0518_D_FD_203654 | JGI IMG/M metagenome (GOLD analysis project Ga0326513, IMG submission 203654) | Bovine rumen microbial communities from UC Davis, California, United States - 2_2465_0518 | ecosystem: Host-associated > Mammals > Digestive system > Stomach > Rumen | place: USA...
CCGCCTTCTGGTTCTTCACCGAGCCCACCTTGGCATCGTCCTCGTCGAACACTGCCACCGACAGCCGCGAGCACTGGTCCGTCAGTGCCGTCGCCGCACGGGTAAATCCCTGCTGCTGGTAGGGTGCAAACCTGAGCACCACATTGGCATCGCCCTCATCCACGTCGTAAGCGTCGCCCACGATAGGCTTCTCACAAGCGGCCATCATCACCGCCGCCATTCCGAATAAAAATATCTTCTTCATAGTCTTTACTTTTTAGTGCCCTGTCGGGCAGAAATTATTCAAATTATCTCAAATTGTTCAAATCTTCTCACGTCAGCGACTCCAGATTTATTTTATCAATATTCCCATTGTCTTTTCTGTGGTACCATTCCGAATAGAGGCTATTGCTAAAATTGATGAGCATCCCATAAGGAAGGTGTGTCAGGTTCATGTAGTTCCAAAGCTGTCTTCTATGGTCTGAATCCACATGCGCCATTGCTTTCAGTTCAAGAATGATGCTGTCATTTACAACCAAGTCCATTCTATAAGACTGTTCGAGCTTGACATTATCCCAGTACATCGGGAGATACACCTGACGCTCTACCTTATATCCCTTTTGCTTCAACAGATATTCCAAGCCTGCCTCGTATGCACTTTCTAACAGTCCGTAACCAAACTTGTTATGCACCTTCATAGCAAGCCCGGAAATATCGTAAAAGAACTGATACTGATTCATTCAGAATTTGTTGAATTTGAATAAATTTGTTCAATTTCTCGCGTCAGCGACTCACCAACTCCCAACATAGTCATCGCTCCACTCGCCACTCAGTGACAGCGTGAATCCTCCTGCGTTCACAAACAGATTACCCGTGTAGTTCGTCGAGCGGTTCGCCTTGAACGGCGCGTCCTCGATGTTCGCCGTGCCAATCACCGCGTCGCTCTGGTTCCTGGCCACCACGCTCACGTCCGTCGTCCATTCCGTAGCAGAAGAGAAGCCGTAGATGCTCACGTTAGTCTGCCCCGTCGTGCCCACCTTCGAATCGGGAATGGCAATCGTGCGGGGAGCCGAAGCCTGTGCAGCAGCGGGTCCACCCGTCAGGTAGTCGATGCCGTAATACCACGTCGCCGGTGTAACGGTAATGCTGGCGATGCCCGCAGGTATCTCGTCCGCCACCGTCACCCTCAGTCGAGTCACCACGCGCTCCAGCGTCACGTTGTGCGCCGACGATGTGCCGGCACTCACCGTAATCTGGAAGTCCTTGTAAAACGTGTCCAGCGGCTTCGTCCATGCGATGTTGTGTCCATCCGTTGATAGCGTAGCGCCCTCGCCACGGCTTGCCACAAAATACACATGGTGACTGCCGTAGTCCAGGTTCAGCGTCGGTGTACCGAAGTCCTCGTCCGCAGCCACCTGATGCACCTGCTGCACCAGCTGACCGTCCACATAGTCCAGTACCCACAGGTCGGTCATCGCCTTGCCGTCGGCCTCCATAGCCCGACGGCCACCGCGTGTCACACCCTCGTCGAACGCCGAGAACGTCAAATCGCCCTCGCAGTTGAAGACAATCGCCTTCTGTCCCTGCTCCTGGTTGTAGCCGTTGTCATACTCCGTTGAACTCTCACACGCTGCCAGCATCACTGCGATACCTGCCAGCCAAATCAAATTTTTCTTCATAGTTTTGAAGTTTAAAAGTTTGTAATTAAAAATATCTCTTTGTGTGATTTCACACATTATATATAACGTAAATTTGTCTTACATCTTACATCTTACATCATCCCTCTTACATCTTACATCTTACATCATCCCTCATAGATATCTCCGCTCATGGTGCTCACGTCACCACTGACGCTGTTAGCATGAACATCGCCACTCATGGTATGTACCACGCCAGCCTCGTTGCAATACACATTGCCGCTTGCCGTCGATACCGAAGCGCAGTTGCCGTGTACCGACACGTTGCCAGACCTCGTACTGAGGTTCTGCACGTCACCGTAAATCTCGATGCGCACCAGGTCGCTGTCATACTCGCCGCCTATGTCGTTCCAATCCACAGGCTTGCCGTCACACGTCCACTGCCCGTCGCGCTGCTCGATGTTCTTGCCCTTGATGGTGTACTGCTTCCCGTCACGATTGATACGCACTTCGCCACTCTTGATGCTCACGCGGCGACCGCCAGAACTGCTGTTCTGCGTCTTGCTTCCATATTCTACCATGCTACTGTTGCGTCCCATCGTGATCTTATCGCCATTGACGATAGTCGAGCCGCACCGTAGTCTTAGCCACCTTGCCGAAGTGGTTCACGATGCCGTATGCGCTGTTCAGCTGTTCCGTGACGTCCACCTGCAACTGGTCGTTGGCAGTCTTCAGGTCCTCACGGCTCATCACCGGCACGTCAGCCTTCTTGCCGTTCACGAACCACTGACCGCCGATGCGCTCCACCTTCTGACCCTTCATCCTGTACTCCTTGCCATTGATGCGGATGCTGATGTCTGCATCGTGGTAGCACAAGTCCTTGTTGTCGTCCGTTGTAACGATAGCGCCATTGTATGTGCTGGTGCCAAACTCCGTATAGACCGTACCCTGATGCACTATCAGCACACCGTCCTTCTTCTTCTGTTCTTCAATCCACTCGTTCAGTGGCTTACCTCCAATGTTGATTCCCATAATTGTTTATTGATTTAAATATTGATTTATTTGTTTCATTCTTTCTTTCAATGTTGATTGCAATGTTTCTTGCTTTCTTGATTTCTTGAAATATTGAAATAACAGCGGTGGCAAATTTTTCACTTTTCACTCTTCACTTTTCACTTTAAAATCCCGCCCGTGGCGAGTCCGATTAGTCCCAGTGGAATGAGCAGCCCCGTCTCGTAGATGACCAGCAGCGCCACCGTAGCAGCTGCCACCATACCCACGGCCTTCAGCGTGGTCGATGTCTGATGGCGGTCGATGTCTGAGGGCTGATGGTCGATGGCTGATATCTGATGGCTGATGGCTGGTTCCTGACGCTCCACACGCGGCTTGCGAGCCTTGCGCTGCCGACGGACACGGGGACTGTCCCCTGTGTGAGTAGCCGAAGGCGGATTACATGGGGCCTGTCCCCTTAATGCTTGAACAGCTGGCTCAGCGCACATGGGGGACAGGCCCTCTGTAGTCCGTTCGCTTTCAGCTTCACTACCCACAGCAGGGACAGTCCCCTGTATGGTCGTTTCAGACTCCGCCACTTCATTTCTCATTTCCTCATTTTCATTTCTCATTTCTAATTTCTCATTTCTCATTTGCGCAGCCACCGCCTGCCACTTTCCGCTCTCCAGTCCAGGGAACAGCGAGCCGCCAGGATAGCATAGCCACCCGTCGGCATTCTCCGTCACGTCGTGGCAGATCTCGCGGTCCGTCCCGTGGAACGTCATTGTCATGCGTCCGTCACTCTCCACCGTCAGCAGGCTGTAAATCGTCCCCTGCACGTTATGCTTCATCTGATACGTCTGTGCCATAGTCTATATATTATATAAGGTGTATTTATACGAACAAGAAAACGTAGAAGGCGAAGGCCATCACCAGAATAGCCATCAGCCAGTTCACCAGCGTATTGTGGCGGTCACACCATGCAGCCACGGCGCGAGCCAGGCGCAGCTCCTTGCGATACAGGCGCGACGGCGACCATGCGCCCACGTTGCAATGTTGCTTGATTGACAGCAACACACGTTGCTTGATTGCCTGCAATGTTTCAACGTTGATTGAAACGCTGTTTTGTTGCTTGATTGAAATGTTTGTTGCTTCCATTGTTGTATGCTTTATTGATTTATTGATTGCTCTCAATGTTGCTTGATTGCTTGTTTTGTTTCTCCGTTTCTTTCAATGTTGATTGCAACATTTATTGTTTTCTTGATTTCTTGTTTTTTTGTTTTCTTGAAAACGAGGGGCAGGGTGTCCTGCCCACTCGTCGGCAGTTTCGTATAAGAAACGGAAGGTAAGAATTTCGTTCATTCGTTGCTGGCCGTAGCGAACGGCTTCAGCAGTTTCAGGTAGGTACGCACGGCCTGCAGGAACACGGTGATGGTCTCGGTGTCCACCTCGCAGCGCGAGCCGCCGATTGCTGCCTGCTGCTTGGCCAGTTCCATGAGTGCCACAATCTCCGTCTGAGCGTCCACCATCTGCTCCAGATGCTCCTCGTAAGGGTAGCATACCGTGAAGTATTCAACAATGGCCTTTACTGCCTCATTCATTCTTTGCTGGTTCTCCAGCGTCTTCTTCATGTTGTTCATATACTTTGTTGTTTTATTGTTTGATTGCAATGTTGATTTGTTGATTTCAAATTCTCTTGAAACTGATTTCAAGTGCAAAGATACTATCTTTTAAAGATATAAACAAACTTTTTAGAGAGAAATATATATCGTTTAAGGATATTTTAACTAAAATACATATCTTTGTGGGATAATATTAAAAGATTTTAAAGAATTATATCAAATAAAGATATATTGGAAAAGAATTACTATCTTTGCACCATCTTATTTAATAAAGGCGATATTACGATGAAAGAATATATAAAACAAAAAGCGAAAGAACGCAACATATCTTTGCAGGCGATAGCAGACAAACTTGGATTAAAGAGTTATCCATCGTTTCTCAGAACCATAGAGACAGGCGAGAACCTGAAGGCAAAACAGCTTAAAACGATTGCCGACATGCTCGGCTGCACCATAGACGAGCTGGTCAGTAATGGTAAGAAGCGCGACAACGAATATCTTTGTCCTCACTGCGGCAAACCGTTTGCCATTCATACATGCAGTACGGTAGAAATTCAGAAGATAGAAGAAACGAAAACAAATGACGAGCAATGATAGACGTTAGCAAGTACGAAAAGATAGGCGAGTATCGCAATGGAGAAATGATATGGATTTCGCCAAAGAACGAGAACATGGTCTATCTTATTAGTTTTGGCAATGAGTTCTATATTGGTTCCTCAGTAAATATTCGTAATAGGTTCCAGGCATTTACTTCTCTCTTGAAAAGAGGAAAGTGTGGCTCGCCGAAAGTGCAAAGTGCTTTTGACATAAATTGTGCTTTTGACTTGTATGTCATAGAACTTACAGATAGGGACAATCTTAGGAAAAGGGAGGAGTTTTACATAAATACAATGAACCCCTCTTTGAATACGAGGACACGCGCTGACTATTCATATAGAGATTCCATGCCGTTATCACCAAGACATCGTGAAAAGAATAGGTGTAGAAATATCAGTCCTTTGCCCATTCTCCATCAAAAGGATAATGCAAAATTTATCCGTCATAAGAAAGACAAGAGTAATTTAAAAGGTGTCTTTGCTAAAATACCTTTATCAATGTATCGAAGATTAAGCAATCTGAAGATGGAAAGAGGGGATAGCATCGAAAGAATGGTAGCTCAAGCCATAGGTCTCTATGTTGATCTTCAAGATAGAGAATACAAGACTGTCCTTACTGTGGCCACGATCTGAATATCAAGGTAGAGTAGGTAACAGGTATTTTCAGGTATTTTCAGGTACAAAAAAAGCGAGAACCGATGGTGGCTCCCGCTTCTTAATTCGTTTAATTAGTGCAATTCGTGGTTCAGAAGTCCGGCTCGAACGTCAGCACCGTCTCGCCACTGGTAGAGTCCACCGTGAAGCGTCCGCTGGCGATAACATCCATTCCGATAATGAAGTCTGGCACCCGATAGCCCAAGTTCATCAGACTGCCGTCAGGGTCGATGTCAACCACTTTCAGGCTCATGTGCGGCAATACGATGTCGCCAATGCGGATTGTCGCCAAAGTCGAACCTTGCAAGACTGTCTGCATGACGGTCATCGGTTGCAGCTCGTCGTCCGTCGGAGGCTGTGCCACGATGCCCAGTCTGTCGGCAAAGTGCTTTGCTATTGACGACTGTGTGGCTCCAGTGTCCCAGATGCCAACACCCTGCTCCGTCCGTTCGCCCCAGGGCAGCGAGACAGTCACCTCGGCTTCTACCGTCAGCTTTGGCACTATTTCGCCGTAGTGCTTTTCGTAGCACGCAGTTTGACGTTGAGCAGTGCCATGCTCACTGCGAAGTCCCGCTGAGCCTTCTCCTTGCCTATCCGCTGTTCCCAGTTGACGGGCTTTACTACTATTGCTCTTTGACATTTCTCTTCGATGTTCAAATCCTTCTTCATATCTTTTCCAGTGTTATTGTTTCACCGGCAAAGATACGAAAAGTCTCCCGACTAATAAGGACAAACTATTGCTTCTTGAACACAAACCACTTGTTGCCGTGGCCGGACAGCGTGACATAGCCAGTCATGCGGTCGTTGTCATAGCTCTCCAGCGTAGCCGTGCATACCGTCTTGCCGTTCTGCGTAAAGGTGAAGATAGCCCAGTAGCCGTCCTTCCATCCGTTACCCGTCACGACGGTGTAGTTACCCTTGCCGTTGACAATCAGACCGCTGCCCTCGCAGGTGCCGTCTGAGCGCAGCGTGACGGTCGTCGCAGGCAAATCGTAGTTGTCGCCCATAGGGTACTGGTTGCCGCTGCTACCGTCGATACAATAATATTCACAATTCCACGTGCCAACGATGTAGCCCGTCATGGCACCAGCCACACCGCCGTCATCATCCTTCGAGCAGCTTGTCAGTCCAACACTCGTGCCCATCATGGCCACCATCATCGCACACAATAAAAATACATGCTTTTTCATATCGCCTTTGTTTTAAAAGTTAATAAATTCGTATAATTCGTATAATTCGTTGTCGTAAAAACTATCCGTGGTTCTTAATCAGTTCGTCGATATACTCTGATTTGTTCTTCACGCCCGCCAGCTTGTCGGCTGCCTCCTGACTGATGCGCACCATCAGTGGTACCTTGTATGCCGTCACTGGGCGGCCACTGCCTTCGCGTCGTCCGCCACGGCCTGACGTCTTCTTTGCTTCTTCGTTTGCCATAATCGTTACTATTTATCGTTGATAATGATATTGCCCAGATACTCATACATCCTTATTTTCTGTTTCGCATATAGAGAACTGATTGATGTCAATGCCGCCGAATTTTAGCATGTGTTCTATCATATCTTTCTCGTAAAACATCGGACTATTCGTACAAAGCAACCTCATTTGCGGCCATGAAATCCACTTCTCCCTTGGCATGTGCGTGAGGTCAACTTTATACATATACAACTCCCATGCAGATTGTCTGAGGTAGCACTCGTGTTTCACATCATGAAGAACACACAGGTCAACCGTACCGTCATTGTGAAAGAGTATGGCGTGAGTCATATCAGGCCAGCCGTGCAAATCATCCTCATTGATAACCCCGTCAGGTTCCATTGCCTCCCTTGGGTTACGATAGTCGTTCAGGAACGAACCATCGTAGTTTTTAATGTAACAGAGTCCACTCTTAAAAGCACCACCCATGATTACCTCGTTTTCATAAAGATCAACCTTTTCCATAACTTTGTTTTTTTATACGTTATAATTTAATTTATTTCTTGTCATACACATAATCAATCATGTTGAAATGAAGTCTGGTGTCGATAGACGCCAATTCCTTCTCCCACTGGTTCCATTGTTCCATCAGTCTTTCAGACTTCTCAACAACCTCCCACTTGTGCAGGAAGAGGAAGTTTTTCATATTCTCGTAGATGCCCTCCATATCCCATCGCTGCTTATCGTCCAGCGAATTGATGACAACAGCGTTTGGGTCGTTCTTACCATGCGACACGGCAGACATAATATTCCGTATATGTTGGTTATGTTCTTTCCACTGTACCCTGCTCACGCCGTAAGGCTCGATGCTAATTATCTGATACCACTTAGCCTTTCCTCTGCCTGATTTCTTGCTGTAAGATTTCTTGCCGTTCTCTGCTTGCTTCACAGTGCGCTCGCCAATCATTAGCCATGTCAATTTACAGCCGCCATCCACATCGTCTGTGAAAAAACAGGTCTCAACCTTTGAACTCCAATACTCGCCAGCCTTCTTGCGGGCATCACCATCAAAAGCGGTCAATCCCTTCTTTTCTGCAGTCAGCTGCATAAACAATCTTGCCGCCGTTTCGCGGCTGCGGTTGCCGGTCTGTGCCATTATTGCCAAGACATCTGTCTTAATCTCCTTCCCAGTCTTCATAATATCGTCCTTTCTATAATTATTTCTTTGTTTTTTCGGCATCAGCCTTTTCATTTTTCTTCATTTCGTCCCACAGCTCCGGGTTGTGTGTGCGAGTGCAGCCGAACGTATGCTCACCGCCAAACTCCCAGTGGTCGCAGTAGATGAACTCATACTCGCAGAGGTCGTCGTCGCTGAACTGCTCCATGTCGTGAAGCACGTTGCCGATGTCGCTCACGATCCACCGCTTGTCCACGTCCAGCTCACTCACGTTTACATAGTCCTCCAGCTTATTGTCCACGCACCGTGTCACGTAGGTGCGGTAGTGGTTGCCGCCATCGCCCTCATGTCTTACTTTCAGCATCCCGAACACATATTTGTTCTCACCCAGTGCCTTCAGGTCGATGCGTGCCCGTGCCACCGTGCCAGGCTCAGTACCCAGCCGCTTTTCGTACTCCTCGCACTCATACGGGTCGTTAAACCGCCGCCCGTCCTTCGCCGTGTAAACAACATTGATATCCATATTCTCGCCCTTTCTATAATTTAACTTTGTTGAACCACGTCACGACTCGACCAAACAAGCGAGCTTGATGGTTCTCGCTGCTCCGTGATTTCTGATTATACTATACTTCCCTAATCATCTTTGCAACGTCCAATGTTCTTTTGACGGTGCAAGAACAAATCTCGCGCTTTGACTTCTGGTTAATAAGCGTCAGACTGATGTACGAATACTTTCGCTTGTCATCGTAGCCGTTAATTCTGACAGTCATCGGATTGCCATCTATTACCACGTCGATGTCATTGCCGTTCTTTTCGTTCACGATGACCTCGCCGTATTCAGGATGAACCACTTCCTCCTGCAGAACCATGTCCCTCACCAAATAACCGATGGCACATGCCCCGTCATTTCCAATATACTCTACAACATTCATATCGCCTAATCTTTAATTATTACTATATTCTATAACTATCACTTATATTCTCTGCCGACAATGCCGTCGTTCAGGTCAGCCCAAATGCGAGCATCCCGTTCTTGCTCTCTGTTCTGAGCATTTAATTCAAGTTCTTCAATAGAATAGTACATCGCCTTATCGCCTACGCCATACTTTGAGAATTTGATACGCAGACTCTCGGAGCCCCAGAATGCACTGTGCGTTTCAGACTTATAGATGGTCATTTTCTGCTCCGTCCGCCAAGCGCCTTTATAGCCAGGCACCAGTTCCCCATTGTGTGCTTTCAGCCCTTGCTCCTGCAGAAAATTACCAATCTCTTCCTGCACGTCGTTCAGCGTTACAACGTCAGGAGTGGTGTTAATGCGTGCTATAATCCGCTCTTTCAACTTTGCCATATTCTTGCCCTTTCTATAATCTTTAATTATTCCTATATTCTATAATTAATGCCCTATTCCGACAAAGGCACCGCCATTGGCTGTGATCCTTACATCCTCGATGAAATATTCCTTGATGTCGCTTACAGAGTCGTCGTCGCTGGCGTTGTACTCCGACTGGAACACCTTGACGATTTGCGAAATCAGACTGCCCCAGGTCTTGCAGGGTTGGATGTCGTAGGCGTAGCACTCGTGACCCGGCTTCAGATTGAAGAACGGATAACTCAGTTCTATCATCGACACCTCCACTGGCAGTTGCTTTTTCGTGTCAATCCTCGCCATGCTGCTGATGCGGCGCGTGTGGAGCGGCTGACCAACGTATGGGCATTCGTCCACAATCTTCCCGTCGAACATCAAGTCATCCAAATAACCAAACCTCTCGCAAAGTTCCTCCGTAGGTGTATCGGCCAGCGTAAACATGTGGTCTATCCATTGCCCGAAGGTGCTTTCCTCTGAATCGTCGGTCAGGCAAGCAGCGTCGATGCCTGCAAAAAGCCTCAGTTCTTTCTTCGCCCATGCCTTGTGCTCCTCGTCAAAACCGAAGTGCCTGAATACCTGCTGTGCGGCCCTGCTAACGTCCGTCGCACTGGCTCCCGCATCGTTAGCCGTGCGATGGTAGTCCTTCATCAATTCCGTTAGGTTCTTCATATTCTCGCCCTTTCTATAATTACTTTACTACTATAACCAGAACCTTGTCGCCGTCATCATACATATCGTCCCATGTGCTGCTGCAGTTAGCCAAGATGGTGCGCTCGTAGTCCTCACGATCCATCAACTCCACGTCTGCATCCACCTCTCCGTTCTCGTCGAATGGCAGTGCGTCAATCTCCGAGTTGTCGAA
>Ga0326513_10004249_pt1 | contig 10295 bp, 13 predicted proteins | sample 2_2465_0518_D_FD_203654 | JGI IMG/M metagenome (GOLD analysis project Ga0326513, IMG submission 203654) | Bovine rumen microbial communities from UC Davis, California, United States - 2_2465_0518 | ecosystem: Host-associated > Mammals > Digestive system > Stomach > Rumen | place: USA...
CTCACATCTCATATAGACATTGAAGATGTTCGTGAAATTCGGAATCACATCCTCAATCGGATAATACAGAAGGATCGTATGCCGCCCTGAGTGCCAGTTTTCCTGCGGATAATGCACCGGGATCATCTGGTTATTGAACTCAAAAGAAAATATCACATCCGCGTGACCATCCTCCGTCCAGCTCACCGGAAGGGATACCGTTACCGTCTGTTCTTCCGTGTTGCCGATCACCTCCGGATTATCAGGATCCAGAGGCTCCGGCTCATCCACCGCCACCGACGGGATCACTACATCCCCGGAAGCCGTTGCGCTCTTCGTCACCTGCTGAGCCGTCACATCCACGATCACCTGCCCGAAAAACTGAGCGTGGTTCGCTTCCGTTGTAGCAAACTCGATGGAAATGATCTTTGTATCCACATTTCCAACAGTAAATGCGGATGCATTCGTAAATGTATGAATACCGATTTTGCCGGCCTCAATCTGAGCCAGCAATCCGGAAATATTCTTATCATTCTTACTCTTTGCCTGTGACAGCTTTGGATTCTTACCCACGCACTTGATCGTCTGCCTGCCTCCGATCTTGATGCCATTCGATGTAATGCAGGCAATCTTCGTTGCGTCCGCCTGTCCGCCGGTAAAAGAAAGAATGTCACCCACATCCAGCGCCGGATTCCCGATCGTGTCCGAATCAAACGGCACATAATTCACTACGGACAGATCATTAAGTATATTCTCGCAGAGCTGCCGCCTTGTCTCTTCCAGACCAAACTGCAGCAGCGGATTCACGCCCAGATTCATCGTCAGCCCATCATCCGGATCCAACGCATAATACTCTGCAATCTGCGTCCTTAGGTTTGTGGAACTGACTGCCGTGTATCTCGTAATAAAATCCGAAAAGCTGGAAGTGAACCTGTGCTTCCGCTCCACCACAAGCACCGGCTGATTGCCGTACTTCCTCAGTTCCAGTTCCCCGGCTCGGTTGATCACAAAGAACCCGCCCAGCACCTGACCGACATAGAACAGGATATCCCTGTAGGTCTCAATGTCATTGTCAGAGTAGATGGAAAGATTCTCTGATCCATTCGGCATCGCCTCGATTGTTGCCCTGCTCTGAGCCAGATCCACATCACAGGCCGTTGAACACAGCACCATGAAATCATAGGCGTTACCGATGGATTCCAGAGAAGTGAAAGCCTTCTCGAACCGCACCATATAGTCATACGCCTTGATCTCCAAACACTTTGCTTTCCTGTTCGCCTCCGACACCTCAAATATCCCCATCGGGATCGTTTCATAGGAACCGCCAGCAACCTGCAGGTGATAGAACATCTCCACCTTCGCATCCTGCAGCGTGTACCTGTTAATCTCGGAGAAAAGCGATATCCCCATCTCAGCGGCATACACCGTGCCAAGCTCTATCTCCGTACTTCCGCAGCATTGGCTTGTGATATATCCACTGCCTTTGACCATATCTTCCTGATCAAAGGTATAAACCGTTCCGGCAGTCGTTGTAATCTTACCGGTCCAGTAGTATTTTCTGTTGTTCGCCTTCACCGCATTCAAGAAGGCCTGGCTTACCGGATACAAATGACCACCTCCCTCCGGACAAATTAAAAGAGCCGGTTTCCCGACTCTCCAAATGATTTCAATTCATTCTTCTACTGACTATTCAATTACATTTTCAATCACAAATTGAACCACATCATCCGTGGTGAAATAATCCTCGTGTTTGATCCCTTGAAAAATCTTACACTCAGCTTCGGCATAGCAATCTGCCAGTTTTCGCTGCATATTCGCATCAAGCGTAGTATCCGAATCTGATCCTATAACCGTAACCGGACAGGTCGTATTTCTTGCATATTGATCAACTCTGATGTTGTTCTTTATAAATACCTGTAGCGGCCCCCAGAATATCGGGATTATCTTGTTATACATATCAGCGCTTGAGCGATAACCGGACGCCAATACAAGATGCTTGCATTCCCTGACACTTGCCAGATAAGCCGCCATTCCACAGCCATAGCTGTGACCGAAAACATAAATATCTCTACCCGGATATTTATGCGCAGCATAATCGTACAATTCTTCAGCCGCCTGCTGCATTGTTCTGAGGTTCATTTTCCCTTTGCTTTTTTGAGTCCCGTAATAATCTACTGAAAGAAAAGGACAGTCAAAGCGCCCTCCGTACATTCCCACAGTATTATACGCAATATACATGGAGCCACCGAAAAAGAGGATTACCTTATCATCCTCCACATCCATATTGTATCCGTATCCATATAAGGACTCATTTATCTGAATCTCCACAGGCTCATAAGCAACTTCCTTCAGCTGTCTGTCTCCCTTATAAAAGGAATAAGAAATAAACTGCATGATCGCATCCGTTGCGAAAAATGCGATCAATACAAACATAATTATTTTCAGTACGATGTATGCAATGTTCACCTTTTTCTTCCCCATATGATTATTTTCCGCCTCTTTGCTTCAGCATTTTCTTTGCCTTGGCACACCATTTCAGGTACGCTTCATAAATCTCGATTCCAAAGGAAGCTGTAAGAGAATAATAAATATGATCCTCTACATCCAATGATTTCTCCAAGGCTTCACTATATTTCTTCAGCACCTGGAGATCCTTTTGTATCTGTTCCTCAAATACTTCTATGTTATGAACCGAAACTTCCCTGCTTTCCGCGCCACCAAAAAACAGTTTCAGAAGAGTTTCATATTTTAGTTCATTGCTTGCCTGTTCTTCTTTGAGCCAATCCTTAAGCGCATCACAACCGCTCTCTGTAATATGGTAAGTGGTCTTTTCGCGCCCACCCACAGATGTATCGCTTTTCGTAATCAAGCCTTGGTTCTCCATATCCTTCAATGCGGGATATATATTTCCAAAACTGCCCTTCCAAAAAAAGCTGATAGCTCCATCAATGCGTTTTTTAATATCATAGCCTGTTAAATCCTCATGACTAAGAAGCCCCAGAATTACCATGTCAATTTTTCTTTCCCGTGCCATGTCGTACTCCTTTATATATCTATTTGATATATCGTTTTGATACATCGTAGCACTTTGTAAAAGAATAATCAAGCAATTTCTTAGAACTCCTTCAGCGTAAAACTCACCTCCCACAAACTTCCATAGCTCGTATCGCTGACTAGCTTCACCTGATACCCGTCAATATACATCTGCGTATCCACGATGTTCATGGTCTCTAAGTCCAGATATCCCACCGTGATGCTCGCAAGCTTCTTATACGTCGAAAACTTATTCAGCCACTTCTTCGATACCCTGAAAGTGACCCCGATCTGTACCACGCCTTCCCGGACAACATCCCTCTGCGTGGTACCCGCTTCCGTCACACCGCCGCTGTCCGCCTCTACATCCGATAAACTCACAGAATAAGAGGCAGGCTTCGGGATGTTCTCATTGTTAAAAACAAGATACTGCATATGAGCCATCTTACCTGCCTCCACTTCTTAAATTCATTCTCTGCTGAGCCGTAACCACGATCTCATCGATCATGTCACCGCCGATATAAACAGGGATCACGATATCCCGGCAGCGCCTCCGCCGGCAAGAGCGGTATTCAGCGCCGTATTGATACCGGAGATCAGATCACCGCCCGAAACACCGGCTCCGGAATATACGCCTGAAGCCGCCATCACCCTCGGATTGATAACCATATCGGAAGTCACGCCCTGCATCGCCTGTTCGATCATGCCCCGGCTCTTCTCAATGCCCTTCGCCAGTCCGCCGATAAAGTCCGGCATCCAGCTTTCATAATCCGTCAAAGGACCCGTATCCGGCACGGAGAAATGCAGGAACTCCCTGATCTTCGATGCCACGCTGCTTGCCGCTTCACCGACCTTGCTGATCACGGACTTGATACCGTTCACGATACCCATGATCAGATCCTTGCCCCAGTTGAACGCCTGTGAAGCCAGACCCGTGATATGTTCCTTCACACTGGCAAATCCGCTCTTCACAGCATTGAACACATTGGACATCGCATTCTTCACGGCGGAAGTCACGTTGTTCCACATGGTCGTAACCGCATTCTTAATAGCGTTTCCGATGGAAGTCACGGTATTCTTGATATTATTCCAGGCTGTCGTCACCGTATTCTTGATCGCATTTACGGCATTCGTAACCCCGGTTTTGATCCCGTTCCAGCAGCTTGTAAAGAATCCGGATATGGCATTCCAGATCGTTGTCGCTGTATTCTTAATGCCGTTCCAGGCATTCGTCAGGAATGTCGAAACCGCATTGACCGCCGTTGTGAATACATTTTTGATACCTTCCCAGATCGTCGTGAAGAAGGTTTTTATTGCATTCCACACCGTCGTCACGGTATTCTTGATCGCATTCCAGGCATTCGTCAGGAACGTGCTGATCGCATTTACCACGGTCGTGAATATATTCTTGATGCCGTTCCACAGCCCGGTAAAGAAATCCTTAATCGCATTCCAGACCGTAACAGCCGTGGTCTTGATCGCTTCCCAAGCCGCCGTGAAGAACTCCTTCAGAGCCTCCCACACGGCAACGGCAATCTCTTTAATACTCTCCCAAAGGTCAATCCAGAACTGACGGAACTCTTCGCAGTTGTTCCAGAGATAAATGAACGCCGCCACTAAAGCCACGATAGCCGCTATGATCAGCACATACGGATTCGCCGCGCATACCGCATTGAAAGCCGCAAACACACCCTTCGCCGCATTGATCACGCCCGCCAGCTTCGGAATGATCGTCATGATCGTACCGATAGCAGAAATGACTTTTCCGACTATGATTAGCACCGGACCGATAGCCGCAGCCACCAAAGCAACCGTGACAATGACCTTCCTTGTGCCTTCATCCATCGAATTGAGCCAGTCCACGAACTTCTGGATCCACCCGACAATGGTTCTGATCGCAGGCATCAGCAGCTCGCCAAAAGAAATAGCCAATTCTTCCAGCTGAGACTTCAATATTTGAAGCTGACCGGCAAGATTATCCTGCATGGTCTCCGCCATTCCGGCAGCACAGCCGTCACAGTTATCAATCGCAGACGAAAGCTTATTGATATCACCTTCCCCGGCATTCATCAGAGCCAGGAATCCGGACATCGCATTCTTTCCTACCAGCGATTCAGCCGCAGCCGCCTTCTCGGACTCTGACAGACCTGAAAAAGCCGTCCGGCAGTCAGCCAGGATATCGCTCAGGTCTCTCATGGAACCGTCTGCGTTTGTAGTCGCAACCGTAACCTCTCCGATAGCGGATCCGCAGATTGTCACATCCCCGGACAGATTATTCATGATGGTTCTGAGTGCAGTACCGGCCTGTGAACCTTTGATACCTGCATTGGCCATCAACCCGATTGCCTCTGCCGTATCCTCAGCTGAAAATCCCAAAGCACCGGCAATAGGAGCGCAATACTTGAAGGTCTCACCCATCATGGAAACATTCGTATTCGCGTTGCTGGAAGCCGCCGCCAATATATCCGCAAAATGCCCGGAATCAGCCGCAGTCAGACCAAAAGCCGTAAGCGCATCGGTCACGATATCGGAAGTAGTCGCCAGATCTTCACCAGATGCCGCCGCAAGGTTCATTACACCCTCGATACCGGAAAGCATATCCTCGGTCTTCCAGCCAGCCATCGCCATGTAATTCATGGCTTCAGCCGCCTCGGATGCAGAGAACTTCGTCTTCGCGCCCATCTCACGGGCTTTGTCCCTCAGTCTGTCCAGATCAGAACCGGTCGCACCGGATACCGCCGCAACCTGACTCATTGCAGAGTCAAAATCAGCTGCCACCTTTACCGCAGCAGTTCCAAGTCCTACGACAGCGCCGGTAACAGGAAGAAGCTTTGTGCCGACATTGGAAATGTTGTCACCAACCGTCTTCAGCTTCTCACCCTTAGCCGCGATACTCTGTAAAGCTGTAGCAGACTGGTTAGCCTGTTCCTCTAAAGACTTCAGCTTTGCCTCGGTCTCCGCGATTTCCCTCTGCAGGCCGTCATACTGTTCCTGCGTAATCGTGCCGTTCTTTAACGCTTCATCCGCCTGCTCAGCCGCCGTCTTCAAGGTCTCCAGTTTTTCCTTCGTTTCCTTGACGGCATCCCCCAGGAGCCTGTGCTTCTGCGCAAGCAGTTCCGTATTCCCTGGATCCAGTTTCAGGAGCTTATCGACATCTTTCAGCTGGCTCTGCGTATTCCTGATCTCTGTATTTACGCCCTTTAAGGCAGTTTGTAGTTTGGTGGTATCGCCGCCGATTTCAACGGTAATACCCTGGATTCTGCCAGCCATCCGATTCCCTCCTTCCTGATTTTGGATAAAAGAAAAGCCCGGATTTCTCCGAGCCTTTCGCGCTTAATATTTGAAATGTATTTTACTGCTTCATCGCCTGAATCTTATCATTCATTTTCTTTGCTTCATTTCTGTAATATCTCATGAATAAGAACCAGATGATAAAAGCAACTGCAAGCTGAATTGCTGCAATTATTATTCCCTGTCCTATCGTAGCTGATCCGTCGATCCAACCAACCGCATAAGCAACAATGGTATATACAATGCACCCGATTCCCATATGAATAATCACCTTGATAGGCATCGGCAAGCTGTCTTTATTGTAGACAATAGTCGGAACTCCGAAGCCAAGACCAATCAGCACACATCCTACAACCATCTTTGTGAACTGGTAATTCTCAAGACTGAAATTACCTCCAAATCTAACATCAAATGTTATTCCTACCAGACAGAATATTGCCATTGCCATCCCAATGCTGATCACTGTGCTTTTTACTAAATCTTTCATTGTCTCTTTCATCGCTTTTCGCCTCCTATAATCCAAGATATTTTTTGAAATCCGGCAGATATTTTCTCGACACGTAATCTTTACATCCGTTCTTCAGTTTCAGAAGAAGGGTGCCGGAGAATCCCGGTTCAATGCTGTCCATATAAGACAGATTGATGAGTGTCGTTTTTGAAATCTGCATAAACTGTTTTCCTAATTGCTGCCCTAATTCATAAAGTCGTTTTCGGGATCGATATGTCTGTTTAGCTCCATAAATTATCGTATCCCCATCCTCGACTCTGACCATGTATATTTCTTTAGGCTGCAGAACTATGATATCCTCCTCATTCTGCAGGGCAGTTATCGGAGTTTCACTCGTACCGAAAACATCAATCATACGCTGTATTTCATCCGTCACCTTATCGGTGTAGATCACCGCATATGGTTCTTTGTATTCCGGTGAGATATCAACACTTACCTTCATGCCCTGACCTCCTTTCGCTTTGTTGTCGTCATCATACAATATATCGGAAAGTCTGTCTCGAATAATTCGGTAAGTGGCAAAAAACAGAAGGCGAAATGCAAAATAGCTTGTCAACGCGCATCAGAAATTATCGAAATCGCTTTGCATTGGAAGCCTGCTGTATTCTTCCGGATGCTCATCATTATTCATTTCTGTGTACATGTCGTTGATTTCACCAATCGTCAGCAAATCCATCTCACTGATATGCACCCCAAGCTGCACCGCCCTCAGCATCAAGAGCGGTGTTGTCATTTCCCGGTCAGTCGCTCGAAGTTTTTTTTACTCTCCACCTGCGTCTGTACATTCAAGCCCCAAAGCTCGATGATCTCAGGAAGCACCTGGTAGATGGAAAAAGTCCCGAACTGGTCAAGCCATTCATCCGGCGTATCCGGAACATTTTGCGGATCCGCGTGTTTCGCCATGATATAGCTGATATCCTCGAACAGCTCCAGCGAAAAGGAATCCAGCGCGGAATTTTCCGGATCATTCTCGTCAATGCTTTTCTGAAGGTCATGAAGATCCTTATAGATATCCCTGTGGAACTTGTTCCTGTATATTCTCGGAATGGCCGCCGATGCCCTGAAAGTCACATCATTGCCATCAATATTCACTGTCTTTGTAAGTGCCATTTCACTTTCCTCCAATCATAAGAATGGGCAGAGCCGAAGCCCTGCCCTCAACACTTATCAACCCTGTCCGTTCTTCGTCACCGTCACGGTATATGCCGTGCTGGTGTATCCGGTCTTGCTCGCGATCACCGTCACGGTATTGGTTCCGCTCTCCCAGGTCGCGTCATCGCCGCTGGTATGAGCCACGCCATTTACCAGAATCGTAACCTCCGTTCCGCTTGCCGCCGTAGCAGATACCGCATCCTCATCATTCACGGTCTCAGCCGTGTAAGAAGTGGTACCGGCATCAAAAGCAGGCGTAAGCTGAAGGCTTCCGATCGTGATACCTGTAAGAACCGCCGACACCTGAGCGCTCTCCGTCTGATAAACACCCGAATACCAGCCGTTGTAAACCGCGTCGGAAGTATTCGCGCCGGTCTTCACCTTCACAAGCCCGTTCGGAAGCGGAGTCGCCGTGATCTCCAGCTTCTCCGTCTGGACTTCCTTGGAATCCTCATTGGTCTTGCCCTCGATCGTAGGCCTTGCAGCGGTACAGTAATACATGCAGTGTCTGATCTTTTTCTTATCCCCGGAAAACTCAAAGAGCAGGGCGAAATGCTCAGGCTCCACCGTGGAATCCTCCACCATGACGCCGTTTGCATCCTCGGTCTCTTTCAGGATATCCTTCCTGAAGCTTTCAGGGATCAGCGCGATTTCCAGATCGCCGGAATAACCGTTGTTCGCAACCGTGGTGTAATATACCATATCGTCCGCATAGAATGGTTCCGTATCACCCTCCGGATCCAGCGACAGGTTCACCGCGCCCGGAATAGCGACAGGCGTACCAAATGTCACGGCATTGGTATCCGGATCAAGGGTAGCCTTCGCATAATGGCAGTTCTTAAGGCCGAACTTCACCTTGTTGTTTGTATTCGACATAATCAACCTCTCTTTCCGCTATACCGTCATCTGGTACAGCACTTCGTATAGTTTTTCTGATTCGATCCATACCTCCGATTTGTTCCAGAAAATCTCATGCGCGTTCAGTACCGCTTCCACGCGGTCTTCCAGTTCCGGATCCTTCTCATCGGTATATAGTTCAATGCTCAGGTTGGAAAACTCCACATAGACCACATCATCAGCGGCAAAGTTCTCCGAACCCGGAAACAAAAAGCAGATGAACGGCGGATCAGGCGATTCACCTTCCGCGAAATGGTCATACGCAAAAGGGATCTTCATTTCCTCCATCATCTGCATCACTTCTTCATGCGTCATCCTTCTTCCTCCCGATCTCTATGATGCATTCGGCAGCATGACGGCAGACCGGACAGTTATAGGGATATCCGCGGCATTTCTCGCCCCGCCGTGTACCATAATAGATCAGCACCCCGAACACGGAAATCCCGACAGCAATAACGAATAACAAAAGAATGATCTCCATATCACTAACCGCCCTTCTGTAAATCCCTCTCGATATCCCTTGTCAGCTGCTCGATACCCGCCTGCTCCGCAGGAGCGATATGGGGGAAAGCCCTCGTTCTTCCGCCGCCCCTCTTCGCATGGCCGAACTCCAAAAGATGCGTCAGCTGATACCTCTTGGAATGCACAACGATCTGTATGGAATCGGATGTTTCCCTGGTCTTCTTGATCGCCCAGCTTTTGGAATACTTGCCGGTCTTCTTAGGAGCCGTGGATTCGATCTGCTGCTTCACAGTTTTTCCGGCTTTCTGGACATCCGCTTTCAGGTCGTCCACCGCAAGCTTCGCGTAATCCTCCATGCCCTTCATCACGGTATCCGCAAGCTGATCAATCTTTATCGTCTGACTCATCGCCGCTCCTTCCTGCAGGTAAACTTCAGCGACCGTTTCCTGAAATTCATGTGGTCAATGTTCTCGATGTTATAAAGTTCACCCATGAACACCACCCTGAATCCTGTGGAAGTAATAGCCGCTGATTTCTGACAGTACCGGACCGTAACGGTCATGGAAGCTTCTTCCACCGTAGTCCCGGCAACTTGCTCTTCCTTGGAGCTTGCCAACCCTTCGCCGCCGATCGTCGCAAAGCAGGTATAATAATTCGTCCAGGCATTCTTATGATTCCCGTACTTGTCCGTCACGGTCTCATTTTTCTGGAACGTCACCTTTGACCTCAAAGCCGCCACATCCATCAGAATCCCTCCTTACGGCTCCCGAATAACAGAGCCCTCAGAGTCAGATCCATCGCATGATGGTCAGCCTCTTCCCGGTGTTCATACAGATAAGCCACCGTAAACATCACGGCGATCTTTCCGTTCGGACAGTCAGCCAGATCATTCTCATCATCCGTCCGCAGGATATCCATACACTGCTTCACGCCTGCCGTTATGAAGTTTTCCAGCAAAGAATCATCATCCTCG
>Ga0326513_10004250_pt1 | contig 10293 bp, 8 predicted proteins | sample 2_2465_0518_D_FD_203654 | JGI IMG/M metagenome (GOLD analysis project Ga0326513, IMG submission 203654) | Bovine rumen microbial communities from UC Davis, California, United States - 2_2465_0518 | ecosystem: Host-associated > Mammals > Digestive system > Stomach > Rumen | place: USA: California...
TAGACATTTGGAATGAGGGAGAATATAACTATCCCCTTGCTTTTGATTTCAGACCTAACCTGAGAGCTTATCTTATTGATGACAGTAAGACGCGTCCCTGCATGATCATCCTCCCGGGCGGCGGTTATGCCATAGTCGTACCTCCCGAAGGAGAACTCGTTGCCAAGAGATTTAACGAACTCGGTTACAACTGCTTTGTAATGACATATACGACCAACCAGACGATGAGAGCGCCCGTCATGGAACAGGCGATGAGAGATCTCGCAAGAGCTATCCGCTTCGTAAGAAAGAACGCAGATGAATACAGGATCGATAAAAACAAACTCTGTATCTGCGGTTTCTCTGCAGCAGGCCACGTGTGCGCAAGCGTTTGCGATTACTGGGAAGAAATAGAAGATGCAAATCCGGATTATAAGGACATCTCCTGCAGACCAGATGCGGCAATTCTCTCCTATCCTGTCATCACATCAGGTGAGTATGCACACAAGGATTCATTCCGCTTCCTTTTGGGCAAAGACATCTACGACAGAACAGATGACGAAGCAAAAGCACTTCTCAATAAATATTCACTCGAGAAGAACGTTAAGGAAAACAATCCTCCCTGCTTCATCTGGCAGACAGAGACCGATGATCTCGTTCCGGTACAAAACAGTTATCTCTACGCTGAAGCTTTGAAAGAAAAAGGCGTAAAGTACGTACACAAAACTTTTCCGAGAGGCTTCCACGGCCTGTCCATCCCAAATGACGACTGGGCAACGGGCAACCACGGCGAGCCCTACACCGCAGAGCAGAGCTTCGCGCTCGTAAAAGCGATCAAAGAAGGAAAACTTGATGATCCGGACAACATCTGCGATACGCTTCTGGGCTTCCTTACACCGCCCACGGCAGGCCCGGAACGCCCGGATTATCCCGAAGTTCTGGTATGGCCTGAGATGGCAGATAACTTCATCAAATCACTATAAGGATTAACAGACAATGATCGAATACAGAATTGCAACAAACGATGACATTGAACTTCTCATGAGCAGTCGTCTGGAGATGCTCCGCGTAGTAAACGGACTGTCTGACGATTATGTTTATTCAGATGAGATCGTTCGTGAAAGCCGCGATTATTTTCTTAACGGCGACCACTTAACCGTTCTCGCGATCGACGGCGGCGAAGTCATAGGCTGCGCGTCGATGAGCTTCATGTGGATAATGCCGACATTTTCGCATCCTACAGGCAGACGCGCGCACCTCATGAACGTTTACACCAGAAACGAATACCGCCGTCAGGGCATCGCACGCAAAATGGTGGAGATGCTGATCGATGAGACCTGGAAAAGAGGCGCAACAGAGATCAGCCTTGATGCGACTGTCATGGGAAGACCTCTTTATGAGAGCCTCGGATTTAAGAATTCAACCGAGTGCATGGTACTTGCAAAATAAGTTTTCGAGGGCTTGTTATCAGCAGTTGAAGAATGCGTTGATAACGTCGTAATCCATACACTCCGTGATGACTAAGAAACGGTTTGACGGATCGACAGAGAATTGTTGCAGTCTCGGATTAATGCACTATGATCGTAACATCGTAATAACCGGTTATGCCTGTCGGCAATGTGTATTTATGCGGTTCATCGTTTTTTAGAGCATCGTCAATCATAGGATCAATGTCGATATTGGAATCGCTAGTATACGAAGTCAATGTGTGACTTCCGAGATAATAAGATCCTTTTTCTTCATCGGGGATATAATAATGAATTACCACATCGGCCTTCATTCCGCTTGGATATGCATTATCCTTGTTTGCCTGTTTGAAGATATCCCTGAGTTCTTTCAGATATTCTTCTATTTCTTCGATCTCTTCATCAGTAGCTTCACTTGAAATATAAATTTCGATTCTGTAATAGTATACTTGCTGGTTTTTTGTTGTGATCTGTGTATAGACCTCATCGAAATCATGACTTTCAAGACTTTCCATCATATCTTCGTAATAAGGACTCTCATCGCTGTTGATCTCGACTTTGGCTAAGGAATGATCTTCGACAGGAACGGGATTGTTTATCAGATATGCAGCAGATATTATCGGGAAGACAATGACCGCACAGTCAACAATAATGTTTACCAGTGCCCAAACACTTCTGTGATTTATTATCTTTGCAACGATCGACAAAGCAAGGCTGACAAATACACCTAATGCAAGTGCAATGCAGACACCGATGACCTGAAATACCGCCGGTGCCATCGCACCGAATCCGACCAGCAATATCATAAAGAACAGGAACGGAGCCGTAATAACACTGAGAATGGTCAGGATCGTCGATATGATGTTCAGAGCTTTAACTGATCTCGGCTTCTTTTCTGCAGTATTGATCACCTGAACATTCTGATAGACAGGATAATTCGGATCGTACTGATAGTACGGATTGTTGGGATCGTAATTATAGTTTGCATAATACGGATTACCCTGGTAATTCTGATTGTTCTGAAAGTTGTTGTAGTCCTGCTGCATTTATTCGTCCTCTTATTCCGTAAGGGCCATTATATTTTATTATACCAACTATTACGGGCGGTGATAAATTGCATGTTTCAGCGTTATAATCTGTCGTATGAGTATCGAATTAAGACAGGCCAAAAGAGATGATATGCAGACGATCTGGCAGATGCAGGTCGAAGCATTCAAGGGCCTTTTGGAAACCTATCAGGATTACGACTTAAGCCCTGCTGCAGAGGGCCTCGAAAAAGTCTTGGCCAGATTCGAGCAGCCGTGGACAACATACTTCTTCATCGTTGCTGACGGCGTGAATGTTGGAGCCGTGCGTGTGGTGGATAAAAAGGACGGCTCGAGAAAGCGCATCTCTCCTATTTTCGTGATGCCGGATAAAAGAGGACTCGGATATGCGCAAGCAGCCATCCTTGAAGTCGAGAAAATCTATGGTGCTGACTACTGGTGCCTCGACACGATCCTGCAGGAAAAAGGCAATCTTCATCTTTACGAGAAGATGGGTTACCACCGCACAGGACAGATCGAGCACATAAACGAACGTATGGACATCGTATTTTACGAAAAGGATTAAAGCTATGAACTACAAAGTAATCGATAAAGAAACATATTACCGCAAGGGCGTGTACCGCCACTTCACCGAAGACTGCAAATGTTCAACTTCCATGACCGCGCGCATAGACGTGACGGAACTCGTGAAGTATTCAAAGGCAACAGGCACCAAGTTTTACATCAACTTTTTATACCTGCTCACCAAGGTCATAAATTCCAGGGACGACTACAGGATGCAGTATCTCTGGCAGACGGACGAGCTGATCTGCTACGACGTGGTCAACCCGATCCAGTACGTTTTCCATGAGGATACGGAGACATGCACTCCCGTGTACACGACCTATTATGAGAACTACGAAGAGTTTTATAAGAATGCATTAAGCGATGTTGAGAACGCAAAGAAAACACGCGAATATATGCTCGATTCCGCTAACCACCCTAACTGGTTTGACGCATCTTACATATCGTGGCTTTCTTATGATTCAATGAACATCGAACTTCCTGACGGCTATATCTACCTGCTGCCGATAATCAACTGGGGTAAATACAGAGAAGAAAACGGACGTCTAATGATGCCTCTTACAGTACGTCTCAACCATGCGGTTGCAGACGGATACCTCGTTGCAAACGTTTTCCGTCTATTGGAAAAAGAGATCGCTTCCTTTACCTCTTAACCGAGAAGTTTCTTTACAATGGCTTCCCAATCCTGGTAGGACTGTGAACCAATGACCGCATTGTCACCGCCCGGAATATCAAGTACGTGTCCCTTGCTGTCGACGAATATCGTCGTGGGAACGTATCCAGTCTGGAACTGGTCGAACTCCGCCGTGTACAAAAGTACCGGATAGGTCGTATGGCAGTCCTTTAAGATCTCGTCGACCTGGTATTCCATGCCGGTTTCGGAATAAACACCGATTATCTGGAAGCCCTGGTCCTTATAGTTCTCGTAAAGCTTTTCGAGGTCGGGCATCTCGCTTACGCACGGACTGCACCACGGCTCCCAGAAATTGATCATGGTGATTTCCGCGTTCGCAAAAACGCTCTCGTTCCATTCATTGCCTGCTCTGTCTGTCGTGGTGAAAGTAAAATCAGGATCAAAGTTTCCGTCTGTCTCAAAAGTCGTGCCCGGAGCTGATGCCGCAGGACGCTCTGATGTCTCCGTGGGTTCTGTTTCTGAGTTCTCTATATCCGTAATCTCAGAGACAGTCTCTTCGCCTTCATGCTTATATGCTTCGGTCTCACGGGAGTCATCCCTGTGCTTTCTTGTCTCGTCAGTTGAGCCGCATGAAGCAATGCCCATTACCATTGCCGCACATAATATGGCTAAAATAATCTTTTTGTAATTCTTCATATTTATTCTCCTAAAATCCTTATGCCGGATTATACACTGAACGGGTTTTGATTTTCAGGTATAACTGTGTCATCCCTTATCAGCTGAGCAGTGCTCTTTGCAGATTATAATCCCTGTTGCGGTTTTTTATGCGGTATTCCTTAGGCGTCATGCCGCAGTCTTTCTTCAGGACATTCGTAAAATAACTCTGGCTCGGAAACGCGAGCGATGCCGATATCTCCGCGATCGAATAATCTGATGAAGCAAGCATCGACTTTGCCGTCTCAAGTTTTTTATTGAGTATGTATTCGCTCACAGCATACCCTGTTTCCTTCTTAAATAATCTCGAAAAATAAGGCGCCGAGAGATTATTCTCCGCCGCGAGAGTCTCAAGCGTAATGCGTGTATGAAGATGCTCGTAGATGTAATTGATCGCAGCAGTGACGGCTTTTGAAGTGATGGCACTTTTTTGCAAGGCAAGCATCTGCTTTGCGTAGTGAAGACACATCTCATTATGTATCTCCGATATCTCTTCAGGCGTTGAAGCTTCATCTGCAAGACGAATGTAGTAGTCGCTCAGTGAATATGCCTCCGACTGCGACAGACCGCCCGAGATGCAAAACCTCGCGACCAACGCTGTCGTTATCGTCATGTGATATTTGAGATTCTGAAGAGGATTATCAGAAAGCACGCCGAGACCTGTCTTCTTGTGAAACGGTTCGGATAAAAGCGCCCTTACCTTACGGAGATTTCCGGAACGGATCGTCCCATAGAAATCCATCTCGGGCGCAAGAGGCGCGTGGAAGAATTCGTATTCTCTGTGCAGGAACTCCTGGTAGGAAATCTTTTTGCGCGGCGCGGGCATTTTCGAAAGCCTCCGTAACTGATAAATCAAATATGCGTGATAAACAAGGTCTTCACGAATTATTATAGCAAGAAAAAGCAAATATCAGTTAACAAAAAGCAATAATGCCGCAAGGTGAATTTGTTATTTTGAGGTCAGTTCAAGGACATACAGAACAAGGAGGCAGTTATGAAGAGCAAAAAGATCATCAGTTCTATCCTGACACTCGCGATGATTCTTCCCATGGCAGCTTGTACCCAGCCAAAGCCGACTGAGACAGAGGCAGAGCCGACGGCAGCGCCTGCAACAGAAACACCGCAGCTCGAAGGATATGATCTTCTCTGGAGCGATGAGTTCGACGGCCAGACGATGGATGAGACAAAGTGGAATTACGAGCCGCATGAACCCGGCTGGACAAACAACGAGTTACAGGAATACACGACTTCCACTGACAATGTTTTCGTAAGAGACGGCAAGCTTGTCTTAAAGGCTCTCAAGACCACAAAAGACGGCCAGGATTACTACACTTCCGGCAAGGTCACAGGTCAGAACAAGACTGACTTCATGTACGGCAAAGTAGTTGTCTCCGCAAAGGTTCCTGAGGGACAGGGTCTGTGGCCCGCCATCTGGATGATGCCCCAGGACGAGTCCTACTACGGCCAGTGGCCCAAGTGCGGCGAGATCGACATCATGGAGTCTCTCGGTAAAGACACTACAATTTCTTATTCTACGATTCACTACGGCGAACCCCACGCCGAGCAGCAGGGCACCGTCACCATGACTGGCGCTGACAGTTTCTCCGCAAGATTCCACGAATACTCCGTTGAGTGGGAACCAGGCGAGATGCGCTTCTATACTGACGACGTTCTCGTGCTCACAGTAAACGACTGGTTCACGGCTGAAGAGGGTCAGGACGACAAGCCTTATCCGGCACCTTTCAACCAGCCTTTCTTCGTTCAGATGAACCTCGCTGTCGGCGGTGACTGGCCCGGCAATCCTGACGCGACGACCGATTTCGACAACGCAGAATTCGAGATCGATTATGTCCGCGTTTACCAGAAGCCGGAATACGACACCAATGTCCAGAAGCCTGAGAAGGTTTTCCGCGAAGCTCTCCCTGACGGCAACTTCATCCGCAACGGAGACTTCTCTGTCGCAGAAGACCTCACAGATGACACCGACTGGAAGTTCCTCCTTTTCTATGAGGGAGAAGGCCATGCAGAGATCAAGGATGGGGAGATGATCATCACGTCGACCAACTGCGGTACGGAAGAATATTCCGTCCAGCTTGTCCACCCGGATCTGCCGATGCGGAAAGGCCATACCTACAGGATAACCTTTGACATAAGAGCAGATGAAGCAAGAAAGTGTATCGTTTGCGTATCGGCACCGAATGCCGGATGGATACGTTATTTCCCTGACACGTCGATCGACCTGACGGAAGAGTGGCAGACATTCGAATTCACTTTCGACATGACCGAGAAGGACGATAACAACGGTCGACTCGAGTTCAATATGGGCAAGCACGGCGACACCGCAACGATCCATATCACCAACGTAAGAGTTGAAGAAGTATAAGTGCTTCACTTCTTCATATAACAACGGAGGATGTCTCAGAATGGATGAGATGGTCCCTGTTTATTTGGTATGGATCAAGGCGGGATCAGAGGTTTGCCTACAGGTTTTCGAAAAGCCGCAGCAGTAAGGTTTTATCGTATTTAGAGAATCACAGTAAAAGTCACAGTATGCTATGACGGTTACTGTGATTTTTTCGAGACTCTATTAAAAAATCACACTAGAAGTCACAGTGCACTGTGACGGTTACTGTGATTTTTTCTGCGATAAGAGGTCAAAGACTCCGAAAAAAATACGGCATTTTGAGACAACGCCTTCGTTGCTGTTTTTTTCGAGCAAATATATCAAACTGGCGCGGCCTCGAAACGAGCATGTGCAATTGTTCACGTATTTTTACGGCAACAATTGCATAAAACAGCAGATTTGTGCAATTGTCGGGCTATTTTTGATCAAGCAATTGCATAACGGCTATAGAGAATTGCACATCGCCAACTGCCGCTTTTTCAATTTATTACTTATTGGTTAGATTTTTCGGTGATTTTCAGTTAAAACCAACACATTTATCAAATAAGAAGGTAGAATAAAAAGGTGATTAAGTTTAACTCAAGATCGTGCAGTTTTTAGGGTTATATATAGTGACTGATTCTAAGGTTAAGGAGCGCATCTCTAAATCCAAGTTAACGCGCGGAAAAAGATATATCCGCGTGCTTATTATTTTTATTGTGCTTGCACTGATCTCTGTTGCCGCAGGTCTTTACTTAAGCATCACGATGTTCACCAGTTATGCAAAAGAATATAGAGAAGACACTCTGAAAAAGGCTGCCGTGCTCGCTGCTTCCGAAATAAATCCTTACAAGATGGATGACTGGATCGAGAATGGTCCCAATGAGGAATTTGAAGACACAAAAGAACATCTCCAGCTTATCCTTGACAACACCCCGTTTCTTCAGAACATTTATCTGGTCAGGGTCGATAAAGAAGGTTTCCATACTCTTTGCGTGCTTACCACTAATGACCAGGAAGTACGCAAACATGCGAGAATGCATCCTTCCGATATCGAATTCGGCGAAGTATTCCCGTTCGATCCGTCTTTGGGGAAAACCAATTCAGCGTTATTGGTGGGCGGAGATGTAGATATCGTTGAGATCAAAAATGACGATGGCTGGACACTGATCGCTTATGAGCCGATATACACGCATCTCAATGAATGTAAAGGATATGTAGGTGTTGAGGTTTCACTCAACGGTATCAACGGTTACATCAATACATTCACTGTCTGGGTATCGATAATCAGCATCATCTTCCTTTGCCTTATCGGACTAGTCGGTATAATCATTACTTCATATGCACGACGCGCCGACGATCTCGATGTTATTGCAGAACAGAAAGAAAGAGAGCAGAAGCTCCTTCAGGAACTCATCGAATCTTACGCTCAGGTGGTCGACGCCAAAGACCCTTATACGAACGGTCATTCATCGCGAGTTGCCGAGTATGCCGTTAAGATCGCAGAGCTCGTAGGCAAGAATGACGAAGAATGCCAGCAGATCTACTTTACTGCCCTTCTCCACGACGTAGGAAAGGTCGGCATTCCTGACGCCATTATCAACAAACCCGGCAAGCTCACCGAAGAAGAATTCAACATCATCAAGCAGCACCCCGAAAAGGGTAACCGCATTCTCTCCCAGATCGACGAGTTCTCATACCTCAGCGTAGGCGCTCACTTCCATCACGAGCGTTATGACGGTAAGGGCTATCCTAACGGACTCAAGGGCAAGGAGATTCCTGAGATTGCCAGGATCATCGCATGCGCTGATGCATACGACGCCATGACTTCCAGAAGAAGTTACCGTGACCCGATCCCGCAGCACATCGTAAGAGAGGAATTCGTTAAGGGTATCGGCACACAGTTCGACCCTGAATTTGCAAGGACCATGCTCCACCTCATCGATCTTGATGCCGAATATGCCATGAAGGACCGCGGTGAGAACAAAGAGCTCCGTGACAACAACCAGCTGCTCCTGACCTATCACAGAAGTTCAGTAACTCCGGGTATCCTCTTAAGCAACAGCCTGACGACAGTCAAGGTTACGGTAAATCCCGACAGTCCCGCTTCGAGAAACAAGCCGAAGCCTTCCATCGTTTTGTTTGACTCTTTGGACGGACACCTCCACGAGCTCGAAAAAGACAAGAAGGAAATGCTCGATTTCGAATACGGCGAGATCTGGTTTGGTGGCAGGCATTCCGTCGCAGGCGCACGCAAGATGGAATCAACAACCGAAGAAGGATACAACGCTTCCAAGGGCAAATACACCATCGAAGCAGCCAGGATCAAGGACCATGCGATCGTAAGGATCAAGGGCAGCAACGGCAAGGAATTCGAGACCATCGTGGCTCTCCCTGACAGTTCAAGATTCGTATACCTGGGTCTCACAGGCGAACACTGTCTCATCACTGATATTGATATCACAAAATCAGAAGACGAATTGCCTGAGAGCTACATTCCCAGGATTGCTGAAAAGATCAGCTACATCGACGGACGACCCGAAGGTGATATTCCGAATGTTGAGATGGACGGCTACAGGACTGATTCGACTAAAGGAATCCTTCTAAAAGATAACCTCACGATATCTTTCCATACGATGAGCCTTCCCACCGCAAGACTCGTATGGCACTGTCCTTTCATAAGCATATTCTCATCAGGTGACGGAACCATAGGCGGCAAAAACTTCCGCGAGCTCACTCTTATGAGACTCGACGGTGAATGCTGGGAAGGCGATCCCGCATGCTCGATGGAACTCAAAGTGACAAAGACATCTGATTTCGAAGACTGGACTGCATGGAAAGAATATAACCACACCGGTTACGATGTCACGGTCAACATCGTAAGAGACGGCAACAAGATCCACACCACCACGACCAACGGCGGTATCTCGGTCCATGCCACAACGGTCATGTCAGCTGAGATTGATCCCATCTACATCGCACTAACAGGCGACCAGTGCGCGATCACGAACATCAGGATCAGAAACGCATGAGCCACAAGAACAATCTACTTGAGAACCCACTGCAACAACCAGCGGGTTTTATTCGTATACAATGAAAAACTCTCACGGCGAGGGGATATGCCGTGAGAGAATAAGGGGATGTATGAAGCAGTAATACTGCGTTGATGGTGTTATTGGATTCCGCAGATGCGGGTGATCTTGAGCTGGGGATGCTTTGCAGAACCTACGTTGATATCCACGATCCAGATGTCATCTTCACCGAGATTTAAGCACTGCTTGGATGTATTGATATCGTGACAAGACTCGCTTTCCATATCTCTCCTGCCTTCTTTGCTCAATGTCTTTCCGTTCATGTATTCTGTGAACTCATCTGCGTCGCTGATCTCCGTGTCATTGATCCTGATCGGATACATTATCAGATTCTTGATCGAATCCCAGTCTTCATTGAGGTATGCCTTGCGGACGTTATATGCGAACTCTTCCACATCAGGCTTTTCCATTGTGG